>ERZ779643.1999-NODE-1999-length-12472-cov-4.911331_pt1 | contig 12472 bp, 4 predicted proteins | sample MGYA00511564_ERZ779643 | MGnify/ENA primary metagenome ERZ779643 (study PRJEB29588, sample SAMEA2147114) | human gut metagenome | biome: human gut; feature: human-associated habitat; material: faeces | place: Denmark | collected 2008/2010 ... | reverse complement strand
TGCAAAAAATCCAAATAAATTGTAAGCAACATCAACTCTTTCAGCGTTAGGTGTTATTAATAGTTTATTTGCTGAGTTTTGACAATCAAGGTCTATTAAAAGTTCGAACAAATTCTTATAATTATCATTTTTAACACATTCACAAGCTATTTCAAAGTGATTATAACGACCACTATTGATAATTTCCCTTGCAAGCTTTAAATCTTCTAATTCCTTAATTTCATCAACTTGCAAAATATTGTCTTTAACGCATTTAAGTTTTAATTTTTCTTTATCAGAAATATCACTATTAAGAAGTAAATATCTTTCTATTTCTGAATCCGTCATTATGTAAATATCATCAGTGTTTTTAGCATATGAAGACCTCATCTTAACAATTTTATCAAGAGCTAGTTTATTAAATGCAATTAGTTCTTTACATAAGTCAATTTCTTTGACGTTTAAAAGTCCTTCTATTACTTCTTTTGTAAAATGAAAAATTCTGCCCTCAATTCCATATTGAGTAGAAACATAAGTTTTGGAATAAATAGGGAAACAACCAGATCTACCTTCCGTATCTAATCTAGGATTACTCAACTCTTCATTATAAATTTTTAAGATTTTTCTTACAACATCAAAAGCATTAAATTTGATTGCGTATTTTACTATATAATCTTGAAGATAAGTAAATATATAAGCGACTTTTCTATACGAATCAGGCTTCATATTGATTGTTAAATTTAAAGTCGTTAATAACTCAAAACAGTTAGGCGCTTTATCTCTATTTGTAAAGAAATATTCAACGGTCTCTTCTTCTATAAAAAATGGATCTTTATTGTTTATAGTGCGAGATATATCATATCGTTGTTGATTCCAAAATGGATTCTTAGTGTTTATATTTGTCTTTTTGTTTCCTATTGCAAACGAATTGAATCCAATAGCAGCTAAAACATCTGCCCTATCCAAATCAACGGACATTTTAATAAACTCATCTATAACACCGTAAACATAAAAAGCAAATACCTCTTTATTGGTAACAATTTCAATAGCAAAATTACAACATTCGTTGAATATTTTATACGCTTTCTGCTCAATTATTTCTTTCAATAAAGTCGTATTTATTGAAGCGCCTGCACTTTTCTTAGAAACAACACTTTCCAATCCTTTATATTTCTTAAAATTATCAATGTCATCTTTTTCTATCAAATAGGATAAGCGTTTTGTAGCATCCATATCGTCAAGGTTGACATTATCAACCTTTTTTCCGGTCATTAAATAATCAATAGTTACTCCAAAAACTTCAGCAAGCGCAGGAAAAAATTCAACACTAGGTATACCACCTTCTTGTTCCCATTTGCTAACAGCCTTATCACTTATTTGTAATTTCTCGGCAAGTTCAATTTGCGTCCATCCTTTTGCTTTTCTTAATTCTGCAATTGTTTTACCTATACTGTGTACCATAAAACCCTCCGTTTTTTTCTTGAAATCATTTTATCAAAAAACACCCAAAATGTAAACCTACTTATCATTGAGATGGCTTTGGGAAAAAATTGAAATTCACGCACAAAACTCTACGCTACGTAGAATTATAGCATAAATTAACAAATTAGTCAATACGTTCTAATATAGGAATATCAAATAGTTTAATCTTTTGCGCTATTTAATAATTTTAGATTAAAAAGTGCCACAAAACGGGGCAAAATCGAAGCAGGTAAAGAAAAATGCCACAACTCGCACTTTTGACTTAAAGCATATTGGAAACCCATATCTATTTGTGAGCAAAGAAAAAGAACTTAGATTTTACGTCTAAGTTCTTGTTTTCTTTTTAATCGCTTGAAAACTGCAATACTATAAAATTTTAATTGTTTCTAAAAATCCCTATGTCTATTGCAGTTTCGTACGGTGTTTTTGTTTAATAATTTTATGATTTTAATAATTTCTCAATCAATTTTAATATGATACTTATGCGCCTATTGTCAATTAAGTAAAGGAAAAAACTTCGATATTTTAATTCAAAAAGCGATAGAAATGAAAACAACTCCCAATATAAAAGATCGTTATTTTCGTCTACGGAATCACTTATTTTAATTGATAAATGCTCAATCCCCTATAGTGCAATTCAATCCTATCAAGTTAATAATAGACTTACTGTTCTTTTTTTCCGCAAAGCACCGAAGTCAGCTGCGCAAGCATATCTCCGCCGCTGATGTTTATATTGCCGACTTTTTCGCAAATGCGCTCGATATACTCAAGTTCTTTAAGCTTATAAAGCGTTGCGTTTTCTTCCATAAGTCGGGCGGTGTTAAGAAGCGATCTCGTGGAAGCCACTTCTTCTCGCCTGGTAATAACGTTTGCTTGCGCACGCTTTTCGGCAATCAAAACGGTGTTCATAATATCTCGAACTTCACCCGGCAAAATTACGTCTTTTACTGCAGCTTCTTTTATATCTATAAAAAACTCTTTTGCTTTTTCGCTTAAGCGTTCGAGCAAATATTTGGACATATCGTTTTTTGAAACTATTATTTCGTCCAACGTTTTGCCCCCGACGTAATCTCTTATCGCAAGCTGCGCCAAAGTATACAGGCGAGTCACATAATCTTCCACAGAACTTCTTGCCTTAATGAAATCGATTACAGAGTAGTCTACAACACAATTTAATCGTATCGTGACTTTGTCAGAAGTCAGAATCTCTTGCCCGACAATATCCATGGACTTTAAGCATGTATCGCACAGTACCACGTTCGTCTTAACGTAACCTTTGACAAAATAGTACGTTCCGCTCTCCAAAGTTCTAACGTATTTGTTGTCAACATAAAGCAAACCGATTTGCTTAGAGCTAATTTCTGCTTTTAATATATACGGAGACAACGTTTGAAGCGAAAACAAAAACTTCGGGAAATTTTCGGGAAATTCCGACTGAGACAAATCCACCCTCAAAAAAGTGTGTTCCCTATCCGTTTTCCAAAAATAGTATTTGCCGGGAGTCAACACGCTCTCGAACACCCCGTTGACAAGATGTATGGTCAGCTCTCCGCTCTTCGCTTCCGTCATAACAGTTTGCGTTTTAAAGCTCTCGTCAGACTCGAATACGTTCGGATCTACAGCCGGAAAAACGGATATCGGCTCGTTATCTATAGCCGTAAGTCGTATTTCTTTGCCGCAGCAAGTGCGATATGTACCGGCTTCGAGCATTTTTATAAATTTACCTTTCTTAAATAGAAAACCTCTGTGTTGTTCGTCAATAACTGTTTTCATAGCGTTCTCCTTTATATATCCCCGACAAGCGGTAAAAATCGGTAGTCCTATAGTGACAAAGCGGTCTTCGGTTAAGAAATTGCGCAACAAAAGCGAGATAAACTTGGCTAATGCGTTGCAATTACGGTATCCCCTCCGAGCAAGGCTTTGCCCTATTGCCCGTCCTTTCCTCCGTCGAAACTTTGTACCGGGTCGAGCGCGGACTAAAAACAGGAACTCTCCTAATTGATTCGCGAACATGATCCGCACGACGCTTGAGCGTCAAAAAATTCACCATTTCGTATGGGTCCGTTAACCACTACGGATATCGATAAAAATCGAGCAGGAATCGAACCTGCGTAATATTACCTTAGCCTGGTAACGCCTATACAGGCTTTGCGAAACTTTTTCCTTGGAGGGCTTCCTAACCCACAATACAACCCAGCATACGTTTCGGTACTCCTTACGCACTGCGGCAAAATCGATATGCCCGCCTTATCGGCTTGTACTGCAACTGAATTATACCATTTATACGAACAGTTGTCAACTCTACGACAAAAAAATCATTTTCAAAGACAATAAGTGCTTAAATTCCGATAAATTAAATGCAAAAGGTCTACCTAATGGGCATGAAATGCATAATTGTCACGACACATTGGCTAAATTTTCTATCGCTCGAAAGAGACATGACGAGCTTAAAAAATAGATAAAAACGTCGCAGACGATTTATTATCGCTGCGACATACAAGTTAGATATTTTCTTCGGAAATTCCGCTCTCTAAAGATTTTCTGTTATGCGAAGACGGCAGTGAATCCGTAACTTCTTTCAGACTGCGAGTTATTGCTCTCGATCTTACGCCGATCAGTTTATCGAGATCCACGTTTGCGGCGTTTAGCCTGTTTTGAATTTGCGTTAGAATCTCGTTGAATCTGTCAAATTCGGTCTTAACTGACCCGAGGACTTCCCATACTTCGGATGTCTTTTTTTGCAATGAAAGAGTCTGAAACCCCATTTGCAAACTATTTAGCAGCGCAGCCATCGTCGTCGGTCCGGCAACAGTCACACTGTATCTGCCTTGCAATTGTTCTACCAAGCCGAGCTTGACGACTTCGGCATACAAGCCTTCTATCGGCAAAAACATTACGGCAAAATTAGTCGTATACGGCGGGCAAACATACTTTTCTTTAATATCTTTCGCCATTTGTTTTATTCGTTGAATAAGCTCTTTTTGCTTAAGTTCGTACTGAACGAAATCGCCGCTGTTATATGCCGCCGTCATGTCGTTATAAAGAGTGTAAGGAAATTTCGAATCTATCGGCAGCAACACTTCACCGTTACTTCCACCGGGCATTTTTATTGCAAACTCGACGGGATCTTTCCCCTGCTTGTTGGTAACGACGTTTTTAACGTACTGTTGCGGCGATAGAATTTGATCTATTATAGCCCCCAGTTGTATCTCGCCGAAAATACCCGTCGTTTTTACGTTTGACAAAACTTTTGTAAGATTTCCGACGTCCTTGGATATGACTTGCATCTCGCCTACAGTCTTACTTACTTTGTTAAGCTCTTCCGAAAGATACTTAAACGATTCTTTAAATCTCTGATTTAGCGTATCGTTTAGTCTTTGATCGACAGTTTGCTTAATTTCGGACAGTTTTCGTTCGTTTCCCTCCTGCATGATTCTGACGTTACGCTCTAGCGTAAGACGAATGGCTTCTAATTTTTCGCTTTGGCTTCGCTCCATGCTTTCCAATCTGTTTGTGGTAGCTATTGCGCTTTCATCTATTTTGCGACGCATTTCATCCAATCTCAATTCCAAATTTTCCTTGGAACTTAAGTTAGATCGTTCCAAAGCTGCCGAAATTACGCCGACGTTAAACGAAAACGAATCTTTTAACTCTTTTTTATCACTGTCCGATATAGAGGTGCCGTTCGATTTTTTTGATTTTGAAACGATAAGAATAGCTATGTTAAGCGCTGCTATCGCCACGCATAAACATATTATAATTTTAGTCTCCATATTTTCTCCTTACACGTTATCGATAACTTACGAGCATGCCAAAACAAATGCCGTCGACTATTATTTTCGTTTTTTAGTACGAGAAAACGCATGAACGACTCTATAAGCAAGCGGCTTGCGGAATTTGACTGCGTCGAACGGACAAAGCTCTTGGCAGCAGTAGCACCTTATGCATTTTTTCTGCTTTACTTTAGCTTTGCCTTTTATTACCGTTATTGCCTTAGCCGGGCAGTGCGTTGCGCACTTTCCGCAACCTTTGCATATAGACTTCTCCATTCTTACTTTTTTTGTGAGGTATTTGCGGGCGAGTTTTTTTACCCAGTCCGGCATATGCAAAAACGTATTTGTGTCGGTAATGGGCGAAATATCGAAATCGCTGATAAAGCTACTCTTCCATTCCTCGAAATCAAAATCTATATCGCTGAGATCGTCCTTGATACGGCCCCTTTCTACCGCTGTTTTTATAAGCGGCATCTCAAACGGCTCTCCGAACAATTTAACAGCTACTACGTCCAGAGCGTACGGATTTGCCGACGCCAAAATCTTGCCCATAAACTTCGGTTTACCGTTCGTCGGACCTTCGCCATCCATGCCGACTACCGCATCTATAACGTTAAGCGTAATTTTATCTTTAGCGAACTCATTTAAATCGCAAAGCAATTGGCAAAAATCTCCCAAATCCGGATACCTGCTGTGCATTTCCACTTTTACCAGTCCGGGAATCAACCCGTAGAGATTTTTTAATGCTCCGGTATACCCTGTAAAGGAATGGGTCTTAAGTTTAGTTATATTTATAACAACGTCCGCATCCAAAAAACTATTTGTTATCTCACAGTTTTTTACTACTTTACCGCCAATATCCACAGTTCTAAAATCAAAATCCTGATTTAATTTTGCTACAGTCCGTTGCTCTATATCGGTCATACGACACTTTGCGTAAACTGAATTCATAGCGCCTTTAGTATAAAGTCCACCGCTACTGTCACCCACAATAATATTGTCGGTAATGCCCTTCAGTCTATTGATAACGGCAATAACTACTTCGGGATGAGTCGTTCCGCATTTTTCGGGCGGCATATCTCTTACTAAGTTGACTTTGATAAAAACCTTAGCGTCTTTACTTACAAATTGTTCGATGCCGCCTAACTGCTCGATAACGACATCAACCGCATTTTGAATTTTAGCCGAGTCATAATCTTCGCAATTTGCTGCGGCTACCTTAAATTTCTCCATTATTGCTCCTTTGGTTATATTTTGACTCCGAGTTATACAAAACCGATTATTTATAGTTTTCGGTAATCGGCTACGACATATCGTCGGATAAATTATATATAATCGTCGTTAAGATAATACCGGCAATCATCCGGCAGAAAAAGTCTTTTGCTCTTTACCATTGATTATAATGTATACAAGGTCGTTTTGTCAACCTATACGTCGTAAGAGTAACCCACTTTATTCAGCATAAACGTAGCCGAAAAAAATCGGCAAGTCAATATTAAAATAAAACAAATTAAAAAACGAACGCTGCACATAACACGCAGCGTTCGCCAAAAACATCTTAAAAAGATTATATTCTCTTTTTCTTTCTGAATACTACAAAATACAACGCAGCCGCAGAGAATACAACGATTACCGCCGAACCTACGCCCACAATAACGCCGGCATGCTCGACAAGCTCGCTGACTTCTTTATCTTCAACTTCCAACAGAGAAAACTTTCCGTCTAAGTTTGTTACGTTAAACTTAACACTCTTGCCGTCTGCAGAAACTGTGCCGTTAATTTCAGTTACATTTCCATCCTTATCGATAACGACAACTTTGTATGTCTTACCGGCTTCTCCGTCGGGAATAACCAAACTTACTTCGTAATTGCCGTTTTCCAGTTTGCAAACGTTGTTGCCGATTTTGAAAGAAATTTCGTACACATACAAAATCTTAGCTACTTTGTCTTTCTCTGCAAACTTGCTTACGTCGATATTCTTGTTATCTTTGGTAACGTCTGACACTTCCATGGTCATCTCGTTACCCAATACGGTAGACGTAACAGTAGTTCCGGTAATCGGATCGATTTTGGTAACGGGAACGATAACAGAAGCAGCTTCTATTTCGAAGGAAACTGTAACGCTACCGGGCAACTTGTAATCGGCGTTATCTACAGAAACTGCGGTTGCAGTGTAAACGCCTACTTCGGTCTGTGCTCCGTAAACGGTAACTTTACAAGTATCGTTGCCTACAAGTCCGGTTGCAGTTGCAGTCGGAACATGGCTGCTACCGTCATAAGTGAACTTAAGATTTTCCCACTTAAGTCCGATTTCTTTAGCTACGACAGTAACGGTTGCGCTCATATCTGCGGGTACATTATAGTTAACAGCCTTTTCTGCCAAAAGTTCGAATTGAACAGTAATAGTCTTCGGGCTTTCGGAAACATGAGTAACTGCGCTTCCGAGATAACCTTTTACTTTAACGCCATTGGGAAGAAGTTTGCTGTCTACCGCTAAAGTATGCGGTTTGCCGTCGTAAACGAACTCGGCATCCACAAAGCTACGAGCGACTGCAGACATATCGATATCTGCTTTGTTAATTTTCCATTCGATAGAATCCGAAAGAGAACCTTTGTTTATAATCTCATAGTTTTCGGCATCCTTAAGCTCAAAGGACGCAGTATACGTACCTGCATCGGTTGCGCTGTTACCACTGAACTTAAGCTTATCGAACTGCATTGTAAGAGAAACGGTTTTGATAGTTCCGTCATAAGTGAACGGAGCGGTATAGTCCCAAGCAGCTCCGGCAAGGTCTACGGAAGCCTTATCTATCTTCCACTCCAACGAGCTTGCAAGTGCGCCTGCGTTAACCATTTCATAATTTTCGGTATCTTTTAATGCAAACGAAGCGGTATAAGTACCTGCTTTGATTGCGCTAAGCGTACCTTTTACTTCAACCAAGGACGGAGCGTCTACCAACGATACGGTCTTAGTCGTTCCGTCGTAGGTAAACGGAGCGGTGTAACTCCACTTTACGCCGGTCATGTCAACCTTAGCCTTTTCTATCTTCCACTCTAAAGTAGTAGCAAGATCGCCGAGATTTATAAGCTCGTAATGTTCGGTATCTTTTAATGCAAACGAAGCGGTGTAAGTACCTGCTTTGGTTGCGCTAAGCGTTCCTTTTACCTCTACCAAGGACGGAGCCTTTACCAACGATACGGTCTTAGCCGTTCCGTCGTAAGTAAACGGAGCGGTGTAACTCCATTTTACGCCGGTCATATCAACCTTAATCTTTTCTATCTTCCATTCTAAGGAAGCGGAAAGATCGCCGAGATTTATAAGCTCGTAATTGTCTGCGTCGATAAGTTCAAACGAAACGTTAAAGGTTCCGACGTCTCTTGCCGACAATCTACCAACAAAACGAAGTTGTTCTATTTCTTTATTAAGCGAAACGGTTTTGATTTCACCGTCATAGGTAAACGGAGCGGTATAACTCCATTTCACGCCGGTCATATCGATTTTGGCCTTTGCGATGGCAACATTAAATACAGCCTCTTTAACTGTATCGCCGGACGCAACGACGCAAATATATTTGCCGCTATCAAGTACGTTACGAACTTCTAACGTATCGGAATATGCGCCATCGATAGCTACTCTGCTATCGCCTACAATTTTGTACCAACCGAAGTCATAGGTTTTTTCTATGCTGCTGAGGTTAACAACGTTAACTTTTAACTGCTTAGCTTCTCCGTCATAAACGGTATCGATATCGGCAGATTGCTCGAGCTTAAATCCGGCATCGTACACTGCATATACTTCTGCGTCTCTTTCCGGCATCTTGGATATCGAATTGCCGTTTTCGTCAACCCAGTCAAGTATCTCGCTGCCGCTGATTTCGGTTATGCCTGCAAAGAAACTCAAATCGGCGTCTTTAGGCAGGAGTCCGCATTTAATTACGTTTTCGCCATCCTTGTATGTAACTTTATAGACGTCGGTCAGCGTTACGGACGCTTCCGCAGATACCGTATAGCTCTCTCTGTTGAAGAACATCGAAAGCATCGGAAGTTTGTTGAGAGCCTTTTCCAATCTCGAATTCCACTTGAGGATACGAGAATCGGTATAAGTATTCTTAATATAATCGGTTACGGCAAGTCCTTTACTCTGAATCCTGTACAGCCAAGTTTCCACAAACAATTCGTAATTATACTTAGCCGCAAAGAATTCGCCGTTTCCTCTATAAAAATCCATCATAGTTTTGGACTGGAATCTCTGAGGAACGAAAGTTACGAGTTCGATGAGAGCCGTCTTTATCTTCTCGAAGTACGGTTCGATTTTCTTAAATTCATTAAGTATTCTTTCGTTGGTTATACCATCGGGGAAATATTTCCCGAGACGGGTATTGTCTATGCAACTTACGATATCGATCTTTTCGAGAAGGTTGTAAACTTGTTCAAAAGTTATAGTCTTAGCGAATTCGGCAAACTCGTTAACGTTTTTGTCGAGAGCTGCGAATATCTTAAGTTTTGCGCTATCCGAAAGCTTGCCGGTAGCGATTGCCTTGTTGAGGATTCTCGTGAATGCCTGCGGAACGTTTACGCTTAGCGAATACACGCCGTCTTTGTGGCTAACGCTTACATTATCGGCAACGATTTGAGCAATACGTCGAAGTCTTGCGTAATTGTTTGCATTTGCGAATTCGAATCCGAAGTTTACGGTAATATCAAGATTACCTCTGGACTCCGTAACTACTTTAACATCAACCGAAAGTAAATTGCGGAATTGCTCGTCCGTATATGTAGCAATTTCACTCGGAAGAGGAAGTCTCTTAACAAGAGCCTTGATAGAATCGGTTCTTACCGAGCCGTCGTATATAACCAAGCCGTCTACCGAAACAGACTTTATCGAATTTAAAATTTCTTTGACAGCGGCAGTGTCCACTCCGTTCTGCAATGCTGCCAACAAGGTAAATTTGTTATCTACGGATGCGGCGGTGAGAGCCTGAACCGCATCGGTATAAACGTCCAGCAGTAAACTCTTAAATCCGCTTTCGGGACGAGTAAAGTTATCTTTTACTACGAGATCCAAAACGTTTGTCTTGTACGCTATTTTATAATACTGCCTGTCTGCGAGGTACTCGGTTTTAAAATGCTCCTTAACTTCGTCGGCAAGATTCTTTATGTAGTCGTCTACGTTAAAATCTTCCTTATTTTCGGGCAATTCGGGAAAGACGAAATCCTCCGGGAGCTGAAAATCTTCCGGAAGTTCGGGAATCTCTATATCCCCGGGTAGCGTAAAATCTTCGGGCAACAATTCCTCGAGTCTTTCCTTATAGTCTTGCGGAACCTGATTCCAAAGCCAATCCGGAATTCCGTAAGTGTTCTTTATTTCTTCGGCAGTTATAGCCGAAACAGAGAACACGGACACCAACGACAACATGACAATAAGCATCGTCACTATAAGTATCGGTATCTTTTTTACAAATTTTCTCATACAACTCTCCTTTTTATTGGTAAGTTTGCAATACACCAAAGGTGCCACATTGAAAATTATACCACCTGATATAAAATTAGTCAAGAATAAAATATTAAAATGTCAAAAAAACTTATATATTTTATGTTATTTGTCGTATGTGTCAAAAAACGCACGGCTGATAACTCTCTACTTTTTCCTTTTTTTCTTTTTCAATATCGCAAACGCAGCTGCCGCTCCGCCGAGAACGACTACCGTAATCGCCGAAATGCTGATTATTGCGGTTTTACCGCTGAACCATCCGCCCTTCTTTATATTTTCTTTTTCAATCGGCGCACGAGAATATTCGGCTACGAATTCTATGTCCGACGTTAGTTCGCCGCCTATGCTGCGGCTCCATCCCGAAAACGAATACGTAAATTCGTCGTCACTGTACCTTGGCGGCGGCGCAGGCGCAATTATATCTACGCCCAAAATACTACCGAAAGGATAGCGTTTTTCGAGCAATATGATTTTTTGTCCGTCTTTTTCGTACAAAAATCTAACGTTATACATAATTAGGGTGTAATCGCAATGCAATAATACCCCGAACGGAGGCATAAAAAACGAGCCGGAGTCGACAGTGATTTTTACGTCTCCATCGTAATAGTATACGTTTGCCGTATACCCGCTTTTTTCTTTTACTCGATAAGTTACGGCTTCTCCGGCATAGGCGCATTCCGCCGAAATCGTTAAGGCGTCGGCACACTCCGAAAATACGGAGACGCTATACTTGGCAGCCAAAACATATATGCCGGACTCTGCACGGTAAACAAACTTTTTTTCTTCGAAATTGTAAGTAAAATTATCGGCCGCCTCCCCGCTGTCTCCGTCTGTAAACGAAAGCTTGCCTCCGACAAAATCGATGTTCACCCCACGAATCGTCACGGTTGAGCCTATACGCCTATCGCCTATAGCAATATCGGCTCCGTTTGTATTTTTTACCGAAGTAATAACAGTGTATTTGTTTGCGCCCGCAACAGAAGTCATAATTATGCGTACAGACAAAATTGCGCCGTAATTGCTCGAGGCTATCGCTTTTACGTCCGTCCTATCTATAATCGCTTCGACGTCATTAAGACAAATCGCAAGCGGCATTTCTCTTTGCGCCGCTCTCGCCGCAGCATCGAATATTCGAATTTCCGTTTTCTTATCTTTATCTAGCACGCTGTAATCTGCGCTTATTCTGATGACTCCGCCACGATCCGTAATCGAAAAGATTTCGCCGCCTATAATTTCGGCAATTGGCATTCGTGAAAATTTAGCGATATATTCTGCGTCACCGCTTACGGCAGTTATCTCTCTGTCGTATCCTCCGAATACAAACATATAATCGCCGTCGTCGTCTACCGAAGGCGTCGGGACCTCCGGCTTACGTCCGTACTCCGTTTCTGCTCTCAAAATCACGGAGTTTTTAAGCTTGTCGGGCAAAAACTCTTCGTTTCCGTATCTATAAACTACTGCGTATTTACGTTTTTTCTTATTATATTTTGCGTAAACGTTAACGATATCTTTGTCTTTCTTGCCGTCGGTGATATTTAAAAAGTTTACTTCTTCGCCTGTAATAAACACCCACTTTTCAAAAGTGTACTCGTATTCGACGTCCATATAACCGTTCGGATAAAAAACATACTTACCGAGCGGATCGTACGGCGTAACGGTCTTGGTCACAGACACGTCGCCGTTCTCGTCTTTGTAATTGAACACTACGGACAAATTCAAATTCACCGCAGAATACACGACGCTATCG
>ERZ779643.1998-NODE-1998-length-12473-cov-2.146400_pt1 | contig 12473 bp, 11 predicted proteins | sample MGYA00511564_ERZ779643 | MGnify/ENA primary metagenome ERZ779643 (study PRJEB29588, sample SAMEA2147114) | human gut metagenome | biome: human gut; feature: human-associated habitat; material: faeces | place: Denmark | collected 2008/2010 ... | reverse complement strand
TATGAGACAAGTTGCCTTAATTACCTTAATGGCTCAAATAGGAAGCTTTGTACCAGCAGCAGAAGCTCAAATAGGAGTAGTAGATAAAATATTTACAAGAGTTGGTGCATCAGACGATTTAAGTATGGGACAAAGTACTTTTATGGTAGAAATGATGGAGGTTGCAAATATTTTAAAAGAAGCAACGCAAAATAGCTTAGTAATATTAGATGAAATTGGAAGAGGAACATCCACATATGACGGACTTTCTATTGCTTGGGCTGTTGCAGAATACATAGAAAACAAGGAAAAATGTGGTGCAAAAACATTATTTGCAACACATTACCACGAACTTACTCAATTAGAAGACACTCTAGAAGGTGTTAAAAACTATTCAATTGCAGTAAAAGAAAAGGGTGAAGATATAATCTTCTTAAGAAAAATAGTTCCAGGAGGAACAGACGAAAGCTATGGTGTACACGTTGCACGTTTAGCAGGGGTTCCAAAAATGGTAACACAAAGGGCAAACGAAATATTAAAGAAAATAGAGAGAAAAAATGTACTAGTTAATAAAGCTAAAGAAAAAGAAGATAAAAAACAAGTGTCTGGACAATTAGATATGTATAACTTTAAACTTGCAGAAATAGCTCACGAATTAGACAAAGTAAATATAAATGAACTAACACCAATAGATGCATTAAATACTTTAGTAAAAATTAAAGAAGAAATGAGATAAATCTGGAAAAAATTGAGTGTTGAAATGACTAATGCTTTATTGTAAAATATTTATTAGGAAGGGCATACTAATGAAAATAAAACAATTAAGAAAAATTAATAAAATAATGAAAAAAAGCTATAAGGTAAGCATAGCTTGTACTGTGCTTGCTACAATAGCTTTAACTTTTTGCGTAGTAAGTATTTTAAATAAAAAATATGCTGTAACATCAGAAGTTGTAGCAGAACCAGCTGGAATGACAAGAAAAACTAGTATGCAAAACTTAAATACAGAAAATGACATAGAAACACTAAAAAGCATTATAGAAAACAACACAAAAGATAAAATAACAGAGGAACTTTATGTAGAAGAAATAGATTTAGAATTTACAACAAAGTATGAACAAAGCAGCAAAATTGCAACAGGAACAATGCAAGTTATACAAGATGGAATAGATGGAAAACAAAATATAACTAAAAAAAGAACATACAAAAATGGAGAACTGGTAAGCGACGAAGCGGTACGGAAGTCAAATTGTAAAAGCTTCTGTAAATAAAATTGTTCAAATTGGAACAGGACCTTCTTACCTAAAATACACAGTTTCTAAAAATGATACAATGTATGTAACATCTAGTGATTTACCAGTAAGAAATTTGCCAGATGCAAATGCAGAAAAAATACTTACACTAAAAAAAGATGATGAAGTAAAAGTTCTAGAAATAGAAAAGGATTGGTACAAAATAGAATATACCACATATTCTGGATGGGTAAAAAAGGATTGCCTAACTAAAAACAATCCTAATCAAGAGCAAACAGCCAATAATAATACCTATACGGCATCGCAGTTAAGATCTAAATTAAGCTTCGATATGGCATTAAACACACCAAGTGGAGCATCTTTAGAACAATTTGAGAAACTATTTGAAAATGATTCTCAAGATAAAAATAATGTGTTTAAAGATAATGCAAAATATTTTTACTATGCAGAACAACAATACAACATAAATGGAATATTTTTAGCATCAGTTGCAATTCACGAGAGTGCATGGGGAACATCTGCAATGTCTAAAAATAAAAAGAATTTATTTGGATATGGAGCATATGATAGAGATCCATCTGGAAATGCATATGTATTTAGTTCATATTCAGAATCTATAGACTTACTTGCAAGAGTGTTTACTAAATACTATCTAAATCCTAAAGGAACGCCTATTTATAATGGAGAAACAGCGTCTGGAAGCCATTATAATGGTGCAAATGTAACAGGTGTAAACAAACACTATGCAACAGATTCTAACTGGAAAAATGCTGTATATAAATGGATGAAGTACTTATATAATAAAATGTAATACAATTGTAATAATTGATAAAAACAACCGCGAAATAGCCTTAATTAAGCTATTACACGGTTTTGCTTATGCTTGTCGGTTTTTGACTAATTTTGTAAAAAATGGTATAATAAGCACATCTTAAAGGAGTGATGGAATACAATGATTTATCAAAATGACATTGCAAATCTAAAGACAGACCTAAACCAAAAAATTGGACAAAAAATTATAATAAAGGGGTCTTTAGGAAGGAACAGACCATTTGAAAAAGAAGCCACACTAGAAAAAGCATATCCAAGCATTTTTATTGTTAAGTATGATGAGAACCAAAGAAATGTAACTTACAGTTACACACTTACTAACAAGAACAGTTGAACTTCAAGTTTTCGATGGAAAGGAATACAGTTCTATAGTTCCACCGGAAGCACAAGGACAAAAAAAGAGAAAAGAATATGATATTAGATAAAATAAAAATTCCTATTTTGTAGGAATTTTTTTTGTGCCTTCATTGTTCTAATATAGATTAATATTGCATAAGTTATAAAAAAGGTAAAATTTGAAAAATTGGATTTTAAATTAAGAAGAAAATATGCATTTTTGCAGTGCATAAAACATTTTATATAATAGCCAATTAAAATTATTTTTCAAATAAATTTATGCGAAGGTGAAGAAGGAGGAATAAAATTAAGATGACAGTCAAAACATCTAAAAATAATTTATGCGTGAACAAAATAGTGGGACAAAAAACTGAAAAAATAATTGCAGAAGGAGACGAAATAGTACCAGATATAAAGCCAGACATATTAAGCACAGTTTCTACAAATGGAAATGTATGCATATATAGAAAAGAAATTCAAGAAGGAAAACTTAAAATAGAAGGAGGAGTAAATGCGTATATAATTTATATTGCAGATGACGAAAAATCTAGCATAAGAGCAATAAATACAAATATAGAGTTTTCTAAAACAATAGAAATAAAAGAACTTACAAGTAGTATGAATGTTGAATGCTTTGTAAATCTGCTTAGCATAGACTGCAAAATAATAAATGGAAGAAAAATAAACTTAAGAGCAAATATGGAAGTAAGCATCACGGTATATTCAAAAGAAAACATAGAATACATAGATAAAATAGAAGACTGCAGAGATGTTCAATTATTAAAGCAAAATATTGTCGTAAATACATTAGTAGGAAGTGGAAACACAAGAATATATGCAAAAGATACAGTAAACATAGAAAATATAGACAATTTAGCAGAAATAATGAGAGCAAGTGTAACAATAGAAAATAAAGAAAGTAAAATAAGTTATAACAAAGTACTATCAAAAGCAGATACAGTATTTAAAATAATGTACTTAACAGAAGATAATAGAATAAACACGATAACTGCAAACATTCCAATAATGGGATTTATAGATATTCAAGATGTTGCAGAAGATGACATAAGCGATTTAACCTATGAAATTAAAAATATAATAGTAAAGCCAAACAATGTAGAAGAACATTCAATTTATTTAGAAGCGGAAATAGAAGTACAAGGATTTGTATATAAAAAGCAAACAATAAATATGATAGAAGACTTATATAGCAAAACAGAAGAGTTAAGCTTTACTCAAAAAAATGTAAAACTAATGTTAGAAAAAACAAGTTTTAAGCAAGAGTATGTATTAAGAAAACAAGAGAACATAGAAGTTGCAAATTGTAAAATATATGATGTAGAAGTAAATCCTGTAATATTATCTACTCAGATAGAAGATGGAAGAATTATATATAAAGGAGATGTTAATTTAGGTTTTCTTTACGCTAAAGCCGACACTTCCAGCATTGCAGTAAAAAACATAGTAGAACCATTTGAATATACTGCAAGTATTCCTCAAGTTACTTCAAAATCAAAAATAAATACACAAATAGAAATAAGCAAAAAGGACTTTGTAGTAATGCCAGATGGAACAATAGACACAAATATGAGCTTTAATTTTGATGTAAATCTTGTAAAAGAAAGTAACATAAACATAATAGAAAACATAACAGAAGAAGAAGGAAAAACAAAAGAAACATATAGCATAGTTATATATTATACAAGAAATGGCGATACACTATGGAATATAGCAAAAAGGTTTGGAAGTACAGTAGATGAAATTGCAAAAGTAAATAATATAGATAAAACAGAGAACGTAATGCAAGGACAGCAATTATTTATACCTAGATAGAAATAACGAGGACAGTAATGTATAAGTGCGATGAAGCAAAATTATTTATATCTAGATAAAAGGAAAATGCAATATAAATGATAATAATTTGTAAGTAATATAAACATAAGAATAGTAATTATTTATACTTTGAAAAAAGGAAAATAAAATGCGAATAGAAAAAATATATTCAAGAGATAGAATAAAACTGCCACAATTATTCAGTAATAATAGAAATTACTCAAATAATATTTTTGTAAATATTGTTATTGTAATAGTTGTAGCAGTTTTTACATATAGCATAATTGTAAAGGCTATAAATCCAATAATAGAGGAGCAGTGCAAAGACAATGCCAAAAACATAGCAAGTAAAATTGCAAATGAACAAGCTTCAATAATAATGAATAACTATAAATACGAAGACATAATTACAATTGTAAGAGATTCCAACGGCAATATAAAAATGCTTCAAACAAACATAAAAAGTGTAAATGAGTTAACATCAGACATACCTCTAAAAATAATAGAGGAGTTTAAAAAAGAAAACAACAGCAACATATCAATATACTTAGGAAGCATATTGGGTCTAAAAATGTTATCTGCAACAGGCCCTAAAATGCACGTAAAGATTGCAAACATAGGAAATGTAGATACAACATTAGAGTCGCAATTTACGGCACAAGGTATAAACCAAACACTACATAGAATATACTTAAGCTTGGACTGTGAAGCAACAATACTAACTCCATACAGCACAATAAAACAAAAAATAACAAATCAAATATTAATTGCAGAATCTGTAATAGTTGGAAATGTACCAGATTCATATTACAACATACAATCGACAGATCCAGTAGGAGATAGTAAATCGCTAATAGATTAAAAATAAAAAGTTAGTGCTTTAAAATAATAGGTGTAAAACAAATAGCCAGATAAGAAGAAAGTAAATTGAAAAAGTAAATTTTATTGAAAAATGCATTTTCACCCAGTAAGGCTACTAAAAAATACTACATTTTCAACAGTCTAGTGAAAAAATAAATAAAAAGCCTTGAAAAAAATGAAGAACTACTATATAATCCCATACAGAAATTAAAGGGAGAAATAGTAATGGAAGAAAATAAAAGAAGCGGAAAAACTAAAAAAATAGTTTTATCATTAATATTAATTATTGTACTATCAATAATTGGATTTATAATATACGAGGTTGCAACTGTAAATAAAACATACTATATTGGAGAAAAAAATCTTCAAATACCAGTATTTGTATACCATGACATAGTGAAAGATGAATCACAAATTGAATACGACTATATGCAAACAACAGAAGAAAACTTTAAAAAGCAGATATTAGGACTTATGAAACTTGGATACAAACCAATAAGTTACCAAGATTTAGTAGACTACCAAGAAGGAAAAAAAGCAATTAGCAAATGGAGCTTTTTAATAACATTTGATGATGGCTATACAGGGGTTTACGAATATGCCTATAAACTTGCTAAAGAATACAACATACCAATGACATCATTTGCAATAAACGATTGTGTTGGTGCAAGTAGTAGCTATTACACTTGGGAACAAGCAAAAGAAATGCATGATAGTGGACTAATTTCAATATATTCACATGGATTCACACACGCACAATATAATAACGAAACAAAAGAAAAATTAGTAGAACAAACAGAACAAGCTTATGCAGAGCTAAGAGAAAAATTAGGAGACGAAAATCTACTAAAGGTATTCACATATCCATATGGACTATATACAAATGAAGAAAGAGAAGCCTTATGGGAAAAAGGGTACGTACAAAACTTAACTGATAACAGAATAAACCTAAGTAGCACATTAGACTTATCTGGTTTACATAGATCATATCCTTTAAATGATTCTTTGTTAAAAGTTTTAATAAAAATACAATACAGGGTGGTAAGGTATCATTAAAGAGATTACAAAAAATATTTAGTAAATGATTAATCAAAGAATAGGTTAATTAATCGTTTGCAATAATTGTGAGTATATCGGAAAGTTTGTGCAAACTTTAAAGCTCTTATGATAAAAGTTATTGACAATAATAAAAAAATAGATTTGAACTAGAATTTTAGCTCAAATCTATTTTTTATGGAATAGTTTAATTTAAGTGCATTTTATTAAGCACGTTTGCTACAATATGAACTATTTTAGATGCATTATTTTTTGCAACATTTTTACCAAATGCTTTTCCTGTAACTGTTAAAGATGCAACCAAAGCACTTATAATAAACTGAAGATTAAAAGACAAATTTAAACTTTCAGTAATTTTTATAGCAATTAACGCACTTATTGCACCACTCAAAACACCACAAATATCACCAATTATATCTGCACAAAAATTAGCAACCTTAGAAGAATTCCTTATTAATTTTACAGATGTTTTAGAACCAGAAATTTTTTTACTAGCCTTTGCATGGAACTCTTCTTCGTTAGCAATAGTTACAGATACACCAATTATATCAAAAACAATACCAATTAAAATAACCAAAAACAAAATTAAAAGTGCTGGGAAAATAGACAATTTAGTTATTGAATTTGTTGATATAAAAGAAAACGTAATAGATAATACAAATGTTAATATAAAAACAGAAATAAGCCATTTTATATCTGACTTAGACTTATTATTATCCTTTTTCTTATCATTTTTTACCTGTTTTTCATTAAGAGCAGAAGGTGTCTTCAGCTCAGAACCTTTTTTATTCATATAAATTTTGTGATACTATTTTAAGTATCTAATTCTCCTTTCAAAAAATTAGAATATTACACATAATAAATTTATTTTACAAATTTTAAAAAATAAAAAAATTTATTTCGAAATTTTTAAATGTGCTTTTCTAATAAAAAAGTGACAAAAATGCCACTGTATAAATATATGTTTGGATGGTAAAATTATAAGTAAATTTTACGGTTTGAGGTCTAGCCTAATTTCTTTATCTGCTACTTCGAATTACTTCTCAGCAGTTTCCTTTTAAAGCAGATATTCCATATAGGAATGCCAGATTGCCACTTAAATCCGTACCTTAATCCTTATAATTCTATGTTTCTTGATTGAAACAAACATTCTAGAAGTTTTCCTTGAAATACTTTTCTAAGATTAGTCCTTTTTGCAACAATAATTTCATACAAAAATGTAATCCCGAAATTGTCACTCAAGACAGGCTACTCTATTACCTTAAGTTTGCAACTTAATCTCATAGGTTATACTTAAAATTCGTAAATCTATTTTTAAGCCTCCGCGATAATAGGGGAGAGTATGTATGCCATTACATAGTACCCTAAAACCTTACTCCCTGAAAGCACACAAAACTGGCATTTCGCGCACGAACAAGGAACTTCAACGATGTGCCCTTTAGTGGATTTTTAGCCCCACCCTCATAATAGAAAGCATTACTAGAATAATGCACCATCAATTAAAATTATAGCATACCATTTGAAAAAAATCAAGATGGAAGACTATGTCAAAAAATTACAAAAAACGACACTAAAAAATGCACAACGAAGTTGCTAAAAGTTGTACAACAAAAATGTTAAAAAGTGCACAATAAAATTACTAAAATCTGCACAATGGTATTGCAAGAAACTTTACATAAATATTGATTTCTCAATAGTAATATGCTATAATGAGTACGTTGACAAAAGTTGTCACACCTTTGAAAAGGCAAAACTATTCGGAGGTGTAAGCCTCCGAGCAATTGCAAGGAGGCTTGTATGGATGACCTAAAAAAAGCAATTGAAAGATTAAATAAAGCTGTTAAATTTACTCGATTCGTGTGTATAATGCAGTGGATTGTAGCATTAGTAGCGTTCATGATGATAGTAGTACATGCAATAACAAAATGAATAACGGGTCAGATAAATAAAAGAAACTAAAAGGCAGGTGAAAGTTGGATTTCGGTTCAACTTCCATCTGCCTTTGGTGTACATTTTACTAATCAAATACTTCAATAGATTTTATAGAAGAAAAAGCTTGTTTTTGCTACAAATAGTATTGATTTTACGCCATTTTTATTGTAGAATATGAGAGTATAAAAATAAGGCTTTCAAGACATATTACAAAATATAAATTGAAAACTAATGTCACAAAAGGAGCAAATAGAATGAAGGTTAGTAAAGAAGAATTATTACATATAGCAAATCTTGCAGATTTAAAAATAAAAGATGACGAAATAGATAACTATTTAGCTAATTTGCAAGATATTTTAAATTTTGCAGAAGTTGTAAACAAGGCACCAATAGAAGATTTACAAGAAACAATCGGAGCAAACGAAAATTCAAATGTATTCAGAAAAGATGAAGTAAAAACATTTGAAAATCATGAGGGATTAATGGCAAATGCACCAGAAAAAGAAAGAGATATGTTTAAAATACCAAAGGTTATATCTTAAGAGAGAAAGGAACGCATGAATATGGGAAAATTATTTGTAATAGATGGAACAGATGGAAGTGGAAAACAGACACAACTAGAGACTTTGAAGAAAAGATTAGCAGATGAAAAAATAGATTATAGAACTGTTAGTTTTCCAAACTACGATAGTCCATCATCTTCACTAGTTAAAATGTATTTGGCTGGAGAGTTTGGCACAGATGCAAAGGCAATTAGCCCATATATTGCTTCTACATTTTATGCGGCAGATAGATATGCAACTTATGTAACACAATATAAAGAGTACTATGAGAATGGTGGAATAATCCTTGCAGATAGATATACCACGGCTAATATGGTTCATCAGGCAGGAAAAATTCAAGATAAGGCTGAAAGAAAAAAGTTTTTAGACTGGTTATGGGATTTTGAGTTTAATTTATATGGACTTCCAGTTCCAGCAGAGGTATTTTTCTTGAATATGCCACCAGAATATTCTGCAAAGCTTATGAAAAATAGAGAAAACAAAATAACACATGAGGCAAAAAAGGACATACATGAGAAAGACCAAGTGTATTTAACACAAGCCTATAATGCGGCATGTGAGCTTTCTAAGGAGTATAATTGGTACGAAATAAAATGTGTTAAGGATGGAAAAATTAGAACTATTCAAGATATAAATGACGAGATTTTTACGGAGGTAAAAAAACACATATAGGAGGTAAATTGGCAAATGGAAGATATTACAAGACTTACAGTCCACGAGCTTGTGGAAAAATTGAATAAAAACGAATTATCTTCAGAAGAAATTGTAAGAGCTTATAAAGCAAGAATTGAAGATAAAGAAAAAGATGTAAAAGCCTTCATTACAACTACTTTAGACGAAGCAGAAAAAGAAGCTGTTAAGGTTGATGAAGAAAGAAAAAGTGGAGCAAAATCAAGTTTTGCAGGTGTTCCAATTGGAATAAAGGACAATCTATGCACAAATGGAGTAAAAACAACATGTGCATCTAAAATGCTAGAAAACTTTGTTGCACCATATGACGCGACAGTTGTTGAAAAGCTAAAAGAGCAAGACGTAATCAGTTTAGGAAAACTAAACATGGACGAATTTGCTATGGGAAGTTCAACAGAAAACTCTGCAATGCAAATCACACACAATCCATGGAATCTAAACAAGGTACCAGGAGGTTCATCTGGAGGTTCTGCAGCAGCAGTTGCAGCAGACATGGTACCATGGGCTTTAGGTTCAGACACAGGTGGATCTATTCGTGAACCATCATCTTTCTGTGGAGTTGTTGGACTAAAACCAACTTATGGATTAGTTTCAAGATATGGACTAGTTGCATTTGCTTCATCATTAGATCAAGTTGGACCAATCACAAAAGACGTAACAGACTGTGCTATGCTTTTAAACTTGATTGCAGGTCATGATGAAAAGGATTCTACATCATATAACATAGAGAAAAAAGACTATACAAAGTCTTTGAAAAATGATGTTAAAGGATTAAAAATAGGCGTTCCAAAGGAATTCTTCGGAGAAGGAATAAATGCTGAAGTAAAAGCAAAACTAGAAGAAGCCATAGAAAAATACAAAGAAATGGGAGCAATTGTTGAAGAATGCTCACTTGATGTTGCCGAGTATGCACTTGCAACATATTACATAATCGCTTGTGCAGAGGCAAGTTCAAATTTAGGTAGATTTGATGGAATTCGCTATGGATACAGAGCAAAAGACTACAAGAACTTGAAAGAATTATTCGTAAATTCAAGAAGCGAAGCCTTCGGACCAGAAGTAAAAAGAAGAATTATATTAGGAACTTATGTGCTATCATCTGGTTACTATGATGCATATTACAAAAAAGCTCAAAAAGTACGTACATTCGTAAAGAAAGAATTTGATAAAAACTTCGAAAAATATGATGTTTTATTAACACCAGTTGCCCCAACAACAGCATTCGGAATTGGAGAAAAATCAAACAATCCATTAGAAATGTATTTAGCTGATATATGTACAGTTTCAATAAATATTGCCGGAGTTCCAGCAATATCAATACCTTGCGGAGTCGATAGCGAAGGAATGCCAATAGGAATGCAACTTATTGGAAAAAGATTTGATGAAGAAACAATATTAAATGCTGCATATACATTTGAGCAAAAAGAAAAATTCAGAGAAAAATATAAACCAGAATTTAAGAAAGGAGAGTAAAAAATGGCAAGAGAAGATTATGAAGTTGTTATAGGACTAGAGGTCCATGCAGAGCTTTCTACAAAAACAAAAATATTTTGCAACTGCTCAACAGAATTTGGCGGAATGCCAAACACACATACATGCCCAATTTGTATGGCAATGCCAGGAACTCTTCCAGTATTAAACGAAAAAGTAGTAGAATATGCCGTAAAAGCAGGCCTTGCAACAAATTGTTCAATTTCAAAAGACAGTAAAAACGATAGAAAAAATTATTTCTACCCAGACTTACCAAAATCTTACCAGATTTCACAATTTGACAAGCCTCTTTGCAACAATGGTTACATAGAAATTGAAGAAGAAAATGGTGAAAAGAAAAAGATAAGAATTTTAAGAATTCATATTGAAGAAGATGCTGGAAAGTTAAACCACAACGAGTTTAGTGAGGGAAGTTTAGTTGATTTAAACAGAGCTGGAGTTCCTTTAATAGAAATAGTTTCTGAACCAGACTTAAGGTCTGCAAAAGAAGCTGATGCTTATTTGAAAAAATTAAAATCTACATTAGAATATATAGAAGTATCTGATTGTAAGATGCAAGAAGGTTCATTTAGAGCAGATGTAAACGTTTCTATACATAAGCCAGGAACACCATTTGGAACACGTACAGAAATGAAAAACATGAACTCATTTAAGTCAATTTCAAGAGCAATAGAATATGAAATTCAAAGACAGTCAGAAGTACTAGATAATGGCGGAATTATAGAGCAAGAAACTCTAAGATGGGACGATGTATCTGGAAAAACCTTCTCTATGAGAAATAAGGAAGATGCTCAAGATTATAGATATTTCCCAGAGCCAGACTTAGTTGCAATAAAATTGTCTGATGAATACATAGAAAATATAAGAAAAACACTTCCAGAGTTGCCAGAAAGCAGAAAAACAAGATACATGGAAGAGTATAAACTATCTGAGAAAGATGCTAGATTACTTACTGCTTCTAAATATTTATCAAACTTGTTTGAAGATGCAGAGAAAATATGCAAAAACGCAAAAGCAGTTGCTAACTGGATTTTATCAGACATTTCTCGTATATTAAATGAGGAAGAGCTAGAGCCAGAACACATTCCTTTCACAGGAGCTGAACTTGCAAGTCTAGTAGAATTGATAGACAAAGGAACAATAAGCTCTGCAATAGGTAAAAAAGTACTTGAGGAAATGTTTGTAGAAGATGCTACAACACGCAACCCAGAAGAAATAATAAAAGCAAAAGGCTGGATACAAATTTCTGATGAAGGTGCTATAAAAGAGGTTGTAATGCAAGTATTAGAAGCAAATCCACAATCAATAGCAGACTACAAAGCAGGAAAAGATAGAGCATTAGGATTCTTAGTCGGACAAGCAATGAAAGCTACAAAAGGCAAGGCAAATCCACAAATGCTTAATAAAATGTTCATAGAAGAAATGAATAAATAAAAAAGAATATATCTAAAAGTTTGTGCAAACTTTACACAAATTATTCTATATACTCAAAACAAAATAAAAAGAACCCAATTATTAAAAAATTAATAATTGGGTCACTTTTTTATAAAAAACTGTGCACAATTTTTTATATTACGCATTCATAGCGTTTAACTTCTTAGCTAATAAAGATTTTTTTCTAGAAGCTGTGTTTTTAACAATAACACCT
>ERZ779643.1996-NODE-1996-length-12500-cov-1.989956_pt1 | contig 12500 bp, 5 predicted proteins | sample MGYA00511564_ERZ779643 | MGnify/ENA primary metagenome ERZ779643 (study PRJEB29588, sample SAMEA2147114) | human gut metagenome | biome: human gut; feature: human-associated habitat; material: faeces | place: Denmark | collected 2008/2010 ... | reverse complement strand
TACTTTTTTGTCTGTGATAACCACTTTCCCCTCAGGTTCGGCACTCACGAGCAATTCCAGTATGTTGAGGAATTTGCGCGCGTCGCCTCCGCTGTAGCGCAGCATTGCGGCTGTTTCCCGCACATCAATGTCGCGCTCGCCCAGTTCCGCGTCCTCATGCAGCACACGTTCGAGCAAACGCAGCAAATCGCCGTCATCAAGCGGATTGAGCACATATACCTGGCAGCGCGAAAGCAAAGGGCGGATAACTTCGAACGACGGGTTTTCGGTTGTCGCTCCGATAAGGGTTACCGTGCCGTTCTCCACGGCTCCGAGCAGGGAGTCCTGCTGCGATTTCGAGAAGCGGTGTATTTCGTCGATGAAAAGGATGGGGCTTGCCGTGTTGAAAAAGCTCTCCCGCCCTGCGCGCTCGATTACTTCGCGCACGTCTTTAACCCCGCTTGTAACGGCACTCAGGGTGTAAAACGGCACTTCCAGCTTGCGCGCTATTATCTTTGCAAGCGTTGTCTTGCCTACTCCGGGAGGGCCCCACAGGATGAAAGAACTAATGCGGCCGCTTTCGAGCATGCGGCGCAGCACGCCGCCTTTGCCTACTAAATGTTCCTGGCCCACGTAGCTGTCGAGCGAAGTAGGGCGCATTCTCTCTGCCAAAGGAGTTTCCATTGCGTTATCGTTTACCGCAAAATTACAATAAAAAAGCAAACCCTGCCTTTTAAAGCGAATATATCGCCAGGCTTGTGTCAGGTTTTCGCATACGAAGGCATTATGCTGAGCGTGCAGGTAAATATAAAACACGCCGTGGGTAAGCCGGCACTTTTATGATACGGACAAAGGATGACGGTTTTCGAGGTAAAGTAAAACAGCGTCCGGTTCCCGGATTTTTTAACCCTTTAAAAAGAGGCCCAAAAATATGTCTGACATATTTTGAAATAGGTCAGACATATTTTGAATTATGTGCCTTGTATTTTTTCTGAAGTCCAAGAAGGGTGTAACGTTTTGAAAAAGAGAACTTGACAAAACAGACAAAATGTGACGCACTTTTGAGGTGTCATGCCGGGGACGGAGAATCCGATCCCGGTTTCGTGTATCTGCTGCGCGTATTACGTTCTGCGCTTTGTTGTCATTGCTTCTCCTTTACAGGGCGGACGGAACAACCTTGGGGACGCATGTAACCTCCACTGGAATAGCGGTGCGTCAAAACGCCACTGTTTTGGGAATATAACAGAACGCAGCCGAATCCTTGGTTGTAATATTGGTCGCGTACGATTGTTGCCAACCAGATTTGCCCTGTTTTATCAATTGTGTATTTGCCTTGGCTGTTGCGGAATTTGGTCCAGGGAAAGAATATGGTGGAAGTTTTCGAATTGTCGCAATAGAATGTCCATCCCAGTTTTTCGGTGTATTCATTCAGACTTTTATACGGCGTGTTTATGTCTTCCAGTTTTTCACCATGCCAGTAATTTATATACTTTTCTTCATTCTCGGTTGGCCGGATTACGAAACCGGTGAATGCGTCGTAAGGTGCCACCGTGTATCCCACGGGCGAGGGGTCGTACACGCTTTTGGTTACAGTGCAGCAAGTCTCGTCTCCACTAATTGCGGCTTCGTTTACATTCCACAGGTTGTCGGCATAGTCGGCTGAACTTGTGCCAAACCAGTTGTCGTTGCCGAAGAAACCTTCGTCGGGGTGGCTTATGGAGTGTCCGATGTCGGCGGCTTTTGATGTGTTTATCTTGAATTCCCCGCCGTAAACGGTTTTTTCGCCTACTTCTTCAAAATCTTTGCTTTCTTTAGCCTTGCAGAAATACATGCCCGGCGTGGGGTCTTTGCGGCCAAACTGGTATGTGGTCCCGTTGCCGAGAATGATTTCGGTGTATTTGTCCTGGTAGACTGTAAATTCTTTGATTTCGCCTGTTTCCGGTTGCCTTACGCGCATTAACAGGCTGCGCTCCTTGTAGAAAGTTTCCTGCTGGTCTATCCACCCGATGTTGATGGGCATGATGTCGTTTACAAAGCCTTCGTGGTTTGTTACTTTCAGGTCGTCTCCCCATGTGTAGTCTGTCATCCAAATGTGCCAGCTCCACATTATGTTGCCGTCGGCATCTTTTATGGCCAACAGGGCATTGCTTTGCCGCATTGGGGCCGAAATGGTGAATTGCAGATACTGTATTTCCTTGTCTCCGTCAGCCAGTTTGATTTTGCCGTCTTTCAGGTCTTTGCTTACGGAAAGTTTGCATTCCTTGTCGTCATACCACAGCAGGCAGGCTTCTGCCGCAAGGTTGCCGTCCGTTTCGATGAATGGCGAAGTGATGTTCTCGTTCCTGTAGTTTACAAAGTTGTGCAATATGTTGCTTGTTCCCGCAGCGAGCGTGGACTTGTAGGCCGATTCGTTCGTTTTACCGTTTTTTATGGCGTTGCCGTATACCAAAGGCAGGCGGTACGTACCCGGGGCATTGATTATATAGCAGTTGGCGGTGCTTGCATAATTCCATTTGCCGCAGTTGGTAGAAAGGTCGTTCACTTCGGGAAGAGGAGTTATTGCTGCCAACTTTTCATTCTGTTCGCTGTGATTTTCGTATACGGGTTGGGCTGTGCCTTTCTGTGCTTTAACCGTAAGGTTGATGTTTTCTCGCGAAAAGCTGCCGTCTCCTTTTGATTTAGCCATTTGAACCCAGTTGGAAGCCATGTTTTCATCGCTAAGGCCTTTCCATTCCTTTGTGTCGGTATCCTGGTATTCTAAAACCCAAGGCTCGAGCTTTTTGTTTTGCTCTACACCGTTCAGATAGGACGTTGTGTAGCTTATTACCTGAATTAATGGATGGCTGTATGAAGAAGGTGTGTATTTGTAACCGGGCAATTTTAAATTTTCGCTCCAACCCGAAGGATATACTTCCAAAGTAGACTCGTTCTCGATTTTGTTGCGCGACACCTTGTAAACCACAGTGTGTCCTTTCTTCCACTCGCCGCTTATGTTTGCGGTAAGCGTCTGCTCGGAGTTGTCATTATCTATAAACGTTACTTCTACAGTGGCTTTCCCGTTAAGCGTTTGCGGAATCATCATAAAGGTATATTCTCCGGCGGTGAGGTCGGTGCCTTCAGGCGTGTTGGTATTGTTTATGTCATCGACGGTGTAAATAATGCCGTCGGCTTTTCCTGTTGTAGTCCATATTTCACTGGCCGCCGAATATGTGCCGCTGCCGTAGATGTTTTTTATTGAAATGGAAGTAATAGAGTTTTCCAGCCCTTTGCCTACCTTAAATTTCACTGCCGTGCAAAGGTGGCGGAACTCCAGCTCGTAGGCAACTGTTTGCCTCGTTCCGGGTATGTCCTTATACCAGCAGGCAAGCAGGTCGTTTTGTTTGGTGACATCGGCGGGAACAGTGTAGATGATAGTAGGCGAGCCTGCGCCTTTGCCGAGAATGCTGCCGCTTTCGTCGAACGGAGCGTAGGCAAAGAAGGCCATACTGTAGTCGTTGCCCGGCCAAAAGTATGGCGGAGTGAAGCCGTAAGAACCGTTGGCGGCTGTGGCTTTCTTATTGTTGATATAGTTTGGAGTCTGCGATTCGTTCCATGTGCCTTTGTAGGCATACGCCAGTACTCCGAAGCCTCCGTAAATGCTGCCGAAGTTGTTGCCGTCAATAACAGCACCGCGCGACTGGCATACCTGGCGTCCTTGTTTAGCAGAAGGCGCGGCTATGCTGTCGATGTCAGTAGAATGAAGATAAAGACACTGTTGGCCCTGTTCATCGCGCAGTTCCGTTACGCCGCGGCGTATCACCGGCATGGCAACAATCCTCGTCTTGGCAGAATCGCCCGCACTCCATTCCCTTGACATTATGGAGGGAGCAAATGCAATACCGTTGGTTGCGGCATTGCGGCTGAACGGGTCTTCGTCGGCGCACGCCGCGGCAAACGAAAGTAACAGTACGACGACTGCACAGCGTGCGAAGCTGTATGGTTCTGGAGTTTTCATATTCTTTCGTCTTTGAATGATGACTACTTATTGTGACCGGGAGGGGAACATTCAACCCCGCCCGGCCTGCGCACCCTTTAAAGGGTTTTGTTTTTAGTTGCCGCCGGCCTCGCTGCTCTCGGTGCCGCCTTTCTCTGTCATGTCAATGTCAACGTTGTCGCCGTTACCGTTCTGGAATTCGTCGACGGTAACCGTGAACGTTACAGGAACGAGAACAGGATCTTCCGGTTGTGGATCATCTGGGTCGGGATCAGGCTCCGGATCCGGATTAGGATCGTCAGGATCGTCTGTGGGAGGAACGTAACCGCCACCTTCACCGAAGATAAAGGTGTAAATGTATTTCTTGCCCTGCTGCCAGGTTATGTCGGCAACAGGAATAGCAACCTCTGCATATCCGTCGTTATTGGTGTCATAGCTTTCAACAGGCCAAATAACAACTTTGTCCTCACCGTCGCCGCTGGCGATTTTGCAGTCTATAAGGAAGTATGCGCCTCGGGTGTCAGGGTCGTCTTCAGCTTCGATGTTCCAGCCTTTAATTGTTTGCGGAACCAGCATGAGCGCGCCGTTGTCAGATGTCAGGTCTACGGCTGTGCTTCCTATGTTCTTCGATTCTGTAATGCCGGCTTTGAAGAACGCTTTGTTGGCGCCAAGACTCCATGTGCCCCAAGAACCGTCGGTCTCGGTAGCTGCGCTTCCGGTTGGAAGGTTTGTGGAAGTGGAAACTGTCGGGAAAGTGAAGTCGCCGCCGTCAATAACTTTTGCAATGCGCACGCCTTTTACGTCGACAGTAAGGTTTTTGTTGGTGTTCTTTGCCTTGAACACGATTTGCGAGAGAGCGTGGCGGAAGTTGAGCGTAACGGGCGAACTCTCGTGGTCGGATCTCTTCTGCCCTGTGGTAAGAGCGTAGAGGAGGTCTACCTGGCTTCTGCGTCTGTTGCTGCGGTAAAGCCGGTAATTTTTTTATCCGTGCTTGTAACGCTTGCTGTGCCGCCGAAGTTTTCAGACGGAGAAATTGCTGCAAAGTCAACGGCGCCTTTGTTTGGCCAGAAGATAGGGTCGCCGTATGTCCAGCTGCCGTTTCCGCGGGTTACTTTCAAAGCGTTCATCAAGGCAGAGCCGCCGTCGGTGTAGCCCCAAACCTTGAAGTCTTTGATGGTGTTGGTTGTTGTGGCGGTAGCGCGGGTGGCCGCCTTGGTTTCCACCTGGAAGGTAATTCCGCGTCCCCGGTTCACCTCCATTACTTCATCGTTGTTGCAGGCTGTCAGTGCTGCCACCGACAACGCTGCCAATAAAAATTTGCTCTTCATTGTTACTTTAAGATTTTGATGAAACAAATATTTAAGAATGAAACATAAGGTTGTTCTTTGTCCTGTAGTTTTTACATTTCGATGTCTTCGTTTACTACAATCCAGTCGTCTACGGCTACTTCCATGTCGCCGCCGGTAATAGGTTTGGGCAGGTCGAGGTCTTCGACAACAATGTGTACGTGACGTTTGTCGGGCGCGAGGTCCACCTGGTCGGTAACGTCGAACGTGTAGTAGTATTTCGAGCCGTCGTTAAGCCACACATAGAGTACCAGTTTGTGCGGCACTTCGGCCTCGCCGGCTTTTCCGTCGCGGTTAATGTCGGCATTACGGTCGTAGTGTCCGAAAGTATTGAACTGGCCGTCAATTGTTGTAGAACTGCCGGCCGCAGCGTTGAAAGGCACGGTTACGTATTCGCGTCGCACCTGTTCTGCCGCACAGAATACCGAACCCGACATGCCCGAGAGCGAAGCCGACATCTGCGTTACTCCGTCGAGGTTCTTGACGTTACGTATTTCGTAGGTGTAGTTGCATATCTGTTCGTGCGGCATGAGCGTGAAGCGGTGGTCGTCGCGTTCTATTGTGGTGCGTTCCGTTTCGCCGTCGCGCACAAACCAGTAGCTCAGCCCTTGCGGGCGTATTTCGACATTCATGGCATGGTCACCCCACATCATGTCGGGCGTTACTACCACACGCTCGCTTTCTGTGCCGTTGGCCCGCGGGGCATAGTTTACCGTATTTCCGTATATGGGTTCGAATATGTGGCCCTCGCGTGTGTAACATTCTTGTTGCCAGAATTCATCTGTTCCGCGGAATTCCACAATCTCATAGTCGTTGTTGTAGTATAATACCTGGTAGCGGCCGTTCGGAATTTCGATAGTGCCGCCTTTCATGCCGGCAAGGTCGAAGCGTAAGGGCTTGCCGGTCTGGTTTCCGTCCTCGTCGACGGGATAGAACCATAGGCACATGCCCTCGACGAGGTTTTGTTTTTCGGCGTAGGGAGCATAGCTCCAGTCGAAGATTATTTGCACTTCGGTGCTGTGTGGATGTTCGTAGCACAGTTCCTTGTGCTCGCACGATGTGAACAGGATTCCGAGTGCGAGCAGACACATGTTATATATAGTCTTATTCATCACTTGCCTCCTTTCTTGTTGGTATTACCGTGTCCCAAGAGCCACACGAGCGATATTTCGGCCTTTGTGGGCCCGAACCAGTGGCGTTGTCTTGTGGACTGCCATACGTAGTGACCGTCGCGCGGGTTGTAGGTGTGGTATTTGCCACCCCAGTAGCCCACTCCGAGCACGAAATCGATGTTAAGCCTGCGGGCTATCGGCAAGGCGTAGCCGTATTCCACGCCAAAGGCATAGTTGGGGCTTTCCCATAGTGTGCCGCCGGGTTTGCCGCCCATGTATCCTTTGCCTCCCCACTCGAAGTCGTAGGTGAACAGTTGTCCGTACAGTCCGAGGTGATGTCCGGTGAGAGGCTTTTCCATGGCTTTGTTGCCGAACCATTTGCGAACGGCCACTTCGCCGCCGTACAAACGCCAGTAGCGGTGGCGCTTGTCGCTTTTCCACCATCCGTACATTGCGTTGCCCGAGAGCGACCAATTGTTTCCCAAGTAGAATTCTATACCTATGTTTGGTATGGCCAGGACGTCGAGCAGCATGTTGGTCTTCAGCGCTATGTAGAACGGCTTGCATGCGGCAGGCATTTGCAGGCATTCAAGGTGCGGAAGGTCCCATTTTATGGCCAGCACGGTATCTTCTTCTACTTTCGGAGGGAGGGGTTGAAATGCTGTCGGTTCGACAAACAGATAGTTAAGCCTGAAGGCCGAGTAGCGCATTTCGGGAAAGAAGTGCCGCTTCATGTAGCGGAAAGGTACGCCGCCGCGCAGGGCCATGAGCTTTTGCTTGCGGTATTCGCGTCTTAGGCCGTTCTTTCCGTAGGACCACTCGGGAGTGTTGCGTATTACGTTGAGCACTTCGTCCTTGTAGGGAATGTCGGACTGTTCCACGCGCCGCTCCAGTTCTTCCCAGTTGTAGCAGTTGTCCTGCAATACGTTTACATCGCCCGGTAGCTGTATTCCGTGCCCGCGTATGTATTTTAGAAACTCGTTGGTGCGGGCTTCATACAAATGTTCGTTCAGTGCCAACGGTCCTTCGAGCGAGGCATACGAGTTGATGTGGAAGTTGAAGTTCTGGTTACGCTTGTCGGCCGTAACGGTACGCAGTCGGTTGAGAAAGTTGTTTATCGTAGCGCCGTTTCCGAGGAAGGTGGTGTCTATTTTCGACTTCTCAACCCGGTAGTATACAGTTACCGTGTCGGTCTGTATTTGGGCTGCTGCGTGGCCGCCGTATAGCAACAGGGCGGTTAAGAATATCTTTTTCATGTGTGCCACATTATAGAAAAGACAATAATCAACGCGCGATATTAAAAGGAGATATATTTAAGAAATAGTAGTATGGAGTGGTGAACTTCCGGATGTCGGCTGAAATGTTTGTGTTGCGCTTGTTGCGGTTTTTACTACCGCAACCGGTTGTTTGCAAGGTTGAAGCAATAAGATTTTTTTCGCATTTCATTCGATTTTATATTCCCTCTCTTGGTAAGAGAGGTTTGTTTTCTTTTTAATCTTATATTGCTCCGGAAATTGAAAACGGACATTTAAGACACGAAAATAAGTGAAAGAAAAACGCGCTTTTTTAGTGCGGAAAATGGTGCTTGATTTTCAGGATTTTATATATAGGTCGGAGAAAAGAAAAAATACAAGGCACATATTTTAAAATATGTGCCTTGTATTTTGAAATATGTCCGACATATTTTCCGGCTTTTGAAACCTAAGGCCGGGTGATACGGACAAACGGTGACGCGGAAAGGGAAACGTTTTTGCGTGCGCTTTTTGCGACGTTGTTTACCGTGCAGCTTTAGCGATAGTATTCGTACATGTTGTCGAAGAACACTCTCATCAGGTTGCCGGCCTTGTAGTCGTCTTTCAGCGGGCAATAGCTATTTGGATACGTGTAAAAAATACTGCTTGCGGGCAGGGTAAAAACGCGTCCGGTTTCCGCGCGGTTTCCACCTGCGTTCCGCGGGGTGAAAAATTAGTGGCCCGGATTTTGAAATCCGGGCCACTAATTTTAAAATCCGAGCCATTAATTTTTTCTTTGCTCCGAAGGGTGTGTAACCGCCTGAAAAATAGTTCCCGCTTGCGGAGTGGGGAATGTGTTTTTTACTACCTGTTTGCGGTGTGCCGCGGGGCGGGAGTTTTATTATACACGAAACGGTCATCAGGTTTTGTCAAATTGCGCGCTTATGCCCGGCGGATAGCTTTATGCACGGCTGAAGGCGTAGCGGGCTACGACGAAACCGTGCGGGAAGGCAGATGACGGCAGAAGTGCGTAAGTTGGCGAAGTGACGGCGCTTGACATTATTGTTTAATTTCCTAATGGCCGTTTCGGGTTAAAGTTCGTTCTTGTAGATTTCGGCCAGCGCGCCCTGGTATTGGCGTTCTATGTCGAGGTATGTCTGGAGGTTGCGGTAAATGTTGTCGGCTTCGACGTAATAATCGGTAATCGAGATTTCTCCTCCTTCAACGGCTTTGCGCAGTATGTCGAGCGTTTGGTTGAGGAGTGCGGTGTCGTAGGTGTCTTTTGCCTTTTTAAGTTTTTGTACTTCCTGTATGCGTGCCTTTACGCGGTTTTCCACCTCAATGCGGGCGTTGTCGAGGCGCAGCTGTGCGCCTTCGTGCTGCGCCTTGGCCGTTTTCATCTTGTTTCGGCTTGAGAACAGCGGGAACGACGCGCCCACGAGGAAACCGTTGCTGGCTTCGCTGCCTTCGGTGTTGCGGCGGTATCCTATTTCGAGCTTGGGTATCCAGTTTTGCTTGTTTACCTTTATTTCCTGTTCCAATGCCTGCTCGGAAGCCTGCGCCGTAAGTATGTCGTAATCCGAAGCCATGGCCTTTGATAGCATTGTTTCGTAGCTGCCGGCGTGATTGCTCGCGCCGTAGGCATTGAATGTGAGCGGGGCGTTGCCGTTCAGTGCGGTGAGCGACTGCATGGCCGTCTGTTGCGACGCTTCCATTGTGGCCACTTCGGTTTGTATGTTCATCAGGTCCATTTTTATCTTGTTCACTTCAAGGGTAGTCGCTCCGCCGTTTTCGAGCTTCTTTGTGAACAGGGCGAGGAGTTCTTCGGTATTCTTGCGCCGGAGGTCGAGCAGCGCTTTCATTTTTTTCAGGTGTATGAGGTCGAAGCAAAGGTTCTTGGCGCTGAGCAGTATGTCTCGGCGTGCGGCCGAGTATTGCAGGTCGAGTGTTTCGCGTTGCAGTTTGCCCGACTTGCTTCGTGCGGCGTAAAGTGTGGGGAAGTCGAATCCTTGCGATACAACAAGCTCCGAACTTGCCACTCCGCTTGCGCCCCTGCGAAAGAACGGGCTGTATTCAACCGAAGGGTCTTCAAGGTTGTTCTGCGACTTGATTTCGGCCGTGGCGGCTTCGTTGTCCTTGCGCAAGGCTTGCAGTTCCTTGTTGTTCTGCTCAATGCTTTTGAGTACGTCGCCTATGCCTTGCGCGCCCGCCCCGGCGGCGGGGAATGCGAGCAGCGCGAGCATTATTATGATAGTTTGTTTCATTGCGGGTTGTTTGTTGGTGTGTCTTGTTTTATGATGTTTTTCCTGTTCATCAGCTCGTAGACTATGGGTATGATGAATGCGTTCAGGAATGTCGAGGTAAGCAGTCCGCCCAGTATAACCTTGGCCATGGGGCTTTGTATCTCGTTGCCGGGCAGCCCGCCGCGCAGCGCGAGCGGAATGAGTGCCAGAGCAGAGCACAGCGCCGTCATGAGTATAGGGTTGAGGCGGTCGAGCGAGCCGTGAACAATGCTTTCGCGAAGCGGTACGCCTTCTTCGCGCAGCATGTTGTAGCGGTTGATTAGGAGCATTCCGTTGCGCGTGGCAATGCCGAAAAGCGATATGAAGCCTATAATGGCCGGAATGCTTACCTCGCCCGTTGTAAACAGAAGCGTGAACACACCGCCAATGAGTGCAAGCGGAAGGTTGAGCAGGATAACGCCGCTTTCGAGCGCGTTGCGGAACTGCATGTACAACAGCAGGAATATTATCACAATGCTTATAATCGAGGCGAGCAGGAGTATGCGGCTTGCGCTTTGTTCGCTTTCGAACTGGCCGCCGTATTCTATGTGGTAGCCTTCGGGCAGTTGTATCTGCGAGTCTACGCGTTCCTGTATGTCGTTTACTACGCCGCGCAGGTCGCGCCCGCTTGCGTTGGCCGAGATTACAATCTTGCGTTTTACGTTCTCGCGGTTAATTGTGTTCGGCCCGGTGGACGAAATGACGTCGGCCACGTTCGAGAGCGGGATTTTCTCGCCGTTAGGTCCGTCTATCATAAGGTCGCGAATCCGCTCCATTGTGCCGCGGTTCTCTTCGTCGGCTCGGACTATGAGGTTGAAGTTCTTTCTTTCTTCATATACTTGCGATACTACCTCGCCCGCCATGTTTACCCTCACGAATTCGTTGAAGTCGGAGAGCGGTATACCGTATTTTGCGAGCATTTCGCGTTTTGGAACGATTGTAAGCTCGGGGCGTTCTATCTGTTGCTCCACGTTCAGGTCCGCAATGCCCTCAACGTCGCTAATTGCGTCCTTTATCCGGTTACCTATGGCGAACATCTTGTTCAGGTCGTCGCCGAAAAGCTTTATGGCAATGCTTGCCTGCGTTCCGCTGAGCATTGCGTCAATCCTGTGGCTGATAGGCTGGCCTATTTCGATATTAGCGCCCACTATTGTCGACAGCTTGTGCCGCACATCGTCGAGCAGTTCCGCGTGCGAGCGGTCTTTCAACTCGAAAGGCGCTTCTATCTCCGACACATTCACTCCCAATGCGTGTTCGTCCAACTCGGCGCGTCCGGTTTTGCGGGCCACGGTCTGGATTTCGGGGATAGACAGGAGCAGTTCTTCTGCCTGGCGTCCTATCTTGTCGGATTCTTCAAGCGACACGCCCGGAAGAGAACTGACGTTTATGGTAAAAGAACCCTCGTTGAACGAAGGAAGGAAGCTGTGTCCCAAAGTAAAAAACATTCCTATTGCTGCTGCAAAAAGAGCGAGCGTACATCCGAGCACACTTTTCTTGTGTTCCAGCGCCCAGAGCAGGCCGTTACGGTAATGTTTCTTGAGCCATGCGGCAACGAAAGCCTCTTTCGGGATGTTGCCGCCCTTTACTTTGTAGCCCAGCAGATAGCTGCAGAGAACGGGAGTAAGCGTCAGGGCTACTACGGTTGACGCAAACAATGCTACAATGAATGCAATACCCAGCGGGATGAGCATGCGCCCTTCCATGCCGCTAAGGTAGAACAGCGGCAGGAAACTTACTATTATAATGATTGTGGAGTTGAGAATAGGCATGCGTACCTCGCGCGAAGCGTTGAACACCACCTCGAGTATGGGCCGCCGTTGCCCTTCAGGAAGTGCGCGGTTCTCGCGCAGGTGTTTCCACACGTTTTCAACGTCTACTATGGCGTCGTCCACGAGCGAACCAATAGCTATTGCAAGTCCGCCCAGGCTCATCGTGTTTATGCTGAGCCCCATGTAATGCAGCACCATGAGCGAAACCAACAGCGACAAGGGCAGGGTGATGAGCGATATAACCGTGGTGCGTACGTTTGCAAGGAAAAGGAACAGCACGAGCACTACGAATATTGCTCCTTCGTAGAGCGAATCCTGCACGTTGTTGATAGAAGCGTCAATGAAGCGCGACTGCCGGAATATGTCGGTTGAAACTTTTACGTCGGCCGGCATGTTTTTCTGCAGGTCTTTCAATGCGGCTTCCAGTCGCTCTGTCAGTTCTATCGTGCCGGTATTGGGTTGCTTGGTTACGGTTAGCAGCACGGCCGGTTTCCCCTCAATCGAGGCAAGTCCTAACTTGGGCTGTTGCCCTCCAACTTTCACGTCGGCTATGTCGGCGAGCATTACGGGGGTCCCGTTTTCGGTTTTTATTACGGCGCGTGCAATCTCTTTGATGTTGTCGGTCGAAACTACGCCGCGCACTATGTATTCGTTACCGTACTGGTATATCACCCCGCCGTTGGTGTTCTGGTTCATGCCTTTTGTTACGGCGAGCACTTCAGTCAAGGTAACGCCGTAGTGCTTCATTTTCTCGGGGTGCAGCAGTATTTGGTATTCCTTTATGTCGCCTCCCAGGACGGCCACCTG
>ERZ779643.1994-NODE-1994-length-12510-cov-2.416540_pt1 | contig 12510 bp, 13 predicted proteins | sample MGYA00511564_ERZ779643 | MGnify/ENA primary metagenome ERZ779643 (study PRJEB29588, sample SAMEA2147114) | human gut metagenome | biome: human gut; feature: human-associated habitat; material: faeces | place: Denmark | collected 2008/2010 ... | reverse complement strand
GTTGCCGGGTTCGGCGCATAGCGCCATGTCATGTAAATCTCATTCAGGGCAGCGTTCTGATTGGTACTTTCAATCTGAAACACCATCCTCATTTCTGCTTCTGTCAGTTTCATTGCCAGCCTCCTTCAAAAATGGGTATAAAAAAACGCCATAGGTTTTTTGAGCCTACGGCGTTTCTTGCGATATTCACAATTCCAAACTTTCCAGCCACTCGTCAAAAGATTTCTTGGAGACGCGGATCGCATTTCCTATGCGGACGATCCTGAACTCCTCCTGCTTGACGAGCTGATATGCGGTTGTGCGACCGATGTTGAGCATGGCCGCAATCTGTTCCACGGTATATGTGCGCGGTTCCGGCAGTGACTTTTTCTCTTTCTTGTCCATAGTAACCTCCATGTATTTGCCTTGTCATTTTGACTAAGGGAGTGAAGAATGGCAGTAGCAATCGGCTTTGGCTGGGTGTCCTCTTGCTAAGAATTTGCTAATAGGACCACCCAACGGACACATAAAACTGCGTCAGAATAGGTGTTTTGCACCATAAAGTTCGTTTACTACAAGTCATTCTGCGTAAGGGATGATATTGGAAGTTACATCCGAACCGTGTATCACATGGTAAGCCATACTCCTAAGCGAAAGGTCGTAAGTTCAAATCTTATCTGGGACGCCATTTTAAAATATTGACAGGCTTTTAGCCTGTAAATGATAAAAGAGATTTGTTTGATGTATGTTCATCATTCAAATCTTTTTTTGTTTCAGGTGATTCTTATGGAGAAATTAGTAGAATTTATGTCCAGTAATTGTGATAGAGTAGTTTTTGAATTGGGGAAACACTGTTTAGCCAATTGAGTATTTGAAATATAGTGAACTACCTCAACTTAATTCCAGTACCAAAGAAAAAAAGCTGCACACGTTGCAATTACCATAAGAATGATTGAAATCATTATTCTTATAATATAACTCTATCAGACTAAAATGGTACTACAGTCAAGAGTGGCTAATCCTCCTATATGAAAGGACGTAAGTTCTAATCTTATCTGGACACCAACAAATAATGCCGAAAGCCTTTTTTGGGTTTTCGTTTTTTTGTTTATAGGAAAAGCACCTGCGTTTTATGAAAATTTTGAGGATAGCAGGTGCTTTGAGATATTTGATTTAGTATTGAAAATTATGATTACAATTCTAATGATTGTTTTACATAATACAGTGCCGCTCCGATAGCTGGAGTATATTGTCCATGCGTACCAACGAGTATCTGATCTTCTTCCATTTGGAAAGGAGAATGTTCATTAATTTGATCTATGAGGTATTTCATATCTTCCTTTTGAAAGTATGGTGCAAGGTATCCGCTGATGATTACTGGACAATCAATCACAAGATTTAAGTTAGAAATCGCAAATGCAAGATGATCTAGATAACCTTTCCAGATTTGCTGCAGATTTGGAGACTCTTCTGTATGTAATGTGTTAAAGAATTCTTTTATTGGCATATTTGCAGCTGCTTTTAATGCATTGGCTGAACAATATGTTTCTAAACACCCATGATGTCCACAATAACATTCTGGACCAGCTGGATCAATGCACATATGTTCAATCAAACCACTACGCATATGATGTCCTACATGAACTTCATGATGAGTGATGATGGCTCCACCAAGGTTTGGGTTCAAAAGAATAACAATCGCACTATCTAATTGTGGATGATTCCATAATTCAAAATCTGCAGCAGATTTAGAATCATGTTCTAAGTGACAAGGATAAGGTAATCGAGATGAGAAATCTGAAAGCTTCATTTTTATATTCCCCATGATGTTTCCATAAGTCATAGATGTTCCATCTAGAGAGATTATTCCTTGTGTGGCAATAGAGATACCTTCTATTTTATGTGTGTCATAGTGTTGATTCTGGATAAACTGTTCAACTTCTTTCGAAAGTGTATCATAGTATACATCATCACTTTTATATGAGAGTTCAATTGTTTCTGTTGCAATTGCTTCACCATATAGATTGACTGCCACAATATGAAACATATCTTTCAGTATACCAAGTCCAATACTAATACAATCATCTTCAACAATCTGGATGATTTGTGCTTTTCTTCCACCTGTTGATTGAAAATAACGATCACGGCGAATGCGACCCTCTTGTTCTAATTCATTTAAGTTCTGACTGACAGTAGAAAGACCTAAATGCAGATCTTGAACGATTTGTTGTTTAGAAACCTCTTTTTGTTGATAAATGTATTTATAAACCTTATCACGGTTTATTTTTTTTAGTGCAGCTGGATTCATTCCTTTTTCAACCATAACAATCTCTCCTTATCTAATCTGTTGTATATTTTATAATGGATTTTCTTACTTTTCTACTTATAAACTAAACTTTAACTTTAAATTGCAAAAAAATGAAAACGCTATATTTTTTGATAGACATTTATTTTCGACGGGTATATACTTAACTTATGACTTAGGCCTAAGCATAAGTTAAAAGTCAAAGAAAGAGGTCTAAACGGAGGCAGATATGAAATTAACACTGGAAGGTATTAAAAATCGTAAAGCATGGGAAGACGCAAATATTGTGCTCCCAAACTATGATGTAGAGAAGGTTTCAAAGAAAGCACAAGATGCACCTAAATGGGTACATTTTGGAGTAGGTAATATTTTTAGAATCTTTATTGGTGGAATTGCAGATGGTCTTCTAGAAGATGGAAATCTTGACAGAGGAATTACTTGTGTAGAAACATTTGATTATGATGTAGTGGATAAGATTTATAAGCCATATGATAATCTTGGACTGAGCGTTATTCTTCATGGTGATGGCACTCGTGAATATAAAGTCATTGGATCATTGGCTGAAGCAGTTAAAGCACAGTCTTCTAACGCAGAAGAATGGAATCGTTTAAAGGAAATCTTTACTAGTGAATCATTACAGATGGTATTTTTCACTATTACTGAAAAAGGTTATGCACTTCAAAAAGCAGATGGCAGCTGGTTCCCATTTGTAGAAGCAGATATTAATAATGGACCAGAACATGCAACGGGTGCCATGGCTGTTGTTGTTGCAATGTTGTTAGAAAGATATAAAGCAGGTAAATATCCTCTTGCATTAGTATCTATGGATAATTGCTCTCAAAATGGAGCTAAACTTCGTGAATCTGTATTAATGATGGCAGAAGAATGGGAAAAATTAGGATTTGTAGATTCTGATTTTATTGATTATGTAAGTGATGAAAATGTTGTTGCATTCCCTTGGACAATGATTGATAAGATTACACCTAGACCAAGTGAAAAGATTGCTGATGATTTAGAAAAACTTGGTGTAGAAAACATGCAGCCAGTTATTACAAGTAAGAAGACTTATATTGCACCATTCGTAAATGCTGAAAAGCCACAATATCTTGTTATTGAAGATCATTTCCCAAATGGACGTCCAGCATTAGAAAAAGGATTTGGTGTATATATGGCCGATAGAGAAACTGTTAATTTAAGTGAAAGAATGAAAGTAACAGTATGCTTAAACCCAGTTCATTCTGCAACAGGACCACTAGGTGTTGTGCTTGGATATGATTTATTTGCTCATATGTTAAATACTAATCCAGATATGATGAAGATGGCTCGTATGGTGGCTTATGATGAAGGTTTACCAGTTGTAAAAGATCCAGGAATTCTTTCACCTCAGGCATTTGTGGATGAACTATTTAATGATCGTTTCCCTAACGAATATTTAGGTGATACAAATCTTCGTCTTTCAGTAGATGTATCTCAGATGGTTGGTATTCGTTTTGGTGAAACAATTAAAGCATATGTTCAAAAGTTTGGTGATGCGTCTCAGCTTACTGCAATCCCTCTAGGAATTGCTGGATGGCTCAGATATATGTTAGGTGTAGATGATGAAGGTAATACATATGAACTTGCACCAGATCCAATGAATGAAGAACTTCAGGAACAGCTTGGTAATATTGTTGTTGGAAAACCAGAAACATTCAAAGACCAGTTGAAACCAATTTTATCTAATGAACGTCTATTCTTTACTGATCTTTACAAGGATGGCGTTGGTGAAAAGGTTGAAGAAATATTTAGTGAAATGATTGCTGGCAAAGGTGCTGTAAAAGCAACAATTCACAAATACGTAAATAAATAATTAATATAGTTGTAAAAAATGTGCTACACATGAGGTTGCGTAGCACATTTTTTAGTACTGTATTTCATATATAATTTGGATTTTATTGTAAATGAAAATACACAAATCCTTGTTCACATAAGTGCTAAACATACGCAAATCCCCATTCGTATAAGCACTAAACATACGCAAATCCCCATTCATATAAGTGCTAAACATACGCAAATCCCCGTTTAAATACATGGAATGTTTTGAAATGATCCTTGCGAGTGATTCATTTTTTCTATTGTTTGAGAGAATAATGGTAAAATATATTACAAGAGAGGTGACTGAAGAAATGAAATTTATAGATGATGTAATATCAGAAATCACAAATGGTGAAGACTTTATATAGGTAATAAATGATATATATGAATACCTTGAGATAAGAAGTGAATTAGAAAAGTATCCTTCGTGGATCAAGAATACTATTGCTGTTATTGATTCTATTACAGGATTAGTTATGGATGGATTAGATTTAAAATCATATGGTGCAGCTGTGAAAGTATTTGATGAGATAGGACTTATAGAAGAAGCAGAAGTACTTCGTGGTTGTGATAATGATATCAGAAGAGAATGCAGAGAAATGCTATGAGAGATTAGCTATTAATAATGATTATGATGCTTTCTGGGATAAGGTATATGTTTGTATTGATAAGAATACATATAATAAGTATTTGGAGGAATATGCATAAATCCATTTTTTGGAATAAGTCTCTTTTGTATAAACAACTTTTACAGATTATGGTACAATAAATAAAGAAATATTTTGAATATACTACTAACTTTAAGTGAACTTAAAGTTTAATTGTAATAGTAGGGGATGTTGCAAGAGAAAATGAGAAAGTTAGGGTTTTATGGTTTGTTTTAATCTAAGAGATCGGAGAAGAAGATATGAGAAAGAAAACTACAAAGAAAACAACTACAAAAGCAGCTGCTGTTAAGGAAGAAACAGTAACAACAGCTGCTAAGGATACAACAAAAGAAGCTGCTCCCGTAAAGGAAACAGTTAAGAAAGCTACAGCCACTAAGACTGCAACTAAAAAAGAAACTCCCGTAAAGGAAGCAACTGCTAAGGTAGAAACAGTAGCAGAAGCTGAACCTAAAAAAGCGACAGCTAAGAAGACTACAACTACTAAGAAAACAACAGCTAAAAAAGCGACTGCAGCTAAGACAGAAGCTGTAAAAGAAGAAGCTCCTGTAAAGGAAACTGCTAAGAAAACTACAGCTAAGAAAGCTGCTCCTAAAAAGACAACTGCTAAGAAAACTACAGTTTTAAAAACAGAAGCAGTTAAAGAAGAAACTCCAGTAACGGAAGCAGCTGCTAAGGTGGAAACAGTAAAGGAAGCTGAACCTAAAAAGGAAACAGCTAAAAAGACTGCAACAAAGAAAGCAACAACTAAGAAGACTACAGCTGCTAAGAAAACCACAGCTAAAAATGCTGCAGCTAAGACAGAAACTGTAAAAGAAGAAGCACCTAAAAAGACAACTAAGAAAGCAACTGCAAAGAAGACAACTAAGAAGGCTACAGCTGCTAAGAAAGAAGCTCCTGTGAAGGAAGAACCTAAAGTAGAAGAAACAGTAGCTCCTGAAGTTGAAAAGAAGGTTGAAGTAGAACCTGAAGTAGTTGTTCAGGAAACTCCTGCTCCAGCACCAGTTGATTTAGGGCCACGTAGAAGTGTGGCATTCATTGGTTCTGAATGTTATCCATTTGTAAAGACAGGTGGATTAGGAGATGTTATGTCTGCTCTTCCTAAGAGTCTTGCTAAGTTGAATTGTGATGTTAAGGTTATTATTCCTAGATATAAATGTATTCCACAGAAGTTCCAGGAAAAGATGGAATATAAAGGTTCATTCTCTATGGACTTATGTGCAGACGGTAAACAGTATTATGTAGGTATTATGGAATACCAGGAAGATGGCGTTGTTTATGATTTTATTGATAACGATGAATTCTTCTCTTGGGGTAATCCATATACTAATCTAATCGATGATATTCCTAAATTCTGTTATTTTGGTAAAGCGGCTCTTGCAGCACTTAACTATTTAGATTGGACACCTGATGTTGTACATTGTCATGACTGGCAGGCTGCTTTAGTTCCTCTATATTTAAGAACATGCTTTAAAGACAGTAATGTAGGACGTGCAAGCTGTGTACTTACTATTCATAACTTAAGATTCCAGGGAATCTATGATAGAAAGACTATTCAGTACTGGTCAGGACTTCCTGATTATGTATTTAATAAAGACTGTCTCACACAGAATTGGTTGGATGCGAATATGTTAAAGGGTGGTATTACTTATAGTAATGTTGTAACTACAGTAAGTAATACATATGCTGGTGAAATCCAGACTGAAGAATATGGTGAAGGTCTTGAAGAACACTTAAGATATCATCATAACAAGCTTGTAGGTATCGTAAATGGTATTGATACAGATATCTGGAATCCAGCAACTGATAAACTATTAGCTGCGCCATATGACAGTCATAATGTTATTGAAAACAAGAAAGCAAATAAGAAAGCTTTACAGGAATCATTAGGATTAGAAGTAGATGATCATAAGATTGTCATTGGTTTGATTTCACGTTTGACAAACCAGAAGGGTCTAGATCTTGTAAATAATGTAATTCCACATATTATGGATGAACATACACAGGTTGTTGTATTAGGTACAGGTGATGTAGAATATGAAGATGCATTCCGTTATTATGAAAACGCGTATAAGGGTAACTTCTGTGCTTATATTGCCTACAATGAAAATGTAGCACATAACATCTATGCTGGATGTGATGCATTATTAGTACCATCTAGATTTGAACCATGTGGATTAACTCAGTTAATTAGTATGAGATATGGTTCAGTACCAATCGTAAGAGAAACTGGTGGATTAAAAGATACAGTACAGCCTTATAACTTATTTGATAACACTGGTAATGGATTTACATTCGATAGATATGAAAGTGGACTTTTATATGATGCAATCAATCGTGCTAAGACACTTTACTTCGAAAGTAGACCATACTGGGATGACATGGTAGTTCGTAATATGAACAAAGATGTCTCTTGGGAACAGAGTGCAAAACATTACAAAGATATGTATGTAGGATTAACACCTAAATATTAATGTAAATAAAAATGCAATGTTAGTAATCTAACGTTGCATTTTTTTCTCCCAATATAATTATTTATCTCCCAAAAAGGGTATCGATTTGGGAGAAAAGAGATAGAACTTGGGAGATAATCTTAATAACTATTAGACAACATATAAATTACTTAGGGATAAGGAGAATAAGAATGAAATAATTATTTCATAGAACAAGTGTTAGAAAATATCTAGATAAGAAGGTAGAAGATAAAAAAATAGAAATGATGTTGAAAGGTGCTATGGCTACACCATCTGCAGGAAACCAACAGTCTTGGGAATTCTATGTAGTCAAAAACAAAGAAACAATAGAAAAACTATCAAAAACAAGCCCTTATGCATCATGCTGTGCATCTGCACCTCTTACTTTTGTTGCATGTGATCATATTAAGTGTAGAATGCTTGAATATGCCCATATTAATATGAGTGCATCAGTAGAAAATCTTCTATTAGAAGCAGATTCACTTGGACTTGGTGCTGTATGGTTAGGTATTGCACCATTAAAAGAGAGAATGGATGCAGTACGTGAAGTGAAGTATTAAATATACCTGAAAACTTAGAAGCTTTCGCAATTATTGCATGTGGATATCCTGAATCAGTGCGTCCTCAACAGAATCGTTTTGATAAAGATAGAATACATTACGTGTTATAAAAGCACATTTTTGTAGATGAATCTAAGAAATTTTCAAAATAATTGAGTATGATTTTTATAGGAGGAGTAATCTGTGAGGAACTCGATTTACAAAAACGCTAATATAATATATAATATTAGCAAGATTGTAAATGTGAGGTGATATCATGGATGAAATACTTAGGTATATGAATAATGGTGTTTTGAATTTAAAAAGTTTAAAAGAAGTGAATTTGTCTAGACAGTCTATTTATAATTTCATTAAGAGAAATAATATGGAAAAGGTAGGACCAGGCATTTATATCTCAAAAGAAACATTAGAAGATGAAGCTTATGTATTATCGTTACGTTGTCCAAAAGGAGTGGTATCTCACGATGATGCTTTGTATTATTATGGTTTAGTGGATCGAGAACCTATGATTCATAATATTACGATGTATTCTGGCTATAATCCAACTACCTTAACTCGCGCTGGCTATAAAGTGTATACTGTAAAGAGAGAATTATTGGATTTGGGTAAAAAAACAGTTATAAACCAATTTGGGCATGAGATTCCAATGTATGATTTAGAAAGAACAGTTTGTGATTTGGTAAGAAATAGAAGTAATTTTGAAATACAGGATTTTAATGCAGCATTAAAATCCTATGTAAAAAGAAATGATAAGGATTTAAACCGTTTGATGTTCTATGCGAAGACATTTAGATTAGAAAAAATAATTAAACAATATATGGAGATATTGTTGTAATGTATTTGACTCCTGCACAAATAAAAGGAAAGATCAAGAATTTAGCTAAGAAAAATGGTACAGATCCAATTGCTTTGTTGAGAATATATATGATGGAACGTTTTCTGGAGCGAATAAGGTATTCAAAGTATAAAGATGATTTTATAATCAAAGGCGGAATATTGGTGACTTCTATGATTGGTATTGCAATGCGTTCGACAATGGATATTGATACAACAATACGTAATTTTGATTTAACAAAGGAAGAAACAACGAAAATTATCAGCGAGATTAAAGATATAGTTCTTGATGATCATATTGAATTTGTTTTGAAAGACGTGTTAGATGTTATGGATAATATGGAATATCCGGGGTTAAGAGTTCATATAGATGCAAAACTTGAAGAACTTGTGGTTCCGATTAAAATAGATATATCTACAGGGGATGTAATCACGCCAAATGAAATAAAATATGAATATCCATTGTTGTTAGAAGAAAGAACAATACAGTTATGGTCTTATAATTTAGAAACACTGCTTGCGGAAAAAATACAAACAATCCTTTCAAGAGGAGTTTTGAATACAAGGATGCGTGATTTTTACGATGTGACAACTCTTTTTGGATCTTACAAAGAGTCCATAGATTATGATGATTTGTCTTTAGCGTTTATTAAGACATGCACAAAAAGAGAAACTAACTCTCTGCTACGAGATTCTAAAGAGATAATACTTTCTATTAGTCAAGATTCAACTTTACAGAGATTGTGGAAAAGATATACTCAAAAGTATAAATATGCAAGTGGCATAGAGTTTTCTACTAACATAGAAACACTAAACTATTTGATTGATAAAATTATTTTAAGAAAGGGGCAAGTTCTTTTTAAGTGCGTCTGAAATATGAAAAGGTTATTCACCGCCACGTGGTGAATAACCTTTTTAGGTGGGAATATACGAAAAAGAGCTGTAACGCTCAAGGTAGTAGTAAATACTATTTATTCGTTACAGCACCATTTTTTTAGTGGTGTTAATTTGGAAGATATAATTTCTAATCAAAAGTTACTGTCCAATGATCAGATTGATAAGCGTCAAAACACATCAATATTTGTTCTTTGTTACATTTATGTTCAGCTAATTCTGGAAGTTCTTCTTTAGAAAAATATCTACTTTCAGTTGTTTCTATATTTTCAACAAACTCTCCACCTAGTACTTCACATAAGTAGAAGATCTTTACAACACCATAAGCGTAAGGTGGAAGGTTATGCTTATCTCTATCTTGTACGGATATAACCTTTTTAACACAGACATCCAATCCTGCTTCTTCTTTAGTTTCTTTCACTACATTATCAGCAGGAGAAAGATTAAATTCACACCATCCTCCAGGAACAGACCATTGCCCTTTTTCTTTTACAAGAAGAATCTTTCCATCCTTGAATATAGCTGCACGAGTGTCTACTTTTGGCGTTTGATAACCTACATCATTACAGAATAATCCATGAATCTTTTCGGCTGGTATATCTGTTCTTGTTAACATCATTTCTGCTGCAATCTCTCTTATACGCTGATAACGCTCTTTATCATATATATCGTGTCCATAGAAAAGTCCTGCTTGTGCAAGGCTCTGTAATTCTTTTGCCCATTCTAATACTTTATCCATAACTTATGCCTCCTCACTATTTCTTGTTAATAGTATAGCACTAAATAGGATCCATTAAGCAGATGGTATATGAAAATATTATTATATTATATTTGAAAATAGTGCTGTGGAGGATATCTCTTTTGGCATGAAACATTACACACTTAATGGTTCTTTCAAGACAACAGTCTAACGAAGGTAACATTATAGATGCTGATGAAGTACTTGAAAGGATTGCAAATAAATACGAACTGTAAAAGAACCTGCTCATTTGAACAGGTTCTTTCTACATGAAGGACTCCACTACATAGAGTCTCTTTTCTTTCTTGTTCCATAATATGATTATTTCACTATGATCTTCATGTGACTTATACCAATAGACACAATCTGTGTGCTGAGGACGACTTATTGCAAGTATATTGATCTCATCTAACCATTTATTGGTTGCATCTATATAGTTATCATCATAGATGGTTTCTCCTTGATCTTTTTTCCAGGAAAACATCTTTTCGATAGGTTCTTCATTTTTAAGTAAAAAACTTACTAAATTTCTGATTATCTTTTCATAAGTTGGTAAATGCCGATATATCCCGTATTTTAGGGCTTTATCGGTATTTTCTTTTTGGAAGATACCTTGCATAAGCTGGCATTTACCAGCATGAAAATGCAACCAAAAGTAGTAAATGAGTAGTAAATATAAGCTCCGATATTAACAAGCCAGTCTTTCCAGTTCTGCTTTTGCAGATTGAAATGTACCGTGTGCGTAATAGCCAAGTGTCATGGTTATGTTAGCGTGTCCCATGAGATATTGCAGGGTGTTTGGGTTCATTCCTCTGTTTGCCATATTTGTACAATAAGTATGTCGGAATGAATGTGGTGTGATGTTCGGTAACTTGTCCGTGTGATATTTGTTATACTTCTTAATCAGCCCTCGCACCATACCCTCATAGTTTCCTGCAACTTTAGGCAAGCCCTCACGGTTTAAGAATAGGAAATTGCTGTAACCACCTACAATCAGCGGTTGTGCCTTTCCTCTGTTCTTTAGTATTCTTTGGATTGCTTGATAAGCCCGTTCTGTCAATGGAAGTTCCCGTTTTCCGTTTTTGGTTTTTGGCGTTTCAATATAGTAGCCGATTTCGCTGTCTTTCAATAACTGGTGGTCTATATTGAGTATTCTGTTCTGCATATCAATATGCGTCGTCAGTCCGCAAAATTCAGAAATACGAAGTCCCGTTTCCAGCAGAAGCACAACCTCATCATAATACTTGCTGTAAATCTTATCCTTTTCCATAAAGGCAAGCAGGCGTTCTTCCTGCTCTGGTGTAAGGATAACTTTCTGCTCCGTATCATCTTCCAGAACATCACTTAGCTTAAATTCAAATGGGTTCTTTCTGATACAGTCGTCTTGTATCGCCATGTAAAATGACGCTTTCAAGGAACGCTTATAGTTATCAATTGTTTTATAGGCATATCCTTTTTCACTCATTCTGATAGCCCATTCTTTAGCGTCCGACTGCTTAACAGTATCAATCGCCCTCATACCCAATGGGTCATTTTTCAGAGCGTTCATAAGATACTGTCGTCCCTTTTCGGTAGCCCTCTTGATGTTCTTTCTTTGGCTGTTCTTTTTCTCGTAAAGCTGGCAGACTGTCATTTTACCGCCGACTGTGTCGATACCGTCGTTAAGGTCTTTTTTTATCTGTGCTTCTTTTTCCCTCAATGAAATATCATCACGCTTTCCAGCAGGTGTCTTGTCTGTCGGTACAAGTTTCCAAGAATAGATAAATTGTGGCTTTCCGTATATATCGGTATATTTATAAACGTATCTTCCGTCTTTTCGCTGGCTCTCTCCATTACGCAAATTGCGATTTTTACTGTCTTTTCGTTTTACATTAGACATAGTGTAAAGCTCCTTTCCGTCATGGAATGAGCCGTGATACGCTATACTTTATTATACCATATCTACGGCTCAATGACATTAGATTTCGTCCAATGTATCTATGATTTTTTCAAATTGTTTTCGCTTAATCTGAATACGATTACCGTTCACGATAACCCAGCCAGCGTCAAGATTTTCTTCGGCTAATTTACGCAATTTCTTTTCGCCAATGCGGAAGTATTTAGACGCTTCTTCAATCGTCAGCGTATATTTTTCCCAGATAGGCACATCAGTATTGTTCATAATCTATGCACCTCCTTTACTGTGTGTCATTTTTTACAAGCAGGC
>ERZ779643.1993-NODE-1993-length-12520-cov-20.790614_pt1 | contig 12520 bp, 10 predicted proteins | sample MGYA00511564_ERZ779643 | MGnify/ENA primary metagenome ERZ779643 (study PRJEB29588, sample SAMEA2147114) | human gut metagenome | biome: human gut; feature: human-associated habitat; material: faeces | place: Denmark | collected 2008/2010 ... | reverse complement strand
TAGCGCACGTCGTTCGGGACGATGAGGTCGCTGGTTCGAGTCCAGTAATCCCGACTCACCTATAAAATCGGAGCTTATGAAGTTCAAAGACATTTTTTACCTTCAAAAGAAAGACCGACAAGCTCTCCTCACCCTGCTTGCCATTATGATTGTGTGTGTTTCTCTCACGTTCCTGGTTCAGGAAAAGCAGAACGATGCTCCTGTGACTTCCCAACTAGACTCCACAAACAGCAATCAAGAGAAAGATGCATCATCTGCCAAAATCCATCACGCCTCCAAATCCCATCCTTTATACAGCAAAGAAGAAGGGATGGTACACGAACTCTTCCCTTTTGATCCCAATACGGCTAGCGCTGAGGATTTCGAACGGCTGGGATTAGAAAGCTGGCAAGCCAGAAGCATCATCCGTTTCCGGGAGAAAGGCGGCATCTTCTCCCGCCCATCCGATTTCGCCCGGGTCTATGGCATCACCAAGAGAACCTACGAGGTACTGTTGCCGTTTATCCAGATAGCCGACGATTACAAGCCTGCGGCTGATTTCTACGGAAAAGAAGGATATGGAAGAAGCGGAAGGCACAATACACCTTATTATAATAATAGAAGAAACGATGATACCAAGGTTTATAGTTATCCACATAAGCTGAGAGCCAACGAGCATATCGAAATCAATGGCGCCGATACGACGCTGCTGATGAAGATTCCCGGTATAGGCAGTTACTATGCCAGCCGCATCGTAAGATACAGAGAACGGCTGGGAGGATTTGCATCTGCCCAACAGTTGGAAGAAATCGATGGATTGCCCGAATCTTCCATTGCCTATATCAAGATTGACGAGCAGCAAATCCGCAAGATGAATCTCAACAAGTTAACGCTCAACCAGCTCAAGAAACACCCCTATCTCAACTTCTATCAAGCCAAGGAAATCTGTGATTATCGCAGGCTGAAAGGTCCACTGCATAGTATAGAAGACCTTAAACTGCTGAAGGATTTCCCACCAGACGAAATAGAAAGGTTGAAGCCCTACATCTGTTTCTAGCTATCCGGCAAGACCTGCATATAAAAAGTAAGGGCAAAAGCATCGTACCCTATTGGCGTACGGTGCTTTTGCCCTTACAAGACTATATGTGAGGAACTAGATGATTCCAAACTGATGCAGGAAGATCAGGAATATGCAGATTGGACAGATGAATCGGATGGTAAAGAGGAAGACAGGAAAAAGCTTTCCACTTACCGTATTCCAGTTGGTGAATTCATCACGTACAATCTTCTTTGGTACATACCAGCCCAGGAACAGGCAGGTGATGAACGAAGACAACGGCATCAGAAGCTGCGCCGTCAAATTATCACAGTTGGAGAGGAAATCCTTACCGAAGAAGCCCAAGCCCTCTACCGCTCCCTGAGAAAGGGAACAGAATACTGCGATAATACCACAGACTATCGTCTCAACCCAGGCTCCCTTCGCACGACTTACCTTGCCCTCTTCATAAATAAAGGCGGTACCAATCTCGTGCATCGAGATGGTAGAGGTAAGAGCTGCCAACACCAACAAGCCATAGAACAATACAGAGATGATGTAACTTACCACCGGCATATTGCCAAAAGCCTGCTGGAATACATTAGGCAGGGTGATGAAGATAAGCGACGGACCACTATCCGGCTGAACTCCCACGGAAAAAGCTGCAGGGAAGATCATCAATCCAGCCAATACGGCGATGAGCGTATCGATGGTTACAATCTGAGTGGCTGATTTCAAGAGATTCGTCTGTCGGTTGAAGTAAGAAGCGTAGGTGCAAAGACATGCCGTACCCATACTCAGCGAGAAGAAAGCCTGTCCCAAAGCCTCGAGCAGCACATTCTCATCTACCTTACTGAAATCCGGTTTCAGCAGGAACTCCACTCCCTTCATCGCCCCCGGCAATGAACAGGAAGCTATCACGATGACCACCAGCAGGATGAAAAGCAGCGGCATCAAGATCTTGGATGCCTTTTCGATACCATTACGCACACCGCGAACCACCACCATGTGGGTGAGCAGGATAAAGCCTAACGCCCATAATACAGGACGAATCGGATCGGATGCGAAGGTCTGGAAATAGCTCTTCACATACTCCGGATCACCATGCACGCCGCCGATGATACTTGCATAAAGATACTGCAAGCACCAGCCTGCCACTACGGAATAAAATCCGAAGATGATCATGGAAGTGATGATGCCCATCAATCCCAAGGCACCCCACGCCTTGTGCTTACCCAGATTGGTATAAGCACGGGCTGCATTGGATGCAGAATGACGACCGATGATAAATTCGCTCAGCATACCCGGCAAACCCAGCAGAATGATGCAGACTAAATAAATCAGGATGAAGGCTGCGCCACCATTCTGACCAGTCATATATGGGAAACGCCAAATGTTTCCCAATCCTACGGCAGATCCCGCCGTGGCGAGAATAATACCTAACTTGCTTCCGAAATTTCCTCTTGTTTCCATTATGTTTATGTTAAATGTGTAGGAATCTATGTTTATTGAAGAACTACACCTTATATTATATATACCTTAATATTATATATAGCTTAATATTATATATAGCTTATGTCCAAACTCCGATTATCACAAAACTCCAAACTGGTTTAAGAACACCAGCAAGATGAGGATAGGGCACACGAACTTAATCAGGAAGAAATAGATGCCAAAGAGGCGACCCTTCAAGGTTCCCCAGTTGGTAAACTCATCCTTCAAAATCTTCTTTGGCACATACCATCCCAGGAACAGACAGGTAAGCAAGCCTGCCATTGGAAGGAAAATCTGTCCGGTGATGAAATCAAACCAATCGAAAAGCGTCTTGCCAAACCAGGAAAGCTTGTCGGTAGCTCCCAATGAGAACGAACAGAATGCACCTATGACGGCACAGGAGATGGTTACAATCCAAGCACCCTTCTTACGGTCGATCTTCAACTCCTCGTAGAAGAACGAAGTATTCACCTCGTGCAGCGACATCAGAGAGGTCAATGCTGCCACTGACAGAAGTACATAGAACAGCAGGGAAATAATCCATCCCAATACAGGAAGTGCCGCAAACGCCTTGTTGAAGACATTCGGCAAAGTGATGAAGATGAGCGACGGACCACTATCCGGCGAAATACCAACAGAAAAGGCTGCAGGGAAAATCATCAGACCCGCCAATACAGCAACCATCAAGTCGATGACAGAAATCTGCAAAGCCGACTTAAAGAGATTGGTCTGGCGACTGAAATAAGATGCATAGGTACAGATGCAACCCATACCGATACTCATGGAATAGAACGACTGTCCCAAGGCATTGAGGAACACATTGCGATCTACCTTACCGAAATCCGGCTTGAGCAGGAACTCCACACCCTTGCCTGCATCAGGCAACAGGCAGGAAGCCACAACGATGATGAGCAACAGGATGAAAAGCAGCGGCATCATCACCTTAGATGCCTTTTCGATACCGCCACGAACACCATGGATAATCACGAAATGACAAATCAGGAATATAACCACCGTCCATAATACCGGACGGAACGGATCGGCAGCAAACTCCTGGAAATACTGAGTCACATAATTGGCATCACCATGCAGTTCGCCGATGATACTGGCATACACATACTGAAGACACCAACCCGAAACCACGGCATAGTAACCCGTAATCAGGAAACCCGTGAGCACTTCCAGAAATCCCACCCACTTCCAGGCTGTGCCATTGGCAAGCTTGGTGTAGGCGCGAGCTGTATTGGAAGCACCATGGCGACCGATGATAAACTCCGAAATCATACAAGGGATGCCGAGCAAAAGCACGCTTCCGATGTACACCAAGATAAAGGCTGCGCCACCTTCCTGACCAGCCATATAAGGGAAGCGCCATACGTTACCCAAACCTACAGCGCCACCAGCGGTAGCAAGAATCATTCCCAACTTGCTACCAAAACTACCTCTATTTGAATCTGCCATTTCCTTTACTTTCTCCTTATTATTACTATATTATTTCTTTTTAAAACTTAGATTCTCCTTTATTATTTCACATCAAACTCACAGCGCTATTATATCTTTCTTAACGCTTCAGTTCTTTGATGCTGCAAAATTATAAAAAATAATCCAAATAAGCGTATAAATCGAAAGCAAATTATGCAGAATCTTAAATAATTATACAATTTTATAGCGAATCACGCCATTTATAGAATGGATTTGTCAAAAGATGCGAATTATAGAAGCGTTTGTCTCCAGTAACTTCGCGATCGATGAAATCCGGTTTCTCGTAAGCTTCGGTCTCGCTTTCCAGTTCTACCTCCGCCATTACCAGACCTTCGTTGTCACCATAAAACTCATCCACCTCGAAGATATGATTACCGCTTTTCACGAGATAGCGGCGCTTATCAATCACGCCTCCCTGACAAAGTTGCAGGAGATGCTGCGCCTCGTCCATGGTAATCTCCTTCTCAAACTCATAGCGGGTCATTCCGCCATTCACCGACTTACCCTTGATGGTAAGGTAAGCCTTGTCGTCTCGGGTGCGAACACGCACCGTAGCCCCTTCAGCCGGAATATATCCCTGTTGGATATGACTACTAGAAAAGGCGGCGCTTTTGTAAGCGTCGCCCTTCTTGACGAGGAATTTTCTTTCTATTTCCAATCCACTCATTTCTTACTCTTTTTATGCGATAGAAGTTTATTAAGCTATAGAAGCTGCATAGATGGCAAAGAGAGCACCCAGTGCTATCAAAGAGATGAAAATCCACTTTACTACTTTCTCGCCCTTGGCAGCCTGCTTCTTCTGATAAGCCTCATGCTTGGCTCTTCTTAAATCTTTATTTCCACTCATAGTTATCTTATTTTTAGGTTGTTATAATTCTATTGTTCGTCATCGGTAGTTGGGAACTCCATCAGGTATGCCTTGATGAAATCATCTATCTTGCCGTCCATCACGCCATCCACATCAGAGGTCTGATAGTTGGTACGATGGTCTTTCACACGACGGTCGTCGAAGACATAGCTTCTAATCTGGCTTCCCCATTCTATCTTCTTCTTGCCAGCCTCTATCTTCGCCTTGGCTTCGAGGCGCTTCTTCATGGCGCGGTCGTAGAGTTGACTCTTCAAGAGCAACAATGCCTTGGCACGGTTCTTCGGTTGGTCGCGGGTCTCGGTGTTCTCGATGAGGATTTCCTCTTCCTCACCCGTATCAGGATCTGTGTACCAATAGCGGAGGCGCACTCCCGACTCCACCTTGTTCACGTTCTGACCACCGGCACCACTCGAACGGAAAGTATCCCAGGAGAGCTTGGCAGGATCTACATACACCTCGATGGTATCATCCACCAGCGGAGTAACAAAGACACTGGCAAAACTGGTCATTCGCTTGCCCTGAGCATTGAAAGGAGATACACGCACCAGACGATGCACACCATTCTCGCTCTTCAGATAACCATAGGCGAACTCGCCGCCCTCGATGGTCATCGTCACGCTCTTGATACCAGCCTCATCGCCTTCCTGCATATCGGTGATGGTTACCTTGTAGCCATGAGCTTCAGCCCAGCGCATATACATACGCATCAGCATCTGAGCCCAGTCCTGGCTTTCTGTACCACCGGCACCGGAATTAATCTTGAGCACGCAGTCCATCGGATCTTCCTTCTGGCGAAGCATATTCTTCAACTCCAGGTCTTCGATGGCCTTGATAGCCTTGCCATAATCGGCATCCACCTCTTCCTCGGTCACCATTTCGTCCTTATAGAAATCGAAGGCGAGCTTCAATTCATCGGCATAAAGGCGCACGGTCTTATAGCCATCGAGCCATTTCTGGATGCTCTTCACCTTCTTCATCTGCTCCTGCGCATATTTTGGGTCTTCCCAAAAGTCAGGAGCCTGGGTGCGGAGCTGCTCCTCCTCGAATTCTACTTTCTTCTGGTCGATATTGAGATAGTGATGGAGAGCATCGGCTCTGTCCATCACATCTTTCAACTGGTCAGCTGTAATCATTAACTTTGAATTTTAAAGTAAAACCATTATTCCTCATACATTTTGTCAATCTCCGCCTTATAGTTCTTGTTGATGATAGGACGGCGAATCTTCAATGTATTGGTCAACTCTCCCGACTCCATAGAGAAATGGTGAGCCAGGAGGGTGATACGCTTGATTTGCTCATAATAAGCCAGGTGCTGCTGAAGAATCTGGATGCGATCCATCAACATCTTCTGCACCTTCTCGTTGGCACACAGGTCCTCACGGCAGGCGAAGGCGATGTGATGCTCACGAGCCCAATCCTCTACGAGGCGGAACTCAGGTACAACGAGGGCTGAAACGAACTTGCGCTGGTCGGCGATGACTGCCACCTGATCGATGAACTTATCCACCAGGAGCAAAGACTCCACCTGCTGCGGAGCGATATATTTACCATTCGAAGTTTTGAACAAATCCTTGATACGCTCGGTGAGATAAAGCTCACCATCCTTCAGATAGCCGGCATCACCGGTATGGAAGAATCCATCCTTATCGAAGGCCTTGGCATTGGTGGTATCGCGATGATAATATCCTGGAGTGATGGTAGGTCCCTTGAGGAGCACCTCGTTATCCTCACCGATCTTGACCTGGATGCAGGAGATAGGACGACCCACAGAACCCAGGCTGCGCTTCTTGTCGAGATGATCGCAAGATACGGTAGCAAGACTCTCTGTCAAGCCATAACCCACCACCATATTGATACCGATGGCATGTACGAATTCCTCCACCTCAGGACTTACGTAAGCGCCTGCCGTAGGGAAGATATTAGGATTATCCAAGCCCAACTGCTTGCGCACGATGCTCAGGATAGTCTTGTTGACAATCTTATATTCCAGCTCCAAAGCCAAAGGAGGGCGCTTGCAGTTGGCTATATACTCGATATTGCGCTTCCTACCCACTGCCAGAGCATGGTAGAAGAGCTTCTTCTTGACAGGACCAGCATCATCCATCTTAGCCTTTACAGCGATATACACCTTCTCCCAGAAACGAGGCACACTGCACATACAGGTAGGGCGCATTTCGCGCATACTCTCCTGAATCTCCTGTGGATAGGTATTGATGATGAGCTGGGCACCCTCACTCAAGCAGAGATATGCCCATCCACGCTCAAAGATATGGGTGAATGGAAGGAAATCTATGACACGATCCTTCTCGGTAACAGGAATGCACTCATTGTTTGCCTTCAATGCAGCTGCATACTGACTATAGGTCAGCATAACGCCCTTGCTGTCACCGGTAGTTCCACTGGTATAGAGGATGTTAGCCAAATCATCCATACTTGCCTGCTTGTAGAGTTCCTCCACTTCGGTCTGACGTGGAAGATTCTCACCCAACTTCAGAAAGTCCTTGAAATAGAGGGCTGCAGGGTCGTGTGTACTGATGCGCACACTGGAATCGAAGATGATGATGCGCTCCAGGGATGGGCAGAGGGCAAAGATACGATGTGCCTTGTCATACTGCTCCTGTTCGCCAACGAAGAGGAAGCGAATCTGGGCATCATTGATCATATATTGAATCTGCTGCTCACTGCTGTTGGCATAGAAAGGAACGGAGGTTACTCTGATACCGTATGCACCAAAATCGGTGTACAGATAATGCACACAGTTCTGTGAGAAGACAGCGATTTTGTCTTGTGGTTTAGCCCCAAGATTGAGAAGGGCATTGCTCACTTGTTTCACTCTTAGGGAAAACTGATTGAATGAAACCGTTTGCCACTGGTCACTACCAAACTTCCTGAAGGTAAGCGCAGGCTTATCTCCCCACTTCTTAGCAAGGTCATGAACCAGAACCGAAAGATGACTATTAATTTGCATAAGCTTAGTATTATAATATTGGTGCAAAGATAATAGAATTTGTTAAGAACACAAAATAAAATGTTGGTTTTTCCACTTTATATGCTCTTTTTTTCGTAACTTTGCAGAAAAAAAGCTGCACTCGACAATTTGAAAGTAAACTTTCATTGTCCTCGTTTGCATTTTTTTTGTCCCCAAAACATTAAAAAGAGAGATTATGATGACACAGGAACAATATGTTAGCGACGCGGTGGAACTGCTTAAAAAGCTGATTGCCACCCCATCGGTAAGCCGCAGCGAAAAAGATGCTGCCGACATCATGGAGCAGACCATCCGCAGCTATGGTTTCGAACCGCAGCGCGAGGCAAACAACCTCTGGATTATCGACCCTCACTACGATGAGAGCCGTCCTACCTTGCTGCTCAATGCCCATATCGACACCGTGAAGCCCGTGGCTTCGTGGAGTCGCGATCCTTTTTCTCCAGATGTAGAAGATGGCGTGCTTTATGGACTGGGTAGTAACGATTGCGGTGGCGGTCTCTGTTCGCTTCTTCAGATTTTCAGAATGCTGACAGAGAAGCCGCAGAGCTACAACCTGATTTATCTGGCTTCCGCCGAAGAAGAGGTTTCGGGAAAGGATGGCATCACACGTGCCCTGCCCTTGCTTCCACACATCGATCTTGCCATTGTGGGAGAACCTACAGGCATGAACCCTGCCGTAGCCGAAAAGGGACTGATGGTGCTGGATGTTATTGCTCATGGCAAGAGCGGACATGCGGCAAGAAACGAGGGAGTGAATGCCATCTACGAGGCATTGGATGATATGCGATGGATTCGTGATTACAAATTCGAGAAGGTAAGCGAATTTCTGGGTCCTACCAAGATGACGCTCACCGTGGTGAATGCCGGAACCCAGCACAATGTGATTCCGGATAAGTGCACGATGCTCGTGGATATCCGCACCAACGAGTTCTACGACAACGAGGAAGTTTACAAGTTTATCTGCCAGCACCTGAAGAGCGAGGTAAAGGCTCACAGCTTCCGTCTGAAGTCATCCCGCATCGACCCGGCGCATCCTCTTATTAAGAAATGTATAGCCATGGGCATGAAGCCATTCGGCAGTCCTACCTTGAGCGACCAGGCATTAATGCACTTCCCTTCGTTCAAACTGGGTCCTGGCGAATCATCCCGCTCCCATTCTGCCAACGAGTTTATCCGCATCAGCGAAATAAGCGATGCCATTGCAAAATACGAAACCCTCTTAGATGGCGCTGTCATCTAGAAGATAACAAAGGTGCAGGAACTTACATAAAAAGGACTATGAGGATGTGTCACAAGTCCATGGCACATCCTCATATATATTTTTCTTAAGGCTGAATATATTTTCCCTTAAGGCTAAATATATTTTCTTCCAAGTATGCAAATCCGGCGGTACGTCTAGCGGGAAATATAACGAAATTCAGAATGCCAGAATGCCAGAACGGCAATAGTCTTTCATTTACCCCATCTTGACGAATCACGGTATAGGCAGCCTTTATCTTTCTTATTCAAGTTTCGCAAGTAACCTCCGGTCCCCAAAGGGGGCGAACCACATCCAGTCTTGCTCCTGAGCGCATTCAAGTTATTTTTTCGCTATTCCGAAACACAACGGACAGACATCGCTATAGAACGGCTATTTGTATTCTTCTGTACTTCTTTTGGTGATATCGTGAGATTATATTCCTTTCCAGCATCAAACGTAAGATTCTTTATTCCATCAAAAATTTTATCAGAAGCATCAATCCTCTTACCATTCTCATTACCAGGAGGAGGAACACCAAACATCTGGAATCCCGTAATCTTACCCGGCAAGATAAATACGGTAACAGTAACAGAGGTAAGAGAATTATTTCTTATCAGGTCATTATATCCAAAGACAGCGTCAATTTTATTTTCTTCTACATCAGGAACATCCCAAATAGGGATTCCATCTCCATATGTTTGAGTGAAACGACCAACTTTGTAAGCCGAGACTATAACTGTTCCGATTTCACCCCAAGACTTGTTGTCTAAAATAATATTCACCTTAGCCAAGGCATGCACCATCGTGATCTTTACGTTATTCTTACGATCCTCATCCTTTGCACAATCCTTGCCAGATACGCCCCACAACAGATCACGTCTCAAAGGATTGACCGTCTGATCATAAATCATCGGTGTATTAACTCCGTAATTGTGAATAGAGTTCTGTGGATAACTGGCTAAAAATAGTAGCTTTCCCTCTTTAGGCCAGAAACGCTTGGGTGAATAATTCCAGTTATTACCATCATAGGTTACTAACTGACCTCTCGTCGAATCACCTACATCATACATAAACGTCTTTTTCTCATTATAAAAACAGAAAATCCGAATCGAGTCACCATGGATAAATTGCGTTTTATCATTCGAGCGAGTATTGGGAATTTCCTTCCAATCTGATTGCACAGAAAACTCAATAGGCTGACCAGATACAGGAATAGCATCCTCCACCTGATTGGTACAGGCTGCACCCATCAAGACAAAGAAAATCATCCATAACTTACTATAACTATAAATATTCCGCTTCATATTCCCGATTATCCTTATTAAATCGTTATTTCATCGTTCACCACATCCCACTTCCCTTCACCAACCGTTACGTTGAAATTGATAGGATCAAGTGAAAGTTTCAAATGAAAGACATACGCTTTTCCTCCTTCAAACGTAAAAGACGGATCACTAACTCCTGGCACTTTTAGCAGATCTTTATATACCGTCACATCTTCCTCAAAATCTCCCTGCTCTACCGTATAAGTTATCTTTAGATTAAAGTTTGCGGGCTTCTCCTGAGGGATTATAAAGATATAAGAATCGTCAGCATTTGTTATTTTATCATTTGTATGGTCTAACTGAGGAGGTGCACTTAACTTATATATGATACTATTTTCATCTTCTTTGCCATCTTCTTTGCCTTCTACTTTGCCATTTCCTTTGTCAACTTTGCCAGTTGGTGTCCAAGTATAAAACCAACTAATATTATTATCGTAGGGAGCCCAATCTCCATTTTCAAGATTCAGATAGCCCGCCATAATAAAGATGCCTGAAATTTCATCGGCGCCATATAGTTTCACCTCTTTAACTTTTATAACTGCACCATTTTCCTCTAATTTCGGATTGGCTGTGATATCAAAGCCCAAACGAGCCAATGCATGATTGAAAGTAAATTTAACAGGTTCCTCAGTCTTTGTCCGATCCTTATCATTAGCCCACACCAAATCTACAGGAGACATATTAGAAGGAAAAAATATATAAGTTGGATTAGGTTCTGTACCCCCAGGTTTGTTTACCAGTTGTGGGTCTTTACTATGAGGCGCAAAGGCATAGAAATCCACAGATCCTTCATTTGGCCAATATCGGGTATTTTCATATCCCCAATCCGGATAATCTCCTTTCCATTTTTTCCAGTATACGTGTTCATTATTCATCAGCATCAGAGGTGAGATTGTCCCATCAGTATGCTTGTATCTTGCAAAGACACCAAATCCAGAGTTACCTTCCGTCCCTTTTAGAAGAGTAAAATCGGTTACACTAGAACGGGTTGAAGCATTCCGACCCACATAAGCATCAAAGTTGATTTCAGAAGATGAAGAAGATGAAGTTTCTTCCACAGCTTCGCCGGCACAACCAGATAATACCAGCTGTGCTATCAAAACATAAAAGGCTAAACGAAGAAACTTCATCTTATGATAATTTTAAATTCATTATTTTTATCTGATACGATTAATTCAAAGGAATTTCGGGGATCGTATTACCATCTACCCAATTGTTAACTTCAGCATTGAATTCGATTGGAGTCAGACCAATGGTCAAGTTGATTGTATATGCCTTGCCCTGCAAGAATTCCTTTTCAAGTTGCTTATAAACCTTAGTATTCACAGTTGTCCCATCACTATAGGTTATAGCGTAATCTACGATAACATAAAGTTGATCAGGTGCTGAAGCAGAGAAATTCTGCGGAATTACAAACAAATATTTTGTCTCAGGATTTTTAACAGCAGTTGTTTTACTTAACTGATCATCACCAGAGTACCATTCAAAATCCTGCTTTTCTTCAGATGGCGTCCAAAGTTTTGTAGTAGAACTTGTAGTAGAAGTATACGACAAATCGATGGTACCCTTTTTATAGAAAGCCTTATTTGTTCCTTTTCCATCATTAGATCCTGCCAATGTAATTTTATTCAATTTAATAGTTACATTTGAATAATCATCCTTTAACTTTACTGTATAACCAAGTCTAGACAAAGCATGAGCAAATTGGAATTTCACTTTATTATCTGTAACAGAAATGGTTTGCTTTGTCTGACCAATAGCATTAGCCCACAACAAATCTTTCTGGTTAGCAGCATCACCTTCAACAGTAAAATCAATAGAAGAACCTTTTAATTGTTTATTATCTACACGTGGAGCATAAGCCAAGAAATCAATATGACCTACTGTTGGCCAATACTTAAGAGGAGAATATTCCCTCTTTGATTTTGTTTCAGAATAAGTTACCTTCACATTGTTGAACAAATCAGAACCAAACTCCGGACCATCAGCTTCTTTATAGTGACCAAACACACCAAAGCCATCAGTTGATGACTTAAGATCAGCAATCTCCAGCACGCTACCACGTGAACCATTTACAGCAACTGCACTTCTTCCCAAATAGCCATCA
>ERZ779643.1991-NODE-1991-length-12524-cov-2.012832_pt1 | contig 12524 bp, 10 predicted proteins | sample MGYA00511564_ERZ779643 | MGnify/ENA primary metagenome ERZ779643 (study PRJEB29588, sample SAMEA2147114) | human gut metagenome | biome: human gut; feature: human-associated habitat; material: faeces | place: Denmark | collected 2008/2010 ... | reverse complement strand
TCAGAACAGCTTGGGGCGTTTGTTATTGAACCGATAGCCGATACCCAACATCAGATAATTGGGCTCATGAAATTCCCGGAGGTTATATCCTATATGGAGATACGAATTGCGTGTTACGTCTATTTTCAGGGCAAGAATCTGATAGAAAGACTTCATAGAAATCTTATAAGTATTTCCTAGAAGTGTATCTTCAATATACCCTTCTCCATATAGTACCTTTTCTTCTTCTCCTAGAATCACATTATCATGACGGGAATTAATATTTTGAATAATTGTACGTATTTCTGGATATTCATGAGTTAAAGTATCAATGATTTCATGGATATGTGGGATTTTATTCTTATATGAGATAAATACAACCATGGCTTCATTCTTATGATAGCTTGTCTTAGTTAATACATGCTTGATATTGCCTGTTTTAGTGAGTTTATCATAAGGCTGAATATGATATTTTTCAAATAATTCTTTAATACGTTTAATGACCTTATTAGAGAATTCATTCTGAATAAGACAGTAATCGTTATTAATGATATCGTTTGTACGTGCTTTATAGAATCCAGAGACAATATGTCCATCCTGCATTCCAAAAGGAACCTGTACCTTATTACGATAATGATAAGGGTCTTGATCCATTAAACAATCATTGACTCTCAAGTCCTGATGAGCAATCTTTAAGAATGTTTCTTTCACTCTATTAGTCTTAAAAGACTGTTGTTCTTGATCTGACATATGCATTAAGGAACAACCACCACATTGTTTAAAACAGTCACATTTTGGCTCTATACGTTCAATAGAAGGAGTCTGTAGTTCTACTACTCTACCTACACAATAACTCTTAAGCACCTTAATAATCTCTATTTTAGCTGTTTCATGAAGTAATAGATTCTTCACAAAAATAGTTGTATTATCATGCTTTACTACACCTAAACCATCATGTGTATAATCGATACATTCACCTATAAATTGATCTCTCTTATTCATACATATCCTCCCCGTTAAAAAAAAGCGATTAGAAATCGCTTTTTGTTTATTGTTCTGTTGCTTTCGCTTTATTTGTTGTTTCTTGATCCTTTACAGATGCAAGAGTAAAGGCGATATCATCCTTACCTGCCTGTTTTGTACCATACATTGGGAAATCAGTATCGTTACCACCAGTTAAATAAAGGTTTACTTCATACTGTTTTACACCATTATGCTTATTAAGTAATTCTGTATAGTCAGATCCTTCATAGGCAGATTGACCACCTTTAGAATCAAGGATTTTTACAACATCTTTTGAAATTTGTTCAGCAGTCTTTACTGATGTACCATTAGTAAATTCAATATCCACCTTGAACTGCTTACATGCTGTTTCAATATTCATAGATGCAATAGAACTATGTTTAGATTTAGCTTCGTTGACTGTATCATCTAAGACACTCTTTTGAACTGTTACAAGTCCTTCACAACGTTCACCATATATAGCTCCTTCATCCTTTAAAGCACTATATAAATAGATTCCAAGTGCAAGTACAAGTACTGCAACGATTCCAAGCACAATATATCTTGTTTTAATTTTCTTTTTTGACTTATTAGAAGGTTTTATACCCATTTCTTTAGGAGTTGGCTTCTTTTCAGCCTTCTTCTTAGGTGTCTGAATAACTACATCTTCTTCATCATCAAAATGAAATCTTTCTTTGGACACATTAATCACCTACTTTACCCTTCTATTTTACCAAAGATATAAAGTAAAGTATAGTTATTTAATTCTTTCTTTAAGAAGTTCAACAAGTAACTTGTTAACCATACCTGGGTTAGCCTGTCCTCTAGACTTCTTCATAACCTGTCCTACTAAGAATCCTACAGCACGATTTTTACCATTCGCATAGTCTTCAATAGACTGTGGGTTGGCATCTAATACTTCATTCGCCATAGTTTTTAAAGCGTTAGGGTCAGAAATCTGCTTCATACCCTTTTCTTCAATGATCTTTTCAGGATCTTTATTTTCTGTCATCATTGGTTCGAAGACCTTTTTAGCCTGTTTAGAAGAAATAGTACCATCTTCAATGAAATTGATTAATTTAGCTAAATATTCTGGATTTAATTCAATATCATCATAAGACTGGTTATTCTTATTTAAGAAAGCTAAAACATCACCTAATAACCAGTTAGAAGCATTCTTATAGTTCTTAGTATATTTGATTACTTCATTGAAGTAATCAGACATAGACTTAGTAGAAACTAGAATCTTCGCATCTACCTTAGGAATACCATACTCTTCTTCATAATGTTTTTCTCTTTCTCCAGCCATCATAGGTAATTCATCTTTGATTTGTTCTACCCATGCATGATCTAATCTAATAGGTAAGATATTTGGTTCAGTATAGTACTTATAGTCTACGGCATCCCCTTTAGAACGCATCACTGTAGTCACTTTTTCTACTTCATCATATCTTCTTGTTTCCTGAAGAACTTCTCCTCCAGATTCAATGACTTCCTGCTGACGTCCTGCTTCATAATCAATAGCTTTCTGAACGTTGCTGATAGAGTTTAAGTTCTTGATTTCTGTACGTGTACCAAATGCTTCCTGACCAAATGGACGGATAGATACGTTAACGTCACAACGCATAGAACCTTCTTCAAGCTTTGCATCAGATACTTCTGTATATAAGAATACCTGTCTTAACGCTTCAAGATAAGCACTTGCTTCTTTACCTGAACGGATACAAGGCTTAGTGACGATTTCAATTAGTGGGATACCAGCACGGTTGTAATCAATTAATGAATAATCAGTTAAATGAAGCTGTTTAGCTGTATCTTCTTCCATATGTAATCTTTCGATATCGATACGCTTTTCTTCTCCATCTACTTCAATCATTAAATAACCATTACGTCCGATAGGTCTTTTATCCTGAGTAATCTGGAAACCTTTTGGAAGGTCAGAATAATAGTAGTTCTTACGGTCAAAGCATAGTAATTCATCAATTTCCATATGTAATGCATGACATACACGAATCGCAAATTCTACACCTCTTTTATTTAAACATGGTAATGTACCTGTCATACCCATGTCTACTTCATTGATCATTGTATTTGGATCTTCACCAAATGTAACTGGTGAAGCAGAGAACATCTTTGAATTAGTCTTTAATTCGCAATGTACTTCTAGCCCGATGACTCTTTCGTAATCCATCTTTAGTCCTCCCTCTTATACTGGTTCTTGAATCCTAATGCTTCTTCTAATGCATAAGCGCAATTCAAGACAGTCTGTTCTTCAAAAATACGTCCTGAAATATTGACAGCGACTGGCATATTATCTACAAATCCAGAAGGGATAGAGATAGATGGTGTACCTGCAAAGTTGGCAAGACATAACCAGTTTTCAAGAATAATATATTCATCACTTAAATAATCTTCAGCTGCTTCATCAATTAAAGGTGCAACACCTCCGCCATTAGGCGCAATGATGATATCATAGTTTTCATAGATCTTATTTAATTCATCTACTACAAGTCTTCTTACTCTCTGTGCTTTTCTGAACATCTTTTCCTGATTTTCAGTTGCAAGAGCTAAGTTACCAAGAATGAATCTTCTCTTAATATGATCACCAAAACCATCTGTACGAGAATTGATCATCACATCATCAGGCGTATCACCCTGCTGTCTATCACCATACTTAACACCATCTAAGCATGAATGGTTACTTGTTGCTTCTGAGTTGGCAATAATAGTATATGTAGGAAGTAATGTCTTCATGAGTTTCTTATCCATTTCAACATCTTCTACTGTTGCACCAAGAGACTTTAATGTTTCAACAACATTTTCAAAAGTTTTCTTTACTTCTTCATTTCTTACTTCATTAGATACAGTCGTTAATACACCAATCTTTAAGTTAGAAATATCAGTCGTTAAGTTATCTAAGTAATGTGGTACTTCTCTATTTGATGAAGTCATATCACGATTATCTCTACCAGCTAATGCTTCAGTGACAATCGCCATATCACGTACATTTCTAGTAAATGCTCCAACATGGTCTAAAGAAGATGCATAAGGAATAACACCATAACGAGAGATTCTACCCCAAGTTGGTTTAAAACCTACAATTCCACAAAAACCTGCTGGTTTTCTAATTGAGTCACCTGTATCACTACCAAGTGCAAATGGGATAAGACCACTTGCAACAAGTGCTGCAGATCCTCCTGATGAACCACCAGAAATACGTCTTGTATCCCAAGGGTTGTGTACTGGACCAGTTAAAGCTGATTTATTAGTACCACCCATAGCAAGTTCATCCATAGAAGCCTTACCTACTAAACCAACACCATGCTTATTTAATAAATCAACAACATGGGCATTAAATACTGGTACATAATCAGCTAACATCTTACTAGATGCAGTTGTCTTAATACCCTTAGTGTTGTAGTTATCTTTTAAAACATATGGAATATGTGATAAAAGATCATCAGTCATAGGAGCTTCAATAGCCTTATATGCTTCATCTTCAGTAATAGTTACAAAGGCATTCAGTCTTTCCTGCTGTTTCTTTGCTTCTTCAAATAATTCTTTATAATATTCTTTTACATCTAACTCTCCACTTTTGAAAAGTTCATGTAATTCTTCAATAGTATGTGTCACCATTATCCTACCACCTTTGGAACTCTGATCTGATTACGCTGTACAGTCTTGCAGTTCTTTAATGCATCTTCTGTACTGATTACATGATTAGGTTCGTCCTCTCTTAAGAATGTTGTTTCAACCACATAAGGGAATGCGAGAGGTTCTACACCTTCAGTATCAATTTCATCAAGTGCCTGTACATGGCTCATGAATACTTCATACTGTTCTCTTAATGCTGGCATTTCTTCATCAGTGATGTTGAACATGGTTTTTCTTCCTAGTTTTTTCAACATTAAATCTGTATCGTCCATAATTGACCTCCTACTGTTCTAATATAGATGTCTTTGCATCTTCACCTTTTTGTTTAATAATCACAGCCATCAATTCATCCTGTGAATACACAAGAACCTTAATATTAAAGTCCTGTGTGAATTTACTATTAATGTTATCAGCAATCACTGAAGTCAGATATAGTAATTCTGTATATGTCTTGATATTCAAGTGTGCTGTGATTTTCATTGTCTGGATCGTATCATCGATATAGTTGGCCTGCCCAACTAAACCGGCAGCTTCGGTAGAAGCTTTCTTCAAGTTAGACTTGATAGTTGCAAATTCTGATGCAGTGGCTGGGTCTAGCTTAGTTGCACGAGTACTTGTAAAGTATACATTTTCATGATTCACATTCTTTAAAATACCGACACTGCCACCTTCGCAGAAAGATTCATAAATATAATTACCATTTGTTTCAGATATTTCATTATTATTCGCACGATAAATACCAATCATAACTGGAACATCTGCAAGTTTTTTCTTCTTTGAACGGATATATTTGTATGCTTTCTTAACACACTGCTGGGCATAGCTTCTTAACTTTTCATCACTTAAAGTAATTGCAGGAGAAGAAAGCTTTCCATCAATCTGTTCCTTAGGATCAAGAATAATAGCAACACTTATACCCTTCAAGGCATAACTAGAACCACTCTTCTTATAATAATCCTGTTCAGTGATATTAGACACAAGTACAGGGCTTTGTAAGCCTTCATATGTCTTACCACTTTCTATCTGTAATGTATCAGGATATTTCTTATCTTCTTCTTTAGTTCCTGCAGCGTCTCTTTTTAATAGATTATTGTAATCAGTTGGTGTTAATTGTAATCCTTCTGATAAATAATAATCATTTGTTGAGAAATGCTTTGTTGAAAGAATCTGCAATCCTGAACCAATAGTAACTAAATCCTTTGTATTACTGAAGTTTAAATAGAACTTCTCACTATTCTTAGAACGACCATTGTTGATCATGTTGTAGTAATTACCATCAAATGTCTTTGCAGATGATTCTTTTGTACTATTTGATGTTTTTACAGTTTTGCTGGAGCATCCTGTCGCAAAAATAAGCATGATACTAACAAGAGCTTTTAAAAATTTTTTCATAGTCCGCTAGCCCCCTTAAATGCTGATTCGTTCATGATTGAAATACCAAGATCTACCGCTTTTGTATATTTAGATCCTGGATTTTCCCCAACAATCACTAAATCTGTTTTCTTTGATACACTTCCTGTGACATTTGCACCCTGACTTGTTAAATAGTCTTTAATTTGCTTTCTAGTCATAAGTGTAAGTGTCCCAGTAATTACGACTGTTTTATCTCTAAATGGATTATCACCTGTATCACGTACCTTTAAATAATCCATATTTAAACCTAATTCTTTCAAATGAGCAATCATTTCTAGATTACGTTCATTACGCTTAAATGCTGCAAGAGAAGACGCAATTGTATCCCCTACATCCTTGATGCTTGTTAATTGCACATAATTCGCATTAAGTAAAGCATCCATAGAACCAAAATGATACGCAAGTGTATCAGCCATCTTAGCTCCTATGCCCTTAATACCAAGCCCAAATAAGAGTTTTTCTAAAGAATTCGCTTTACTATTCTCGATTGCCTCTAATAGCTTATCCATGGATTTCTTTCCAAAACCTTCAATATCCATGATTTCTTTTTCATGTACATCCACATGATATATATCTTCAATACATGTCACAAAGCCTAAGTTATAGAACTGTTCGATGATCTTATCACCGAGTCCATCAATATTCATTGCTTCACGGCTGGCAAAATGAATCAGCTTTTCAATCTTCTTTGAATCACATTCTTCATTCATACAATAATAAGCTGCTTCATTAGGTTTTCTTACAAGTGGTGAACCACATTTAGGACATACTGTAATCATCTTAAAAGGTATTTCATGACCTGTACGTCTTTCTTTAATAGAAGAAACAACTTCTGGAATAACATCCCCTGCTTTTCTTACAATAACATCATCACCAATACGAATATCCTTACGGATACAATTGTCTTCATTATGAAGTGTCGCGCGCTGTACAAGTGACCCTGCCACACGTACTGGTTCTAGCACTGCATTAGGTGTAATTTGTCCTGTACGTCCAATTGTAAAGACAATATCTTTAAGTTTAGTAATAACCTCTTCTGCTGGGAACTTATAGGCAATCGCCCATTTAGGTACTTTAGCTGTATAACCAAGTCTTCTTTGTGAATTTAGATCATTAACCTTAATAACAACACCATCAATATCATATGGAAGTGTTGGTCTAAGTTTTGCGACTTCTTCAATATAGTTCCATACTTCTTTAATGTTCTTACATTTACGTGTATAAGGGTTTGTCTTAAATCCAAGAGCCTTGATCTTTTCTAAGCACTCATAATGTGTTGTTGCATTAAGTTGTGATGCTTCTGGTACATGATACAAGAAGGCATCCAGTCCTCTTTTTGCCGCTATACGACTATCTAATTGTCTAATACTACCTGCTGCTGCATTACGACAATTCGCAAAGAGAGGAAGACCTGCTTCAGTACGCTCTTCATTTAATCTTTCTAATGCCTTTTTAGGCATGATGATTTCACCACGTACTTCTAGTGGTCCATTAAAATCAATATGTAAAGGGATAGAACGAATAGTCTTAACGTTATGGGTGATATCTTCACCAATCGTTCCATTTCCTCTTGTTGCACCATATTGTAATACACCATCCTGATATACAAGTGATACAGATAAACCATCAAGTTTCAGTTCACATATATATTCAGGATTAGGAATCACATCTGTAACTCGATCATTGAAGGTATAGACTTCATCTTCATTAAAGATATCTCCAAGAGACATCATCATACGCTGATGAGTGACCTTCTTGAAACCTTCTAAGACCTCTCCTCCTACTCTCTGGCTTGGAGAATCTGTTGTAATCCAAGCAGGATTGGCCTGTTCAATTCGGATGAGTTCTTCCATTAAACGGTCATATTCCTGGTCACTGACAGTAGGATTGTCCTGTACATAATATTCATAGTTATATTTATTTAATAAGGCTTTTAATTCATTAAGTCTTTCAAATGACATCTTACTCATTCCTTTTCTTTTACGTATTATAACAAAATTCTCTTCATAATAAAACTTAAAAATCAGTTTGCTAAGCGCTTTAAAGCATGATGACCTCCCATTAAAGTCTTGATTCCATGAGGAACTTCAAAGGCAACATCGACAAGTGGTCCATTGACTTTGACAACAACACCCTTACCAAATATATCATGGTTGACTAAATCTCCCACCTTCCAGTCATTAACACCATTATCTCCAATTAAATCTGTGTAAGATTCATGAACATAATTACGTGTCTTAAACTTTGAAGGTCTTCCGACATGTTCGACATGATCACGACCTATTTCATCTACAAATCGAGATGTGACCTTAGGAGATTGGGACACAAAGCTAAAGCCTTGACTATCAGTCAAATAAAGACGCTTTTTAGCACGTGTAAAGGCAACGTAGGCAAGTCTTCTTTCTTCCTCTAATCCTTCATCTCCTCCTTCACTCATTGTTCTTTCAGAAGGGAAAATGCCTTCAGAAAGACCTGATACAAAGACATAGTCAAACTCTAGTCCTTTGGCCATATGAATACTCATAAGTGAGACATAGTCACCTGTCTTTTCTTCATCCTGAGATGTATAGAGAGCAATATCCTGTAAATATGATTCAAAATCAGGTGTTTCTGGATGAGTATTGACATAAGTATCAATAGAATTCTTTAACTCCATTAAGTTTTCAATACGGTTATCTTCCTGCCCATCCTTCATCAGTTTCAAATAACCTGTATCCTTTAATAGATCTTCATAAATATCAGCTAAGCTCTTATCAGAAACTCTTGCTTTCTCAATCACTTCTACAAGTTCTTTGAGTCCTTTTTTAGCTTTACCACCTATACCTGTTTCATCTAAGAAGAAGCAGACTGCTTCATAATTAGAGATCCCATGTCTTGAGGCAGTAAGGGTGATCTTTTCTAGAGTCTTCGCACCAATTCCTCGGGATGGTGTATTGACGACTCTTTCAAATGATAAATCATCACCCATAACGACTAATCTAATATAACTTAAAGCATCTTTGACTTCTTTACGATTAAAGAATTTTAATCCACCAAAGATCTTATAAGGAATCTGTCTGCGAATCATTTCCTGTTCAATAGAACGAGATAAATAATTCGCACGATAGAGCACCGCAATATGGGATTCAGATACACCAGATTGTGTGATCTTCTGGATTATATCACAGATATATTTTGATTCTGCATCTTCACTTACTGCTGCATAATGAATAACTTTATCTCCTTCTTCTAATTCAGAGAATAAGTCTTTTTCTAATCTGTTCTTGTTTTTCTTAATAAGATTATTAGAGATATCAAGGATTGTTTTAGTAGAACGATAGTTCTGGTCTAGTATAACAGTTTTAACGTTTTGATAGTCTTTATCAAAGTTCATGATATAGTTCACATCACTGCCTCTAAATGAATAGATTGTCTGGTCTGGGTCTCCTACAACACAGACAATAGAATCCTGGGCAAAGTAATGAATAAGGTTGTATTCAATAGAGCCAACATCCTGGAATTCATCTACATGGACAAATTGATAACGTCTAGACCATCTTGATACAATATCAGGATTATCCTGGAAGATCTTTAATGTATTGACTAAAAGGTCATCAAAGTCCATCATATTATGATCTTCTTTATATTTTTCATACATGGCATAGATTTCTGCTTTATGTTTTTCTCCTGGCATATTACCAGCGAGCTGCAGGGCTTTGGCAGGAGATACAAAGTTAACCTTATATGAAGAGATATAGTTGATCATAGATTTGATACTGATTGATTTCTGATCTATTTCTTTTTCTTTATATAACTTTTTAATGAGTGATTTCTGATCTTCTTCATCCATAATAATGAAGTTATGAGGATAGCCAATGGCAGTAGAGTGTTGTCTAAGTACTCTGACACATAAAGAGTGGATTGTACAGATTGTTGTACCTAAAGATGTACCTAGAATGTTTTCTACTCTTGTTTTCATTTCATTGGCTGCTTTATTAGTAAATGTGATAGCGAGAATGTTATGAGGATTGACTCCTACTTCTTCAATTAAATATGCTATACGATATGTGACAACACGTGTCTTACCTGAACCAGCACCCGCAATGATTCTTAGGTGTCCATCTAGATAAGTGGCCGCTTCTAATTGTTTAGGGTTTAATAATTGACTAAGTTCCATATTTGTAATCCTCCGTATTCGCATCCTCTAATATAACATAAAAAAGAGTGCTTAGCACTCTTTATTTGTATTGATGGGATTTTCCGATAATATCAGTGATATTTTCAATACCCATTGCATCTAGTTCATCATTCATTTCCTGAATAATACGAGGACATGCATATGGATCAACTAAGTTAGCACAACCAACCTGTACAGCACTTGCACCTGCAATCATCATTTCGATTGCATCTCTACCAGTAGAAATACCACCCATACCAATAACTGGGATATTAACTGCCTGAGATACCTGATAAACCATTCTTAAAGCAACAGGGAAGATTGCTGGTCCTGAATAACCACCTGTCTTATTCGCAATAATAGGCTTGCCTGAATGGATATCAAAACGCATACCAACAAGAGTATTGATCATTGAGATACCATCAGCACCTGCTTCTTCTACTGCTTTCGCAATTGCGACTATGTCAGTGACGTTTGGAGATAGTTTGACATATAATGGCTTATTGATCACTGCCTTAACTGAACGAGTGACTTCTGCGGCCATCGCAGGATCAGTACCCATTGCCATACCACCTGCATGAACATTAGGACAGCTGATATTAAGTTCTAATGCGCCAATACAGTCTTCTTTAGTTAGTTTTGCAGCAGTCTGTACATAATCATCCACACAGCTGCCGCCAATATTCGCAATAGCTTTTCCTGAATAGACTTTTCTTAGTTTAACTAATTCAGTCTTGATGACTTCATCAACACCTGGGTTCTGTAAACCAATCGCATTAAGTAAACCAGAAGGTCCTTCCGCAATACGTGGAAGTGGGTTACCATAACGTGGTTCAAGAGTTGTACCCTTTAAGCTCATAGAGCCTAATACATTAATATCATAGAACTTAGTAAATTCATAACCGAATCCAAAAGTACCACTTGCTGGAATAACAGGATTCTTCATATCAAGTCCTGGTAGTTTTACATGTAAATTAGCCATTAATAATCACCTCATCTGAAGAAAGGACAGGTCCTTCTACACAAATTCTCTTATATGGTTTTGTTTTTACTTTACATGAACATCCCATGCAGGCACCAAAGCCACATCCCATTCTTGCTTCAAAAGAAAGAGAACCATTGTCTGGGAAGTTCTTTACTAATGCATCCAACATTGGTTCTGGACCACATGCATAGTAATGATCAAAAGTTAAGTTATTTTCTTTAATGGCATCAATGACAGTACCCTTAGTACCATAAGTGCCATCCATTGTAGAAATATAAGTAGGACAAAGTTTCTTGAATTCTTCTTCATAGAACACATCGTAAGAACCATTGAATCCAAGTACCGCAGTCACTTTTACACCTTTTTCAATAAGTCTTTTTGCTAGACCATACATAGGTGGTGTACCACTTCCTCCACCTACGACAATCACTTCATTATAATCAGTATCAATAAAACCATTACCTAAACCGATTAACACATCTAGCTTTTCACCTGGTTTCTTTTCTGAAAGAATCTTAGTTCCTTCACCTCTAATACGATAAATAAGCTTAATATGTGTATCATCATAATCTAAGATACTCATTGGTCTTCTTAAGTATGGCTGAAGTGAGTCGTTGATCTTAATATTGATGAACTGACCAGGTGCTGTAATAAAACGAGCCCCTTCTCCTTCAAGTTCCATTTCAAATAGACCAGGAATTAATTCTTTATTGTAGTTGATTGTAAGAAAATCCTGATAGTTCTTCATGTTATTCCTCCACTAATAATTGTCCATCGACAATATTCATAATTAATGCACCTTTTACTTTCCATCCTAAGAAAGGTGTATTGCATGCTTTAGACTTTAAATCTTCTTCTTTGATTGTATATTCCTTATTCAAGTCAAATGCACATAGATCTGCCTTCATACCTTCTTCAATAGAAGCATCTAAATTTAATGTCTTAGCAGGTCCAGTAGTAAGACAATCAAGAACTGTCTCTAATTTAATTAAGCCTTCTTCTACAATATATGTATAAATAAGTGGGAAGGCATGCTGTAAGCCAATGATTCCAAATGGTGCTTTATCAATTGGTTTACTCTTTTCATCTCTTGCATGAGGGGCATGGTCTGTCGCAATAACAGTAATGACTCCATCATTCACTGCCTTGATGATTGCATCACGGTCTTCTTTTGTACGAAGAGGTGGATTCATCTTATAGTTAGGATGACAATCCTGAATGTTATCTTCTGTCAAAATTAAATGATGAGGTGATGTTTCACCACTGACTCTTTCACCACGTGCACGACTTGCACCAAGTAAGGCCACTGTTTCTTTTGTAGAAATATGACAGATA
>ERZ779643.1986-NODE-1986-length-12548-cov-2.022493_pt1 | contig 12548 bp, 14 predicted proteins | sample MGYA00511564_ERZ779643 | MGnify/ENA primary metagenome ERZ779643 (study PRJEB29588, sample SAMEA2147114) | human gut metagenome | biome: human gut; feature: human-associated habitat; material: faeces | place: Denmark | collected 2008/2010 ... | reverse complement strand
GGCGGGAGTGGGCCCGATGGGTTTGGGCGCCATCGACTATGCTTTGCACGGCCCCAAAAAGCCGGGGCTGCTGGTGGTTACCGATATCAACGCCGCCCGTTTGGCGCGCGCAGAGCGTATATTTTCGCCCGAATACGCCGCAAAAGAGGGCGTAAGACTCGTATATCTCGACACTTCCGCCGGCGATACGGTTCAGCGTATGATGGATATAAGCGGCGGTAAGGGGTATGACGATGTATATGTCTATGCGCCGGTAAGCGCTCTTATCGAGCAGGCGGACGCGGTTTTGGCAAAAGACGGTTGTCTCAACTTCTTCGCCGGCCCCACCGATAACAAACTGTCCGCCCGGGTCAATTTTTTCGACGTGCATTACAAATACACGCACGTAGCGGGCAACACCGGCGGAAACGCCGAGGATATGGAAGACTGCATCGCCCTCATGAACGCCGGAAAACTGCACCCGGAAGTAATGATTACCCACGTCGGAGGGCTGGACAGCGCCGCCGAAACCACTATAAATCTGCCGAATATTCCCGGCGGCAAAAAGCTGGTTTACACCCATATAAATATGCCCATGACGGCTATAGACGACTTTGCAAAGCTGGGTGAAAGCGACGCAAGGTTTGCCCGTCTTGCAAAAATTTGCCAAAAGAACAACGGACTTTGGTGCGCCGAGGCCGAAAAGTATCTGCTGGAAAATTTTTAATCCGTTCTAAAATGATTTTCGGGCGCCGCCGCCGACCATCTCGGCGGTATAAGGCGTACATACTTACTAAAAAAGGAGATTATTATGATAAGGCATATAGTGTGTTTTAAGTTGAAAGAAGGCGAAAGCGCTCAGAAGGCGGCGGATATTCTGCGTTCGATGAAGGGGAAGGTGCCCTCCATCCTCGAAATGGAAGTGGGCGTTGACTTTTTACATTCGCCCCGTTCGTGCGACGTCGTATTGTCCGTAGTCGTGTCCGACGCGGACGCGCTTAACGAATATCAGGCCGATCCCTATCATTGCAGCGTTGTAAAAAAACACATGCATGCCGTCGCCGAAAGCAGCGTTTCCGCCGACTACATAATCGAAAATTAAGGTCTTTGTAAAAGGCATAAAATTTTCCGAATAAAATCTTGCAAATTTTAAAAAAGCGCTTGACATAATAAACAAAAAGCGCTATAATATCCGTTGTGCATGAGTGGGCAAGGACCATTGGCACCATGCGAGTGTGGCGGAATTGGCAGACGCGTAAGTTTCAGGTACTTATATGTTTAACGCATGTGCAGGTTCAAGTCCTGTCACTCGCACCAAAAAATCGGGGTATGGCGCAGTTGGTAGCGCGCTTGTCTGGGGGGCAAGAGGTCGTGAGTTCAAATCTCGCTACTCCGACCAAAACGAAAAAAAGCAGTCGTTTAACGGCTGTTTTTTTGGTTATATAATGCCGTAAGTTTGTGCGCTTCGGCACAGCCTATGTCTTGCGTTACATGGGTGTAAATATCCGCAGTTGTGTCAATATTCGAGTGTCCGAGCCATTTTTGCACCACTTTTGGCTTCCGGACAGTTTGTGGCAAAGGTGTGGCGTAAGTCGTGAAGCTTGTGTTCGGGGCATATTTTTTTGAAAGAGTGCGTTACGTAATCGGGACGGAAGTTAAAGAAAAAAACGTCGGAATTGTGCGGCAAAACAGACAAGAGGGCGGCTGCTTCGTCAAATAAAGGGATAGTTCTGTTGGAAGAATTGGTCTTTGTGCCGTTAATATGCAAGGTCTTGTTTTTGTAGTCTATGTCCTTAATATTGAGAGAGAGAATTTCGTTGCGGCGGCGGGCGAGCAGCAGCTTAAAGTAATTTTCGGAGGGGTGACCTATAATTGAAGATAAAAAAGCGCGTTGCTCTTCGTGGGATAGGTTTTAACCTTTTTTCTCAACGTGGGCGGCAATCTTAACGCCGTGCATGGGGTTTTCGTCTATGAGCTTTAATTCGTAAGCAAGATTAAAAGCCATATTTAAGGTAGTAAGAGTTGGGCGTGGAGAAACGTTAAAAAGCAAAAAATTTTTGAAATGGTATTTATTTTTATAAAACGCTTGTAAATTTTGGCGAGTAGTTTTATAATATAACCAAAAGCGCATATATGCGCAAGGGAGGAGAGTATGGATTATACTTTTTTACGTTTTCCGGGATTTAAAAAAAGAGCCGTTACGCTCAGCTATGACGACGGAATGGTGTATGACAAACTGCTTGTGGAAATTCTCAATACCTATGGCATCAAATGCACGTTTAATCTCAATTCGGAATTGTTTGCGGCAGAAGCGACCGACACGCGCCGCCGTCTCACCGCGGAGGAGGCCTATAAGCTGTTTGCCGACGGACCGCATGAGATTGCAGTGCACGGATGCAAGCACCTGCATCTGAATTATTATCCCAAGCAAGCTGCATTGACGGAAATTATCGAGGACAGAAAAAACCTTGAAAAAATGTTCGGCAAAGTGGTAAACGGCATGGCGTACGCTTACGGCACATATGATGACGATACGCTGGAGGCGGTGCGTTGTAGCGGAATAAAATACGCGCGGACGGTGGAATCGACCAATAATTTCCTTATTCCTACCGACTGGTTGAGAATGCCATCGACATGCCACCACATATCGCCCGATTTGCAGGGTCTTATAAAGGAGTTTTTGGATGATAAGAGCCGCAAAATGCCCTCGGCCGCGCCGCGTCTTTTTTATCTGTGGGGACACAGCTATGAATTTGCCGACAACGCAAATTGGGATATTATAGAAAATTTTGCAAAAACCATGGGAAAGCGCGACGACATATGGCAAGCTACAAACGGAGAAGTATACGAATATGTCAAGGCTTATGACGCTCTCGAATTCGGAGCGGCGGGAAATATGGTTTACAATCCGACCTGTACGGACGTATTTTTAAATTGCGAAGGAAAAGAATATATTGCGTCGGCAGGAGCGACGACGGTGCTAAAATAGCATAAAATATATCAAAAAACCGATAAAATGTGCTAACAAGACTACTATGTCAGACATAGTAGTCTTGTTTTTTGCTTTTTAACTTAAAAATTCGTGCATAAATTTTGCACCCCGATAATAATTATGTACAAAAATAAGTTTGCCGCGGGAAAAAGCTTTCTGACTAAAATCGACCGTAAACGATAAAAAAAGCTAATTTTCGACACTGCGGCAATTGTATAATCGGAGCGTAGAATGTTTGCAGTAATAAAACGAAAATCTCTCATTTTAGGCGTGATTACGGCGGCGGTATTGTCGTTGCTTATCGCTCTCACGGCGGTCAGCGGCTCATATGTGGTGGCACAGGGCAAAACGCCGAGAAAACTGCCCATTTACTGCGTCGAAAGAGAAGACGGACTGGTGTCGCTTTCGTTTGACGCCAGCTGGGGCAGCGACAGCACCGAAGAGATACTGTCGACGTTAAAACAATACAATGCGGAGGCCAACTATTTTGTGGTAAGCCTTTGGGTAAACAAATATCCGGACCTGTTAAAAAAACTGTCCGACAGCGGCATTATCGAAATAGGCATGCATTCCGCCACGCATCCGGATATGAAAAAATTATCCGCAAAGGAGATCGAAGAGGAAATTTTGTCCAACAGAGCCGCCATCGAACGGGTAACCGGCATAAAGCCTTCGCTTTTTCGCGCGCCGTACGGGTCTTACAGCGACACGTTGATGACCGTGGCCGAAAATGCGGGCATAAAGGTCATACAATGGGACGTCGATTCCCTGGATTGGAAAAATCTATCCTCCGGCGAAATAGCCGCAAGAGTGCTCAATAACGTCAAAAGCGGCAGTATCATTTTGCTGCACAACGACGGTCTTAATACTGCAAAAGCGTTGCCCGTCATTTTGGAGGGGCTGCTAAACAAAGGCTTAAAGCCCGTTAAAATAAGTCGGTTGATTTACGAGGATAACTATGAAATCGACCACACGGGCAAACAAATACCGAAAAAAGCAAAGGAGTAAAAACATGAACGCAGTGCAAAAGCAAAACAACAAAGTGTGTCTTATGGGGAAAATAGTTGCCGAGCCGGTTTTCAGTCACGAACTGTACGGCGAAGAATTCTATGATTTTACGTTGGAGGTCCCGCGTCTCAGCGGTCAGGTGGATCTTATCCCCGTCACCTTTTCGGAACGGCTAATGGCACAAGATGACTTGACGCCGGGCAGCCATATAGGCGTTTTGGGGCAATTCCGCAGCTACAACAAAATATCGGGCGAAAAAAGCCGTCTTATGCTTACGGTTTTTGCCCGAGAATTCGTCGACTACGACGACGGCAGCGAAAAAAGCAATTATATCGAAATAAACGGCTATGTGTGCAAGCCGCCCGTATATCGCACGACGCCGTTCGACCGCAAGATTTGCGACATATTGCTGGCGGTCAACCGCGGTTATAATAAATCGGACTATATTCCGTGCATAGCGTGGGGGCGTAACGCGCTTTATGTAAGAAATGCGCCGATAGGCTGCAATCTGCAGATATTCGGGCGGGTGCAAAGCCGTGTGTACGGCAAACGCTTGGAGGACGGCAGCGTGGAAGAGCGCACCGCTTACGAGTTGTCAATAAGCAAGCTTACAAAAATAGACCCGCTGTCCGAAATCGCGGCAACGCACGGAGAATAACCGCGCAGTATATTTTAAATTAGCGACACGGCAGCTTAATGTATTAAAGGCGCCTTCCGCGCAACACCTTTTTGCGGCTTAATAAAGCGCCGTTTACACAAAATCATGCGAGTTGTAATAAAAAAAGAAAAGCAGTCCCCCAAGAGACTGTTTTTTCTTGACGATATTGTGTCGGGAGTGTGCGCATTTGCCCGCCGAACCGAATTTTTTCCGCGCGGCAGTGCCGGAAACCGGGGCTTTACACGGCTTAAAATATCCGCCTTTTTATATAAAGATATAATGCGGGCAAAAAATCGGGGCTTTTCCAAGGGAAAAGAGGCTTATCAAACAAACAATACTGCGCTATAATGCCAGCGCCGCAATAGCCAAAACGCCCGCCGCGAGCCCCAGCCACTGTTTTTTCGACAGCTTTTCGCGGAACAGAGCCAAAGACGCCAAAATACTAAGCAAAAGTCCGCCTACGTTTACCACGGGGAAGAAAACGGCCGAGGGCATTACGCCCACTAAAAACAGGTTGATGACGTTGTTAAAGGCAATGCAAACGCCTATTGCCGCTATCATTCCGCCCAACATAAAGGAGTACGAAAGAGCGGAATACTTACGCGCGCCGTCCAAAACCGCATTTTGTTCCCCCGTCGTCAAAAACGCCCCGTCGCCGTCTTTTTTTACCGTAAACGGCAGCGAAACGAGAGAATACAGCACCGAAACCGAAAACGCGACGGTAAGAAAGGCGTACAGCTCGTCCGCGTGCGTGGAGGTCTGATGTATTTTCTGAATGACGCCTATCGCTCCCGACAGCGCGAACGAAACAATCGACAGCGTCAGCCAGCCAAAAGTGGCTTTCCGGTGCGATTTGTCCGCTTTGACCGTCAGTACGAAACATGCGACCATCAGCGCGATGCCGACGTATTGAAAGGCGGTGGGCAATTCGCCGAAAAAGACGCCCGAAAACGCGGTTATTACCGTTGACATCGACACCAGCACGGTAGTGAGCGAAATGGGACCGACGGCAATGGCTTTCATGTAAGTTATGCATTGCACCGACGTGACCAGTCCGAAAACCGCTGCGAGCAGAAACGTGAAAAGCGAACAGTTCAGCGAAAATCCGCTTATTACGGCGGGAACGGCGGCGCTTATAATACTGACGAAAATATTGAGAATATGGTACCCCGAAACGGTAGCCGAATATTTTTTGCCGTAGATGCCCCTCAAAACCGTCGCTATCGTGTTGGCGAGCAATGTGACTATCAATAAAACAGGAACGGGAAAGCTGTTCATAATGTCATTGCGTCCATATCGGCGGTAGTTGCCCTGTGCATTTTCGGCGTTTTATGCGTCCGGAAGCGCTTTTTACGGGCGTTATAGTTGCGCTTTTTAAAAATATCCATGAATCTCCTTCACATAATTATGTTTTTATAATATAATTATAGCGCAAAAAAATCCGTTAAGCAATATAAATTAAGTCAAAAAACATGAGATTTGTGTCAATAAGGAGAGTACCATGAAAGAAGACGTAGCTCTGCCCCGCCGAATACTTGAAGGGCGCGAAAATATAGGTTTTTAACTTTCGCACTTTGCCGGATACGAAAGTCCCAATATGTACGGCGACGAAGCCTCGCACATACACGATTTTACCGAGATATATGTCAACATAAGCGGCGAAACCGAATTTATCGTGGGCGACAACGTCTATTCCGTGGGGCATGGCGACGCGGTAATTTCCCCCGCCGACACCTTTCATCACTGCGTTTTAAAGAGCAGCGGCGTGCACGAGCGTTTTTTTCTGTGGCTCGACGCGGGACGCTTTCCCGTCGGCAGTAATTTTATGCGCGGCGGAGCGGTGGTGCTGCCTTCCGATAAAAGGCTGCGGCTTATCGATGACTTTTACGCCCTTGCCCGCGAACGCGACAGCGCAATATTGTCGAACGCCGCCGTCAGCGCGTTTTTCGACATTCTCGCCACATTGGAAGCCGCTGGCGGCAATATTGCTGCGCCCTCAAAACTGCCGCCGCTTTTAAGCGTCATTACGCAGTACATAAACGAGTTTTACGGCGGTGATTGCAGCGAACGCGCACTCTGCGAAAGATTTTTTGTCAGCCGCAGCACGCTTTGCCGCATATTCCGCAAAAACCTGGGCGTTACGCCGTCGCGCTATGTCGAAACACGGCGCCTAAGCGAGGCCAAACGTCTTTTGGAAAAGGGCGAATCGGTGCAAAACGTGTGTTTTTCATGCGGGTTCGGCAATTATTCGCATTTTATTGCGCTGTTCAAGCGTCGGTTTGGCGTGACGCCGTACCGCTACGGCAAGGCCGAGCGCCGGTAAAGAGCAAGAGCCCTTTCTGCCGCGCGGGAAAACAATGACGGCATAGGCCGTTTTATAGACAACGGCAAAGATGCGTTTGTCCGCCGCCCGCATAAAAGCCGTATAAAAAATATAAAGTTTTACGCATAAGAGCGGTCGAAAATTCCTTTGACTTTTGTCCGCCGCCCGTTTTTACTATAAGCCGAAAGTACGCGATAAACGCTTGACACAAACAAACCTCAATGCTAAAATATAGCGCGGAGGTCAAACTTCTTATGATATTCGGAAAGCATATCAATAAATATTATCTAAAATATCTGTGGATGCTGCTTATAGGCCTGGTCGCACTGGTGGCGGTCGACTATTTTCAGCTCCTTATTCCCGAATATCTCCGTACGGTGCTAAACGGAATAAATACGGGCGAAGTAATAATAGACGGGCAGACTACGCCGTTTACGATGGAGACGCTGCTTACGCACGTTTGTTTTCCGCTGCTGATTGTCGTCGCGATAATAGTCATCGGCAGATTTGCATGGAGAATGTGTTTCCTGGGTTCGGCGGTCAAAGTGGAATCGGAAATGCGCAGCGAAATGTTTGACAGAGCGCGTTTTCTGTCGCCGCATTTTTACCGCGAAAACAAAGTGGGAACGCTCATGGCGCTGTTTACCAACGATCTCGAAACCATTCAGGAAAGTTTCGGATGGGGCGTCATGATGTTTTTCGACGCGGTATTTTTGGGCAGTCTTGCAATCGTCAAGATGTGGCGAATGAATTATGTTCTGACGCTTTACTGCATGCTTCCCATGATATTTTTATTTGTGGTCAGCGCCATTGTGGGACATTTTGAAATGAAAAAGTGGGACAAGCGCCAGATGGAGTTTTCCAAGCTGACGGACAGCGCGCAGGAAAGTTTTTCCGGGCTTGCGGTAATCAAAGCTTTCGTAAGGGAGCTGAAACAGCTGCTGACTTTCGGAAAAATATGCAAGGAGAACGAACAGGTCAATGTCGAATACACCCGAATCCGCTCCGTTTTGGAAATTTTCATTACGTTATTTGTGCAATCGGTAATGTGCATAATATTAGGTTACGGCGGATACGTGGTGTGGCACGGCGGCTTTAACTCGGGACAGCTCATCGAATTTATCGGCTATTTCGACGCGGTTATCTGGCCCATTATGGCTGTTTCACAGCTCATAGATATGCGTGCCCGCGGCACGGCGTCGTTAAAACGCATAAGCAATCTTCTGGATACTCAGCCGGAAATTACCGACTCTCCCGACGTTTTGCCCATTGACAAAATAGAGGGGGAAATCGAATTTAAAAATCTCTCGTTCCGCTATCCCGACGGAGAAAGCGACGAGCTGAAAGACATATCCTTGCATATAGCAAAAGGCGAACATGTGGGCATAATCGGCAGGACGGGAGCGGGAAAGACGACGCTTGTCAATCTTATAATGCGCGCTTTCAACGCGCCGCGGGGAACGCTGTTTATAGACGGACACGATATCGGCGAAATTCCGTTAAAAACGCTGCGTAACGGCATAGCTTATGTGCCGCAGGATAATTTTCTGTTCAGCGATACCGTAAAAAACAATATAGCTTTTTCGGTAGAAGAAGAAAACGAAGTATCGCTGGAAAAAGTGCGACGTGCGGCGGCATGCGCTTTGGTTGCAAGCGATGTCGAAGAATTTTCCGACCGCTACGAAACCAAGCTCGGCGAACGCGGCGTCACCGTTTCGGGCGGTCAGAAACAGCGTATTTCCATTGCGAGAGCGCTCATGAAAGACGCGCCGATACTTATTCTGGACGATTCTCTGTCGGCGGTGGATACCGATACCGAAAAATCAATACTCGATAATCTCGCTCAGGTTCGTAAAGACAAAACAACCCTGCTAATTGCGCACCGAGTTTCGGCGGTAGAGAGAATGGATAAGATAATATTTTTGGAAAACGGGTCGATAAAGGCGGCGGGAACGCATAGCCAGCTTATGGAATCTTCGCGTGAATATGCCCGTCTGGTCGCTTTACAGCAACTTGAAGAGGACAGGGAGGCGGATAATGAATAACAATTTACTCGCGGTTTCCGTTTACGAAGCTACTCCTATACTTATTGTAGGCGCGATTTTGGGAATAATATCGGCAGTGTTTATCGTGGCGGCGGTTGTTGTAAAAGACAACAAAGACAAGTTTGTGCGTTCTGTTAAAGACGGGGCGCTTCTCAAAAGGCTGTGGAGTTATGCCGCCGGCAACAAATGGCATTTTATAGTCGCCGGGATTTTCATGATTTTTTCGGTTATGTACGATATACTTTCTCCGCTGATAGTGGGGCGTATCGAATCGGTTATATCAGGTAAATTTCAGTTAAGCGAATTGTGGCGGTATATAATACTTTACGGCGCAATGCTTATAGTTTCGCTTATAAGCGCGTATTTTCAGGCGATAATACTGCAAAAGACGGGGCAGCGTATAATCACCCGTTTACGTTGCGACTTATTCGATCATATCGAACATCTGTCGCACGCTCAGCTGAACGAAATACCCGTGGGAAAACTGGTTACGCGCGTCAGCAACGATACCGAAGCCATCTCCCGTCTGTTTACCGACATAATAATCATGCTTGCGAAAAACAGCATAATCATAGCGGGCGTAATAATTGCCATGATGTTGTGCAACTACACGCTGACGCTTATGATATTGTGTTTTGCTCCGTTTATAGTGTTGTTCACGCTTGTTTTCCGCAAATTTTCACGGCGAGCGCACCGTAGCGTAAAGGACGGAACAACCGACATCAATACTTTTTTGTCCGAAAATCTTTCCGGTATGCAGATAATACAGATATTTAACCGCGAAGAACGCAAAATGCATCAGTTTACCGAACTTAACGATAAGCTTGACAATGCCAAATTACGCGAAATTATAGTGTTTGCGATATTCCGTCCGCTTGTGTATATGCTGTATATCTCGTCGGTGCTGTGTCTACTGTACCTGTGCGGTACGGGCGCGATAGGCGATATACATTTTCTCGGACAGCGCATAACGGGACAGACGCTCGTGACTTTTTATATGTACACTTCGACGTTCTTCAATCCCATTCAGTCGCTTGCCGAACAGTTCAACTGGCTGCAGTCGGCGTTTGCGTCGGCGGAAAAAGTATTTGCGGTGTTGGATACCAAACCCGTGATAGTCGATTCCCCGGACGCGATAGAGCTGGATAAGGTACGCGGCGATATCGAATTTAAAGACGTGTGGTTTGCATACAAACCGGGCGAGTGGGTGCTTAAAGGCGTTTCCTTTAAGATAAAAGCCGGCGAGACCGCGGCGTTTGTCGGCGCAACCGGCAGCGGAAAGACCACTATTCTCGCGCTTATCTGCCGCAATTACGACGTTCAGAAAGGCGAAGTGCTGCTGGACGGCATAAACGTCAAAAATATAAAGCTGGCAAATCTGCGCAGCCATTTCGGACAGATGATGCAGGACGTATTTTTGTTTTCCGGCACCATTCGAAGCAATATCGAAATGATGTCGCCGCCGCGCAATTATACGGCGGAAGAGGCGTGCCGTTATGTCAATGCCGACAGATTTATTGCCAAACTGCCCAAAGGTATTGACGAACCGGTGCGTGAACGCGGCAACAATTTCTCCGCCGGCGAAAGACAGTTGCTAAGCTTTGCTCGCACGGTTTACCATCAGCCCGAAGTGCTTATCTTGGACGAGGCGACGGCGAATATCGATACCGAAACCGAACAGCTCATTCAAAATTCGTTGGAAAAAATGATGAATATCGGCACCATGCTGGTGGTCGCGCACAGACTGTCCACCGTTAAAAAGGCCGACAAAATCATAGTGCTGTCCCACGGAAAGATAATAGAGGAGGGCACTCACGCCCAGCTTATTAAAAACCACGGCAGATATTTCCAGCTGTACACCATTCAGTACGGCGGCGAAGCGCCCGAAGGCAGTCCGGCATAAAACAGACGATACAATAAAAACAGAGCGGTCAAAAAGCGGCGGCTCTGTTTTTTTTATGGGCGTATGTATTGCGCGGTTTTGTTTATTAAAATCGGTTATTTGCCTTGGGCGTCTTTATCGGAATGAGCGTTTGCGTCATTTTCCGTGCGGATGTCATTTTCGACGTCATTTTCTTCGCCGGCGGATTTTCTTTTAAGCGGCGGCAAAAGCCCCATATTGCTTAGCACCGGTATCGTTGCGGCAAAAAGTATAATATTCGCGGCGACGGAAGTCAGCTGCGTAAATCTGCTGACGGTAAACGCCCAGTAATTCGTGTTCGGATAGTAAAAATACCACAGGCCGAAAGTGTTTACGCCGAGAGTGCATATTATCGCCGAAAAAATCGCGCCCAGTACCGCGCGAATTAACATATCGGCATAGGGCGGCAGTTTATTGAATTTGACATACTTGAATGTCAGGCCGAATATTATCGCGTTTAGGCCGTTGCCCGCCATCAAAAGAAGGTTGGGCGCGCCTCCCGTGGGAATAAGCCATTGACCGATGAGGTCGGAAATAACGGCTACCGCGCCGCCTGCCCACGGCCCCAGTATCGCGGCGGCGATATACCACCCCAAATACGCCAGGCTTATCTTCAAAAACGATGGCAGCGTTTGCGATAACGTGTTGGATAAAAGTTTGAGTACGATTGAGATTGCCACCATAGTTGCAATATAAACCACTATGCGGGTAGGGGTCTTTCTGCAATTGTATGGAGTAGCAATTTCCTGTTGATTTTTGATTTTCAATGTCGGGCTCCTCCGTGTATTTAATTGCCCTTATTATAAACTTTTTGAGGATAAAAAGCAATCGAAAATCAGTGGGAAAGAGATAATATTTTCTTATGGAATATGTCGTGGAAAATATATCGGAGCGACTTCAAAAGGCGCGGTTTTATCCCGCTTTGGCACGCGCTTTTTTTCCGCGTTTTAATATCGGATACATTTCCACCCATCCGAACGCAAAACACAGCAAAATATATGCCGCCATCGTTATCAGACCCGACATTACAACTGCCGCAAGCGGAGGTGTAAACGAAAAAATTCCGAAAAGAGAGCGGTTGAGCGTCGCGGCGGGAAAAATCATCAGCGCTGCCATTGCGGCGTTTTGCATGGTTTTAAGGCGCAGCCCCGTCTTTTTGTATATACAGTAGATGTGCAGTCCCGTTGACACCGTCAGCGACACGCCTATTCCCAGCGCAAATATTTCCGGCGTAAATCCCCGCGCGAAAATAACGTATGTAAGCGCCTGACAGGCATAACCTATCATACTGTTTATAAAGCTGCGCATTTCCAAATCAAGCGAATTCATAAGAGAAGATGTGATGGACTCTATCGAAAGCGGCAGCAATATCCACGCCGCCGCGCTTAAAAAGCGTCCGCTGTCGGCGTTGCCATACACTATGCCGCCGATAGCCTCGCCGCACACACTGAAAAGCGGAATAAACAGGCACGCCACAATCGCCGAAAAATTTACCGCCGAACTTATACTTCGGTTTACGCTCTCGTACCTGCCTTCGTCGGCGCAGGCGCCTATCGACGGAATGAGCACAAAGGCCAGCGATCCTATCACAGTCAGCGGAACGTACAGCAGCGGCAGCGCCA
>ERZ779643.1982-NODE-1982-length-12556-cov-3.579234_pt1 | contig 12556 bp, 9 predicted proteins | sample MGYA00511564_ERZ779643 | MGnify/ENA primary metagenome ERZ779643 (study PRJEB29588, sample SAMEA2147114) | human gut metagenome | biome: human gut; feature: human-associated habitat; material: faeces | place: Denmark | collected 2008/2010 ... | reverse complement strand
CCGGACAAACTTCCGAACACTTGGTACATTCGGGACGGCAGTAGCCGCGCTCATACGACATTGTCGGCTGCATCAGTTTTGACAAGTCAGACGACGGGCGCAGCACGTCGTTGGGACATGCCGACACGCAGAGCTGGCATGCCGTGCAGTGCTGGGCCATGTGGCGTGCAGACATAGAGCCGGGAGGAGTTATCGGCGTGGCGCGTTCGGGCTGCACCTTGTCCTCAATGACAGCCAGTCCGCCGTCCACCTTCTTCTTCTCCTGAGCCAGCGCGGCAGCCGTAGTTGCCATTGCTGCACCGAGCAGGAACGATCTTCTGCCGCTGTCAACGCTGCTGCTTTCGTCTCCTCCTTCATGCTTGGCTTCAGCTTTGCGTGCCTCAGCTTTAGCCGGGTGAATATATCTTATGGCATCCTTATTACATTTGCCTATGCAGTTGCCGCACACCACGCAGCGGCTATAGTCAATGCGTCCTGTCTTTACGTCGATGGCCGAAGCCTTACAGTTCTTCTCGCAGAGGCGGCAGCTTACGCATTTGTCGCCGTCAATGCTGACCTTGAACCACGAGAAACGTGCAAAGAAACTCAGAATTGTGCCAACGGGGCATATCGTATTGCAGTAAGTTCTGCCCCCGCGCCATGCCAGCACGGCAATAATCACGAACGTTGCGGCGGCAATTATGAGCGTAGGCAGGCTGCGCATCCACACGTCAACGCTGTAGAAAGCGTAGCTGTCCATGCGCTCGGCAAGCGATGCCAGCACGTTGTTGCCTGCCGTCCATACGGGGCGCAAGATGCTGTTGACCATACGGCCGTAAGAACTGTAGGGCGCAAGCAGCGACACGATTACGTTGATTCCGGCAACGCATGACGCCAGAAACACTACCAGCACGCCGTAGCGCAGCCAGCGCTTTTCGGGTGAGAAGCTGAAGCGGTTGCGCTTTCGTCTGCCGTGCAGGGCAGATATGAGGTCCTGCATTATGCCCAGCGGACATATTACGGAGCAGTAGATACGCCCGAATATCAGTGTTAAAATCAGAAGACCGGCCACTACTGCCACGTTCAAAGCCAGCACGGCAGGCCAGAACTGTATCTTGGCCAGCCATCCGAGCCATGCGTGCAGCGAGCCTGTCAGGTCGAGAAAGAGCAGCGTAATCAGAGTGAAGGTTACTGCTGCCAGCAAGATTCTTATTTTCCTTAGCATGGTTTATAGATATTGTTTTCAGATTATTATTGTTTCTTTTCGGTAATTCTCACTATCATTATGCTTGCCTCATAGAGCAGCCATATAGGCAGCGAGACAATAAGCATGGTGAACATGTCGGATGTAGGCGTTATCACGGCGGCAAGGATGAGTGTCACTATTATGGCGTGGCGGCGATAGTGTGACATCCAGCGGGCCTTCAGAAGTCCGAAGCGGGCCAGAAGCCAGCTTATCACCGGTATCTCGAACACGGCGCCCATGACGAGGCTCATGCCCAGGAGGGTGTCCATATACGAGCTTATGCTGAGCATGTTCATCACTGCAGCGCTTACCTGATAGGTGCCGAGAAAACGGACGGTGAGAGGAAACACTACAAAATAGTTGACGGCAACGCCCATGAGGAACATGGCGTAGGCCCAAAGGGTGATGCTTACAGAGTAGCGCCGCTCGTTGTCATACAGAGCCGGAGACACAAATCTGAACAGCAGATACAGAATGTAGGGCGAGGCTATGAGCAGACCTGCGGCCAGCGCCGTCTTCAGATGTATCATGAACTGCTCTGTCAGCCCCGTGTTTATCAGTTGAAACTTAAACGGCTCCGCGCCCAGTATCCTGTAGGTTATGAAGTCAGGGTCGGCAGGAGCAAGCACTATGCCGAACAGCTCTTCCTTGAAGCCGAAGGCTGCGGCCGCTGCCGCTGCTGCCGCCGCAAGCATGCGCAGGATGCACCCCCTTAACTCCTCGAGATGATCCCAGAACGTCTGCGGCGTGCCGCTGTTGCTTTCAGCGTTGCTCATTCGTCCTTCTTCTTCTCCTTGTCTTCAGCAGTGTCGTCTATCTTGCCGTTCATGCCGTCCTTAAAGCTCTTGACGCCTTGTCCGAGACCCTTCATCAGTTCGGGTATCTTCTTTGCGCCGAAGAGCAGCACCAGCGCCAGCACGATTAAAATAAGTTCAGGTGTTCCAATCATAATGTTTTTCTTGTTTTGTTCGCAATGCAAAAATAATATAAATTCTTTTTATTCTCTCTCTTTGCGCCCATTAGGCGGTGTAAGTTTATGTTTTTTTTATTATTCTGTAATCCGCTTTTAGCCGGCAGTGAATGTCTGAGATATCGTCCGGACTGGCGGCTACATTTAGAAAGACAGGTTTACGCCTGCCATGAACGTTGCCTTTGGCATAGGGTAGCCGTAGTTGATTTCATATTTCTGTGCCAAAAGGTTCTCGCCCTTTACCCACAGCTGCATCATGCGGCAAGCTCTGTAGCTTACGGTGGCGTTGAGCAGGGCAACGTTTTCCTTCACTTCGTCGGCGCCGGTCTGGGTGTAAAGGCCGCTGATATACTGCAGTCCGCCGTTTACGTTCCATCGTCCCGACTTATAGTTAGCTCCGAGCCACAGCTTAGACTCGGGCGCTCCCACAACAGGATTGTGCATGTGCAGCAGACTGTAGTTGCCGTTCACCTGCCAGCTGCTGTTTATTCTCCAGCTAAGGTCGAGTTCGGCACCGCTGTTTTCAATGGCTCCCGTGTTCACGTTCATTGGCCGTCCGTCCACCATCTGCTGCTGGATGATGTTGCTGCCCTTCATGTAATAGAGGTTGACGCCGTAGCTTAGGCCTGCCGACGGCAGCTTGTGAGACCACGACAGCTCGTAGTTCATAATGCGTTCGGGGCGCAGCTCGTCGTTGGCGGGTTTCCAGAAATACATCTCGCGTATCGACGGATTGCGGAAACCCTTGCTCACCATGGCCTTTATCTCACCGTTTCTTATAACTCTCGACACAATGCCGCCGCGCGGAATCCACTCAGTGCCCGACTGCGAGTGGTGGTCGAGGCGTATTCCGGCACTCAGTGTGAGCCACGAAAGCAGGTCTTGGCTTATGTCAACGTAGCCTGCTATCTCGTTCTCATTCTCATGACCTATGACTGAAGTGATCTCGCCCGAAGCCCTGTCGCGGTTCCAGGCCTTGCCGTAGATGTGCTGATAGTCGAGTCCTATGGTGGTCAGGTTGCCCCGCAGCAGCCTGATGTTCTGGTATACTGACAGTCCGGCAAGAGCGTCGTCCGACCTGAAGTAATAATCCTTGGGCTGCTCGCCGTCCTCATATCCGTCGTTGATCTTGTGCCGTCCGAAGTTGTAATAGGCGCTGACGGCTCCCGATGTGCTGCCGTAGTCGTTGCTCACAACTACAGATGCCACGCCGCGCGTAATCCATTGGCGTGCGTCATAGACGGGCACCTGCACGCTTCCGGGATAAGAGGCGTTGAAGTGGGTGAGGTTGATGTCTGCGTATGCCGACCAGTGTTGCGACATGTCGTAGCCCAGCTTGACGTATCCGCCATACTGCTCGAAGCCCATGCGCGGCCTGTTGTTGTCGGTGCGGGCATATTGTCCCGACACAACGCTGTAAAACCTGCCGCTCCTTATGCGGTTGGTCAGCTCGCCCTGGAACGTGCCGTAAGAGCCTCCGCCGAGATGTACGTCGGTCTTTACGCCGTCTGACTTCATCTTTCTGGTTACTATGTTGATAACTCCGCCCATGGCGTTGGATCCGTAGAGTGTTGAGGCCGGGCCGCGCATCACCTCGACATGGTCGGCCAGCATGGTCTGATAAGAGTCGCTTATGGAGTGGCCGAAGATGCCCTGATATTGCGGATGGCCGTCGATGAGCACCATGAAGCGGCCCTGCGAGCTGCTGAGTCCGCGCATAGAGATAGTGCCGGCAGCACCGTCGCTTACGCCATAGCCGAGCATTCCGCGCGAGGTGACAAACAGTCCGGGCACATATTCGGCAAGGGTGGGCAGCACGCTTGTGCGCTGAGTCTCTGTGAGAGTCTCGCGGCCTACCACCGTAACCGTGGCAGGCAGATGCCCTATGCTGGCTGTGCTGCGCGTGCCCGTTACGACAATGTTGTCGAGCTGATATGTGAGCGAGTCGGTCTGTGCGTGTGATGTTGTAACAGTTAAGGCGATGAATAAGGCTGAAAATAATGTCTTGTTCATAAGTTTGTCTTGCTGATGATGTGTCTGTGATAAAAGCCGGTGGGACAGGCAGATGCCGGCTCCTGCGGTCAGCCGTTGTTGGAGGACAAAATTAGGATTCGACTTGTCAGTCGGTATTTCAACGATTCTGGCTATTGGAGCAGGTGTTCTGCCGGGTCCCGTCCGGCTCATTCAGTTGTAGAAGAAGTTATTAATTGTCTATATCTACGAGAGTGTAGGTCTTGCTGCCAAGCCCTATCTTCTCCGCATAGTCGGTTATGTAGGTGCCGTGCTGGCGGTTGATGCGCTCTATGAGCGGCTTGTTGTCGTCGCCGGCAGTGGCTTTGTGGTTAAAAATCTTGTCGAGGCATGCCTGGTCGAGTGCCACGGGGTCGAGCGATGCCATTATGCCCATGTCCTTTATGGCTGGAGCGGCAGGATGACTGTCGCAGTCGCAGTCGACGCTCATGTTGTTCATCACGTTGATGTAGATGATGTTTCCGTCGAAATAGTCGGCCACGGCCTGGGCAGCTGCCGCCATGCTCTCAAGAAAATAGTCTTGTGCGGGCAGGTTGTTCCACAGTTCCTCCTGGCTCTGCACCTTGCCTGCGGTATGTATGTACGCCTTGCCTGCGCTCGATGCCACGCCTATCGACTGGTTTTTAAGCACTCCGCCGAAGCCTCCCATGGCATGACCCTTGAAGTGGGCCAGGTTTATCATGAAGTCGTAGTTGGCCAGATGTGCGCCCACGATGTCGTATTTTATGTGCTTCTTGTCCTTTACCGGAATCCTAATGTCGCCGTATTCGTCCATGATGTCGACGGCAAAGATAGAGTCGAAGCCGTGCTCGTGTATCGTTTTCCAATGAGCCTCTGACGTGTTGCGGCTGCCGGCGTATGCCGTGTTGCACTCTACGATGGTGCCGCCCACCTCGTCTACGAGGTTGCGTATGAGCGTAGGCTTAAGATAATTGTTGCCTCCGGCCTCGCCCGTGCTTATCTTTACGGCCACTCGGCCTTTGGCCTTCTTGCCCAGAGCCTTGTATATGCGCACGAGTGCTTCGGGCGAAATCTCTTTGGTAAAGTAAACTTTAGGCTGAGCCTGCGCGCACAAGTTGAACAGCAGCGCGGCTGCCAATGCTATTAACGTTTTCATATACATATAGTGTTATTTGTTGTTTCTTCAGTCCCTGCCGGTAGCAGTTGCGCCGGTGTATGCCAGTCTGCCGTGAATGCTCCGGCTGCTCTTTGCTCTGCAAAGTTATATTTATTATCCCGTTGACGCGCTATCCGTATTACAGAAAAAAGTACCATTTTTACATAAATGCCTATTTTTGCGTCGTTTTTACCGATAACGGCATGCATCTGTCTGCCTCACCGGCTGATGACGTATGTGTGCCGCTGCCGGCTTCAGACCCTTGCATTCGCGTTGCAGATTTATGCAGCCGCCGGCATGTCCGTAAGTAAAATATCAGGACAAAAGTTTTTTCTTATCTGGAAAATTGAAAGTTAATGAAGATTAAACGGACAGGGTGTAGAATGCAGTTTTGTTAATATCTGTTTGCGCTTTGGCGTGATAATGATGCAGAACAGGCACTTTTCGCGCCATGAAAGCATACGTTTTGAATGACCAAAGGGCACATTTTGTGTTGCAAAAGCATAGCTTTTGGCATAAAAAATGCCTGATTTCCACTTTTTAAAGATGCTGGTTGACGGTGTAAAATATGTAAGGCGCAATATATCAACGACTTAACTGAAGATGCTTATTTTGGCTGTTTTTTAGCCAAAACAGCAGCGCCGTGATGAGCATCGCTATTCTGGAGGCGTTAACCGGTTGTCATTTTGTACGTTTTTTTTCGCATTTCAGACATGCACGACGGCACGCATTTCTGTTTCTGACATGCTGCTGATGATGCGTGGCGTTATACAGCCGCCATACTCAGCCGCCACGGTCAGCATCGTCGGTTCATATCGTGTAGCTCATCCGCAGCAGTCCTGCGCAGTAAGCCCCGTCAGAGTTCTTTATCAGATGTATCGCAGGCTGCAGATATCCCCTGCCTAAGCAGTTTATCCGGCACGTAAGTTCCGCCGCCCATTCGGTTTCGTCCTTATACACGGCGCGGTCGGCAAAGACGCCCAGTTCGGCATTGCGCATCGTCCTTACAAGTCCTATGCCTGCATATCTCCGGCAGATGACGCCCTTTGACGGGTTGGCCGAATACTGCATGATGGCGCACATCCGCGGCGCAATCATCAGCTCGGCATATCCCCATACAGCCCCTGTTGCTGTCTTCTTCTGCGTCTTCTGCGCCTTTTCTGCCGTCGCGGTGCCTGCAGGTTCCTCATAAGACACGTTATTGCCATAATGCAGGTTAGCTCCAATATTAAAAGTGCTGCCATTGTTTTGATAATTTACGGATAATATTGAAAACAGTCCGTCGGATTCAGGACAAAGCCTGAAAACATTCTGACGGCCCGAAAAACTCTTGTATCCCACGCCGTTGTAGACCGATGCCATTATGGTCAGTTCCCTTATTTTCCGCTCAAGGTGAATGCCCATGGACGCCAGCGGATAGTTGGCTATGCGGTAGTTGGCCGATATGGTTGGGAATATGCCGCACGAGCTGTTGGTGAACAGAGACATGAAGTGCGACGTGAAGTAGTCTTCGTTCATGTTGCGTATGCCGGCAAACAGCATGCTGCCGCCCGATGTAAAGGTCAGTCCGGCCACGGCCGGAGCCAGCGTGGTGTTGTCTTCGTCGATGTTTGAGAAGCCCTGACGGCTGCCGTCTATGCCCCCGCTGCGCGTCCTTGCTATGCTTATGACAGCCATATCGAGCCTTACGCCTTTGCATAAAGGCTGCATGAAGTCAATGCGCAGCAGGCTCGACATGTTGGTGTGTCCCCCGGCGTCGGCCTGCATCTCGGCTGTAAGTTGCGCGCTGATGTCCTGTGCCGTGGCGCAGCAGCCGTATGCAGCCGCCGCGATGATGAGGCATGCAATCTTGTTCATCTGCTCAGAGCCATCTCTTAAACCGCCTGATATACCATTCCTTCACTACCTGCGTCAGCACGCAGTAGGCTATGAGCGTTGCCGCCAGCCAGGGAAAGTAGGACAGAGGCAGGGGCGTAAGTCCGATGCATGAGCCGAAGCGCGTGAAGGGTATTATTATTCCTGCCGCCATTATCGCCAGCGTCATGCACATCACCGGCCACGATGCGCGGCTCTGTATGAACGGAATCTTCTTGGTGCGTATCATGTGCACGATGAGTGTCTGCGACAGCAGTCCCTCTACAAACCATCCCGACTGGAACAGCGACTGGGCGCCGGGCGAGCTGCACCCGAACACATGCCACATGAGCAGATAGGTGGTGATGTCGAATATGGAGCTTATGGGCCCCGTGTATATCATGAAGCGGCTCAGGTCGGAGGCGTCCCAGCGGCGCGGCTTGCTGAGATAGTCGTCGTCCATGCGGTCGAACGGTATGGCCGTCTGCGACATGTCGTACAGAAGGTTCTGCACGAGCAGGTGTATCGGGAGCATAGGCAGGAAGGGCAGGAAGGCGCTTGCGGCCATCACGCTGAACATGTTGCCGAAGTTGGAGCCGGCGGTCATCTTCACATACTTTATTATGTTGCCGAAGGTGCGGCGCCCTTCTATCACGCCGTTCTCCAGCACCATGAGGTCTTTTTCCAGAAGTATTATGTCGGCGCTCTCCTTGGCTATGTCTACGGCAGAGTCAACAGATATGCCTATGTCCGACTGACGCAGGGCTGCAGCGTCGTTGATGCCGTCGCCCAGAAAGCCTACCGTGTTGCCCTGAGTCTGCAGCAGAGCTATAATCTCGGTCTTCTGCATGGGCGTAACCTTGGCAAACACCCTTGTCCTGGCCACCGCCTCACGCTTTTCTTCGTCGTTCATGACGCTCAGCTCCGCACCGGTGAGCACGTTTGTCGTGTCGATACCTACCTGTCTTGATATCGTGCGCACAACGGCGTCGTTGTCTCCCGACACCACCTTCACCTCTATTCCGTGGGCATGGAGCTGCCTTATGGCTCCGGCCGCCGACTGCTTGGGCGGATCGAGAAACGCCAGGAAGCCTATAAGCACCATGCCGCTCTCGTCTTCAACGGCAAAGTTGTTCTCCTTGCTCAGAAAACTCTTGTGTGCCACGGCCAGCACGCGCAGTCCCTGGCGGTTCATGCGCTTGCTTATCTCGTATGCCTTTACCCTTAATTCGGGCGTGAAGGGCACAACACAGTTGCCCACTTCGGTGTGCGAGCATATCTGCATCATCTCTTCTACGGCACCCTTGGTTATTATTTGTCTCTTGCCGCTGACGTCTTCAACCACTACCGACATCCTGCGGCGCGTGAAGTCGAAGGGTATCTCGTCCACCTTCTTGTAGCTCTCCCTGACAGACTCCATCTCAAGCTCCCTTACGTGCGACAGTATGGCCTTGTCCATAAGGTTCTTCAGGCCTGTCTGGAAGAAGCTGTTGAAGTAGGCGTGGCGCAGTATCCGTCTGCTGTTGTCGCTTGTGCCGTCGGCGTTTATATACTTCTCGAGCACAATCTGGTCGCAGGTCAGCGTGCCGGTCTTGTCGGTACACAGTATGTTCATTGCCCCGAAGTTCTGTATGGCGTTGAGATCTTTCACAATAGTCTTCTTGCGCGACATGGCAACGGCTCCCTTCGACAGGTTGACCGTTACGATCATCGGAAGCATCTCGGGCGTAAGGCCCACGGCTACAGACACCGCAAAGAGGAAGGCGTCGAGCCATTCGCCCTTTGTCAGGCCGTTCACCAGAAATACAAACGGAACCATTATCAGCATGAAGCGTATGAGCAGCATGCTCACCTTGGCAATGCCTTTGTCGAAGGCGGTAGAGGCACGGTGGCCGGCAATGCTCCGGGCTATGGTGCCGAGATACGTGTTGTTGCCTGTGGACACAACGATGCCCGTGGCAGAGCCGCTCACCACGTTGGAGCCCATGAAGCAGATGTTCTCGAGTTCCACTATGCTCCGCCCGCGGCTGTCGCCTCCGCTTGCCTCCGCTCTCTTCTCTATAGCCTCCGACTCTCCTGTCAGTGTGCCCTGACTTACAAAGAGGTCTTTCGTCTCTATGATGCGTATGTCTGCCGGAATCATGTCTCCTGCCGCCAGTTTCACGATGTCTCCGGGCACGAGCGACGATATGCCGATCTCGTGTTCCGTGCCGTCGTCTCTTTTAGCGGTGCATGTGTTGGTGACCATCTTCTGCAGCGCCTCGCTCGACACGCTGGCCTTGTATTCCTGCCAGAAGCGGAGAATAGTGCTGAGTATTACCATCGAGGCTATGATAATTATCGACGTGAAGTCTTTTTCCTCGGGAGCGGCGATATATACATCAATAATATACGAAATGATTATCAGAGCCGTAAGCACTCCGATGAAGGGATTTATAAAGGCCTTTATAAGCATTGTCAGCGGATGCATCTTCTTTTCATGCTCCACTTCGTTTCTTCCGTAAAGCGATTGTCTTTTTTCCACTTCCTCATTGCTCAGACCCTGCGGGGCTGTCTGGAAATAGCTGAACACAGAGCTCATAGGCAGTTCTGATGCCAGAAAAATCTTCTCGGCATTGAATTCTAATTTCATCTTGCGCGTTTTCTTCCACATAGCGTATCCGTGTTTTTAGATTAATACTATTGTTTTTTTGCGCTGCAAAAGTCGGAAATGTTTTTCTGTAAGGCCGTTAGAATGTCATTAGAACGGTATTAGAAAATCATTAGAGAAAGTTCTAATAAAATTTTAATCCGGGTCTAATGATTTTCTAACAGCCGTTCTGCTGCCGCAGGGCTAACTTTGCATAAAAAACTTATGATTCTGTTTGTTGATTATCTGATAAGGATGGGCAGCGCTTTTCTTGCCGGAGCGTTGATCGGGCTGGAGCGTCAGTGCAGGCAGCGCAACGCCGGACTGCGCACCAACATTCTTGTTTCTGTAGGGTCTGCCGCTTTTACGGTGTTGTCGTATGCCATAACGTCTCAAAACGGCGACCCTTCAAGAGTTGCGGCGCAGATAGTTTCGGGCATAGGATTCTTGGGTGGAGGACTTATTCTGAAAGACGGATTCAACGTGAGAGGACTTAATACGGCTGCCACGATATGGTGTTCTGCCGCATGCGGAACCCTTGCCGGAGTCGGCTTCTTCTCAGAGTTGGCGGTCCTTGTTGCCTGTGTGCTTGTCACTCATTGCCTTTTCAGACCTTTATGCCATTTTATCGAAACAAAGTTTGAGGGGGCGGCGTCGCTGACCGTAAAGGTGGAATGTGATAAGGAGTCGCTTGACGCCGTAAGGAATATTATAACGAACACCTTGCTTTTTGGCGAGGCAAGGGTCAATGAACTGTTCTATAAGGAGGCTGATGGCGTGTTTGTCGTATTCTGTGATTTTGAGGCACGTGGTGATGACAGGACTTTGTCAGAACTTATAATACGGCGGCTGCAGGCTCATGCCGGTGTTATAAGTGCAGGCTGGCATCGCCGTGAACTGCGTGGCGGCGAATTGTAGCTGTCAGTGCTGGCGCCCTTCTCCGGTTGCTGTTATATGTGCGGAAGCTCAACTATAAAGGTTGTGCCCTTTTCTTTTTCCGAATGTACGGCGATATCGCCTCTGTGCAGACGGATAATCTTTTGTGAAAGGGCCATGCCTATTCCGTGACCTTCGGCCACTTTCTCCTGTTCGCCGCGGTAGAACAGCTTGAAAAGATGCTGCTTGTCGGTGTCAGACATTCCCATGCCGTCGTCAGAACAGCGCACCACTGCGCATTTGTCCCAATAGGATATTTGTATGAACGAGGAATGGTCGGCCGAATATTTGCAGTTATTCTCGATGAGGTTTGAGAATGCTATCGACAGCAGATAATGGTTGCCGTTTACGGTTATCAGGCTGTCGTCTTCGGCTTCCTCCTGTTCGAATATTATTTCTATATGGTAGTCAGGGTGTGCCCTCAGGATAAATTCTCTGACGTCGAGCAGCAGTTCGTCTAGGCGTATATGCTCCATCTTTATCTGTTCCTGCTGATAGTCGGCCTTGGCAAGATTAAGAAGTCCGTCAATCAGTTTGGTCATGCGTCTTGCATCGTTAAGTGCGTTTAGTATTGTCGTGCGGTATTGCTGGCAGCTGCGTTCTTTCTGAGATGCTATGTCGAGCTCGGCAATCAGGGCTGCAAGCGGAGTTCTCAGCTCGTGCGATACGTTGCTGACGAACATCTTTTGTGCATTGAACGAAACTTCTAGGCGGTTCAGAAGGGCATTGAATGTGGTGGAAAGCTCGCCGAGTTCGTCTTTCCTGTTCTTTACGGGCAGCCTTCTTGATATTTGCGACGCGGTAATGATGTCTGCTTCCTTTACAATCTCCCTTATCGGGCGCAGCGCAGTGCGTGCAAGTATGTAGCCTGTTGCGAACAGCAGGGTTAGACCTATGATGAACAAGATGAGCAGCGCATTCTTCAGTTTTGTCAAGTTGGCATATCCGTAGCCGTCGTAGGCTGCAGCCGTTACGATGTAGTTCTTGCCGTTGAGGGTGTAGAGCATGCCTATGCCCTGATATTTGCCAATATAAAACTCTATTTCCTTCTTGTTCAGGATGCTGCTTATCATCTGGCGGTTTTCCTTTATTATGTCGTTCTGCACAGCGTCGTGATACAGCATCTTGAAGTCGGGCGTGTAAATGGCAACCTCTACTTCATTGATAAATTCCTTGTTGTTAAGGTAGATGTCCTGCATTGTCTTTGGGTCAACCTTGTTCTGCAGGAACAGATGTGCCTTTGTTATGGCTTCGCTTCTCAGGTCATGAAAGAAGGTCTTGCTACGGGTATGTTCGCTGACAATATAGATTAATATTGTGCACAGCAGGAAAACGGCTGCCGTGGCGCATGTGTTCTTTAATGTCAGGGCTGTGCGTATTTTCATGGCTTGTCGGTGAAGATAAAGCCTATTCCCGGCCTTGTGTGTATTAGTTTGATTTCAAATTCCTTGTCAACTTTCTTGCGGAGATAGTTTATGTAAACGTCGATAAAGTTTGTACCCGTGTCGAAGTGGGTGTTCCATACTTTCTCCGCAATCTCCGTGCGGCTTATCACGCGCTCGGCATTCTCTGTCAGATACAGCAGCAGGTTATACTCCTTGGGTGACAGCTTTATCATTACCCCGTTTCGCCAGACTTCCTTTCTCTTGAGGTTTATCGTCAGATCGGCATATTTCAGCTCCTCGGGCTGCTCTGTCGCGATGTTGGTGTTGCGCTTAAGCAGCGCCTTGATACGTGCGTTTAACGTGAGTTCGATATAAGAACCTTACGCAATAAGCCTGCTTTTGTCAATGA
>ERZ779643.1970-NODE-1970-length-12611-cov-1.743947_pt1 | contig 12611 bp, 10 predicted proteins | sample MGYA00511564_ERZ779643 | MGnify/ENA primary metagenome ERZ779643 (study PRJEB29588, sample SAMEA2147114) | human gut metagenome | biome: human gut; feature: human-associated habitat; material: faeces | place: Denmark | collected 2008/2010 ... | reverse complement strand
CCAGGTCGAAGCTATCCTATGTAATCAAGGTGATGGAAACGATGAACATCTGGCAGAGTATAATGCTCTGCAATTATATCGGAAAGATTGTAAGACTATTGCTGCTGAACTGTTAGCGAGAGAGTAACCTTTTGCGGGGGACAGGTTAAAAAAGAAGCCCCCGACCATGATATAGTATAGACGCCAATCTCATACATACATACAACGGTAACACCGCTGGCCGAGGGCTAAAAACCTTCTTCCGCAGTGTTACCGTTTTTTTTATTTATATGTGAGATTGGCAATGCAAAGATATAAACTTTAGTTGATTATTGCCTTGTATCGTACTCATACTCTATGCTTTTCTTATTATTTATTCTAAATGTGCGCTTGTTAAGCACAGATTTTATTATCTTTGAGCCGAACATATTTTGTCGTTATGGATAACAAGATTGTAATATACGGAAGGTCTGGTAATGAACTGTTGAAAATTGAGGTGGATGATAGCAGTTACCGTTATCGTGCGATAATGGGTACAAATAGTGTAACATTATATTATTCTCTTGATGAACACGTCGAGATACCTGTCGGTTCATATATCACCTATCAAGGGTCACGATATACTTTATGGAATCCGGAAAATTTCAAGAAAAACAGCACAAGGAATTTTGAATATACTGTTGAGTTTGGCAGTAATGCTGAACTTCTAAAGATATATAAATATAAGGATTTATCGGAGATTCCGTATCGTGTCAAATTTCCTCTTACAGCGAAACCTATAACATTCCTCCGGCTTCTTGTTAATAACTTAAATTTGAGGGATTCCGGTTGGAAGGTAGGTACATGTATTGATGCGAGTGAGAAAGCTCTTAGTTTTAATCATGAATATTGCTATGATGTTCTTGGACGTTTAGCATCAGAGTGGGGGACGGAATGGGAGATTGAAGATAAAACAATCAACTTATGCAAGGTTGAGAAGTTTAAAAACTCCCCAATGCCTTTGTCGTACGGAAAAGGTAAAGGTATTAAGCCTGGTACGGGTAGAGCAAATCAAGAGGATAAGAAGCCCGTTTCATTACTCTATGTGCAGGGTGGGGAACGTAATATTGACTATTCTAAATATCGAAGTAAAAGTTTACTCCTTCCTATTTCACAGGAATTGGTTTATGAAGGTAGGCGTTATTTAACGGATGAGCACGGCATGTATATTGTGTGTGCTAATCGTGTAACAGATACTATTGTTGAGGATAGCTACGATGCTTCCGATATTTACCCTAAAAGGATAGGAACTATAACTGCTGTGGATGTTGTCGATGAGGACAAAAATTTCTATGATTTTGCAGATTCTTCTATTCCGGATGATTTGAATTACGAGGATTGTCTGATAGCCGGCGAAACAATGACCGTTATATTTCAGACCGGTATGTTGGCAGGTAGGGAGTTTGAAGTAAAATACATCCATGAACCGATTGAGGATAAGGATAAGCAAATAGAAAAGGCGGGCAGACGTTTTGAGATAGTTCCACAGGAACTTGACGGTATTATGATGCCAGATAAAGTTTATCGCCCGAAGGCCGGAGATACTTATGCTGTTTTTAATGTTAGTCTGCCTGATGCGTATATATGCAATAACAGTGATAAGACAGGGGCGTCATGGGATATGTTTCGGGATGCAGTACGGTATTTCTATGAACATGAAGAGGTAGAATTTACATTCTCTGGAACGTTAGACGGGATTTGGGCTAAAAAGAAGTGGTTAGAAATAGGTGGGCGGATAGTACCAGGCGCCTATATACGTTTTTCTGATACACAGTTTCAGCCAGACGGAATAGATATCCGTATAACTGGCGTGAAAGATTATATCAATAAACCTTATTCTCCGGAAATTGAGCTTTCCAATACTCCGGTTGCCGGATATGTTGCTTCCGATCTTGGCAAGATCGATGCAGATGAAGTTATTAATGAGGGCTTTCATAAGGATGCTTTGCAGTTCACCAAAAGACGTTGGAGAGATGCAATGGAAACCTTTGGAATGCTTGAAGATGCTTTTCTAAACTTCTCAAATTCCATAGACCCAATAGCTGTACGTACTATGCAGTTATTGGTTGGCGACGAGAGCTTGCAATTCCGTTTTGTAACAAGTAAGACGAATCCTGTTGTAATAGCCTATAATATTACTTATGATACTAAGGAAAAGGTTCTGAAAGCTCCTGCTACCATTCTACAACACATGACAATGGGGATAAGTAGTATTGCATCTACGCATAAATCGGAGGAATATAAATTCTGGGATATGGCAGAATATAACTCCCCTAAACTTATCGACCCAGCCAAGAAATATTATATGTATGCAAAGGTTAGTAAGGATAACAGTGCCGGAACATTCTTGCTTTCTGAAACTGCAATAAAAATGGAAGGAGTTTCCGGCTACTATCACCTGCTTGTTGGGGTGCTGAATAGCGAATATGAAGGTGAGCGTTCTTTCGTTGAACTATACGGATTCACGGAGATTTTGCCGGGACGTGTAACTACTGAATTGATAATCTCTTCCGACGGAAAAACCTATTTCAGCCTGGCACGTGGAGAAATCGGTGGAAATATCAAGATAAAAGCCGGTTCTTCCGGAATGCATAACTTTGAAGAGTGGGAAGCTCTTAATTCTTTGATTGATGAAATAGAGAAATCTGCTTCTGATGCTAACGACGCAGTTAGTGGCTTACATGATTATGTCGATGGTGCTTTCGCTGACGGTATCATCACGGAAGCCGAAGCTAAAGCCATTGAGAAGTACATCAACACAGTAAACAATGCCAAAGCTGCCGTAGAAGCCACGTATAACAAACTGTATGTGAACACCTATCTTCTCGGGGCAGCCAAAACCGGATTGCTCAATGCAAAGGTTACTCTAATGGGCAGTATAGAGAACCTTATCAAGTCTATCAATACCGCCATTGCCGACGGGCAGACGACCGTTGCGGAGAAGAAGGATGTAGACGATAAGTACACACTGTTTAACTCTGCTATGGCAGCGTTTAATACTGCGGTTGAAACAGCAAACAAGGCTATTCAAGACAAACTGAAAGGTTATACGGATGAGTGTAATGCCGAATTAGATGTACTCGGAGATAGGATAACTGCACAGGTCAAACGAATTGATGAAATTTCCGGTACTATTGATACTTCCGGTTGGATAACCACTACTGACGGGAATAGGTTGTATGCTTCTAAATCCTTGGAAAATGGGGATAACATAATTTCTTATATTAATCAGTCTGCAGGGGAAACTACAATTAGTTCAGCTAAGATAAACCTACTTGGAGCTATCACGATCAATGCTCTTGATAGTAGTTTGCAAGGAAAGATTAATAGTATGGTTACTAATGCTGATTTAGGAAAATTGGCTTTTAAAGATGCTGTTGAAACTGCTCAACTTGGCTCTACGATTATCGTAGGAGGGTATTTGAATACAGAACTGATAAAAGTGCGTAGAATTGATGCAGATGCCGGCTTCGTCGGAGGATTCTCGATTGAAAAAGGTAGGCTTATTTGGACTTTGAGTGATTACTTTGGTGGAACTTCCCGAAGTCTTAAATTGGGTTCGGGAACAGATAAAGAAGGAGTTATAAATGTGAAATTTAATCCTGCTACAGATGGTCGGTTTGGAGTTTGTGCAATAGGAGCAACAGCAGGAGGAAGTGCTGCCATTTATGGTTCATCTAAATCAAATCCCACATATCCGAATAACTATATTTATGCAGGGTATTTTGATGGAAATGTAGAGGTGTTAGGTGATGTAGCGGCTAATGGTTTCTTTATTAAAAGAGATGGTGGCTCATGGCCGGTCGTTTCTGATGCTTGGATTACAATCAACGATTATACAAAGAGTAAATTTCATGTTGTAAAAGGCTTAGTTGTTGAAGCACAAGGTTACTAAATTAAATAAATGAATTATGAAAGTAAATTTAAACAAAAACTTGCTTGACTTTAGGGGCAAAGAAGCAAGTGAATTAGTGGATGGTAAAGAGAGGAAAAAGTCGCTCCGTGATATGGTTTCCGAAGCGTTGTATGCTGCAGGTGTAAACCAGCAAAAAAGCATGGAAATGGCTAAGAAATTACGGGCCTATAAAATGCTCCAACAAATTATTAACAATCGGGGTGTCCTCGATATTGAAACGGAGGACGCCACATTATTGAAAGAGATTTGCGCAGAGTTCTTTACGGCTGGCGCATACGGACAGATTCATGAATTAATTGAAGGAGGAAGCAAAGAATGAATGTTACTGCAACTAACAGTACGGGTGTAACTAAGGTTACGGATGCCGTGAAAATAAAGTATAGAATGTCCACTCGTGGAAGTGATGCCGTGAAAGACGTAACTGCCGAAATTATCAGTGATGAAACGGTGGTTGGTTTCTTCAATATATCAAAGAATGGGGTTACAGGCTTTTCCCTCCATGAAGAGCATGGACTAACACCAGACGAGGTTAAACTCGTTTTCCAGAACGCAATAGATGATTCTATATCAGTTTTGGGATAATGATAATGAAAGGAGGTGATGATGAAAATGTTTGATGGCATTACGGAGATGTTGATTATTGTCATTTTTGAAGTATTTGTGGTAATCGTAGCGATGGGGTGTGACTTCTCTTCTGGGTATTATAAGGCGAAACTTAGGAAGGAGGCGAGAGATTCATACGGGTTGCGTCGTACAGTAAGCAAGTTTATACTGTATGAAGGCAGTATGATCATTGCATGTGGTATAGATTCAATTTGCTATGTCTGTAAGTTCTGGGCATTTATACATGTGCAGGCATTGACATATATTCCGGTTGTCTCTTCTATAGTCGCTATTTTTATTCTGGTTACTGAAGTCTTATCAATTTGGGAGAAAGCAGATGCAAAGCAGCGAAAGCAGGCCGGTAAAACGGCTGAAATGATAGGTAAAGCGATCAATAAAGAAACGCTATCCGAGGCTATAAGGCAAGCCTTGTCTAGCACTAAAGAAAAGGAGGATAAGGAAAATGACTGTTAAAGAATTTGTGAAGTGGATTTATCCGGCTGCAAAGTCCGGTGAGATTAGTCCGGTCTTTGTGACTGCGCAAGCTGCACTTGAATCTGGATGGGGTAAGAGTGCGATCGGTAATAATCTGTTTGGCATTACTAAGGGTTCCTCATGGACCGGAGCCGTACAGCTTGTGAACACGACTGAATATTTTTCACGTCCAGATGTGAAATTTAAGGCGCCAGAGAAAGTTTTTTCTGTTACTAAGGTAAATGATAAGCGATACAAGTATTCTGTTAGGCGCTTCTTCCGTGATTACGAATCTGTATCTGAATGTCTGGATGATCACTTGGCTATATTGAAAAAGCCCGGATATGCTGACGCATGGCCGTATCGTAATGACGCACGAAAATTTACAGAGTATATTGTAAACGATATCGGTCCTAAATATGCGACAGCACCGAATTATTACACAGAAATGTGTAAAGTGATTGCTATGGTTGAAAAGGTGGTAAAGGAGGAACGACTATGATTATCGATACGTTGGTAATTGTTATTTGTTTGGCTGTAGATACTCCACGAGTAGAACGAAAGCCGGACCCGGTTCCTCTGGATTGGAAACAAATGGAGCTGCAACTTGATTCTGCCATGAAAGAAGCGGCAAAATGTGCCGATAAGAAGTTCAGAAGGGAGATTGAACGGATAACAGATACTTCGGATATCCGTGCTATTGTAGATAAGTTGAAACGTGATAGAAGAAAAAGACCATGACACGAGAAGAATTTAAAATAAGCATGGGGTTTACGCTTGCATTGGTGCTGGCTATGTTGATGGGATTTGCTGCCTTGTTTTCATCCTGCGGCAGTCACCGTTCGAATATGAAGCAGGATATTTCAGCCAACCTTGCTGTTGAAAGTCATAAGGAGGATTCTACTTCTTCCGACAAGAACATACAGGTGACGGAATCTGATGAAGTGACAGAAGCCGTTGAATCGTATGAGGTGAATTACGATACGGATAAACCGATTGACCCTGCTACCGGTAAGCCTCCTATGAAGTCGGAGAAGTGGACCGGGACTAATAAGAAGTCAGAGCATAACCGGCAGGAGAATATTGATAAGAAAGAAAATTCGACTTCCAGTGAATCTACGTTTTCCCGACAGCAGGAAGACGTTCATTTACAAACTGACGAACGTAAAGACGAATCAACCATATTTAAACAGATGGGATGGGCCGGAGCTGGAATAGCTCTATTGATTATATCTTGTATTATTGCCTGGTTAGTGTACAAGAAGAAAGATAAATAACCAGATTTCCTATGGGGGTAAAAAAAAAGCCCCCAACCGTTAGTAAAATCTCTAACCTTCCTACTAACGCATAGCATGCGACAGAACCGCATGGTCGGGGGCCTAAAGTCCTCTTCCACGGTTCTGCCGCATGCTTTGTTATGTAGGAAAGTTAGAGACTGCAAATATAGTTACTAACGGTAAACTTGCAAAATAATGAAGAGGAATAATGCTGACCGAGTATTGAATGAAAAACTTCGGGCAGGCAGAAAAGCATTGAAGTACGTTCGTAGTAAATCTGGTGAAATGCAGATTTTTATTTCTAACTATTTGAAGTTCCCAGATATTATGTCCCCGACCGAGTATATAGACCAGGCCTTAAAGAAGGATAATAATTTGTAGATTGTTCAGGTAATTTCTATCTTTGCATCAAACACTGATGTCATAATCAGTGTTGCGTTAAATGAGCCGTCTGGGATGTGAATTTCGGACGGTTTTTCATTAAAGTTGCAAATGTTCTACTATTGTTCTACAAAATAAATGTTAATAAAATGTTAATCAGTTGATATATAGACTGTAAGGTGGAGTTTGTTGTCAGATTCCGGTTCCGACGATATGAGTTCGATTCTCATCGGGTGTACAATTCAGTAACCTCTTTGCAAAGAATTGCAAGGAGGTTTTTCTTGTTATATCTTCTCCGTATGAACTTTTTTTTCTTTTTTGAGTTATTCCCTTATGTAACTTTTTAAAATATGCCTTAATATTTAGTTTATTCTAAAAAACAAACACTAATAAAGGATATAGTTCCTTTTATTTCTTGTATATACTAAATATACGTGCATATATTCGCTGTTGATTTTAAAATTATTTTCTTTTTGAGGTGTTTTAAAACTAACGCTTAATTAAACTTTTTTATTTAAACATTAATTTATCAACCAAATCTGAGATTCATGAAGAAAGCTCTCTTTTTTATCGTATGCCTCTGTTTTGCAATAAACATGATGGCGCAAACAAAAGCAGTAACGGGGGTGGTGGTAGATGCCACCGGTGAACCCATTATCGGAGCGAGTGTCCTGGAGATAGGGACAACAAATGGTACAATAACTGATGTCGATGGTAACTTTACTATCCAAGTGCCTGTGGCGGCGAAACTGGTGAGTTATATAGGTTACAAAACACAACAAATTGTAGTGGGAGTGCCAAACACTTACAAGGTTATTTTAAAAGAAGATGCAGAAATGCTGGATGAGGTCGTGGTGACCGGTTATGGAATGAGTCAGAAACGTTCGTTGATGACGAACTCTATTTCGAAGTTGGACGATAAAGTGTTGCAGAATGCGGCTATGAGTAATGCGGCCCAATCCTTGCAGGGGACTGTCAGTGGGCTGCGTGTGACAAATACTTCGGGTAAACCGGGTAGTTCGCCCAATATCGTTTTGCGTGGTGGTGCTTCCATAAACAAGAATCTGGAAGGTCCGTTGGTCGTGGTGGATGGCCTTGTGCGTTCCATGGATGATATCAATCCTTCAGATATTGAATCCATACAGGTGCTGAAAGATGCGGCTTCCACAGCTATTTATGGTGCCCGTGCCAATAATGGTGTGATTCTGGTGACAACCAAGAAAGGGGTGGAAGGCAGAACACAGATTACTTACAAGTTCAAAGGCGGTGTGAACTTTGCGCGTGAAGGATATAAATATCTGGATGCCGGTGACTATTTGTATTATCAACGTTTGGGATGGCAGCGTACCAATGGCGGTACAAGTATGGAGAACCAGAAAGGTTTTGGAGTTAACTCCGGAGTGGATCTGGCTTTCATGACAGAGGCCAACAAGCATTTATTGAATGAAGGATGGCAATTTATGGCGGACCCTACAGATCCTGATAAAACTTTGATTTTTAGAAATCATGCCGGTGAACTGCATGACCTGACTTTCCGTAATGCCGCGTTTACCCAAGATCATTATTTGAATCTGTCGGGAGGTAATGACAAAGGAACATTTTCCTCATCTTTAGGGTATTATTCGGAAGACGGTCAGATAATTTCTACCAATTATCAGCGTGTGAACGGGACTATCAACGGTTCATACAAGTTGTTGCCCGTTTTGACAGTGAATGCCGGTGGTAGTTTTTCATGGTCTAAGATGCCCGATTTATGGACTTACGATCTGAAAAGCCCTTGGAATGGAGAAACGGGAGAGTATGAGTTGTTCTATCGTACTATGAGTATGTTTCCCACTTGGAATCCGTGGAATGAGGATGGAAGTCCTGCTGCCGGATGGAGTAATCAGGATGGTAATCCTTATTATTGGAAAGATAAGCTGACTCGTTCTACGACGAACCGTAAGACTTCGTTTAATATTGGTTTTGCTTTAGAAATTATTCCGCAGCAATTGTTTCTGAACGGAAACAGCTCTATGTATTATACCGATTATCAGTTTGAATTGTTCGAAAAGAAGTATCAGCAGATAGGTCAGGCTCCTAACACCAATCGTAATGCTTCGCAAACAAATACAAAAGTATTTCAACAACAACATGCATTGACTTTGGAATATAAAAAAGGTTTTAGCGGACATAATATCAATGCCATGGCAGGTGGTGAGTATTTTGATTATCAGTATCAGAACCTGGAAGCGCGTGTTTCCGGCGCTCCTACAGATGATATACCTACTTTGAATGCGGGTACTAATCGTACTTATACTACTTCCATCAAGACCGGTTATCGTATTCTTTCCGGTTTTGCCCGTGTTAATTATGATTATAATTATCGTTATATGGTGTCGGTGGTAGCCCGTTATGACGGTATCTCTAAACTATCTGACAATCGTTGGGGATTCTTTCCGGGTATATCCGCCGGTTGGAATGTGCATGAGGAAGCTTTCTTTAAAGATTCAAAGTTTGCGGAAGTAGTATCCTTGATTAAACCGCGTATCAGCTATGGGTTGAACGGGAATGTAAATGGTATTGGTAACTTTGATGTATATGGTAAATACGGTTCGGTGGGTGCTTATAATGGTAATCTGGGTTATTTGAATACAGGGGTGGTCAATAGTAAATTGCGTTGGGAAAAGAGTCATACGTTTGAACTGGGTCTTGATCTGGGCTTTTTCAATAATCGGGTTCACATGATTATGGACTATTATAACCGTACGACTTCCGATTTGCTGACTGATGTGAATTTGCCGGAATATACGGGATTCCCTTCGTTCAAGACGAATCTGGGTACTATCAGTAACCGTGGCTTTGAATTGGAAGCCAAGGTGAATCTGCTGACAAAGAAGGACTGGTCATGGGATGTCACCGCTAATACTTCGTTTGTGAAAAATATGGTGAAGAAGCTGCCTTTTAACGGGAATGTAAACAACCGTCAGGGGGGTGAGCAGGTATGGGATCCAAAATCCAACTCATTGGTTTGGGTAGGCGGTATTCAGGAAGGAAAAAGCTTGGGTGATATCATTGCTTATAAACAAGTGCGTATCTTGCGTGACTGGGATGATGTGAGAAACCATGCCGGTGATTTTGTGGATGAAGTTGCCAACCTGTATGGGCCGAATAAAGCTGCCGAATATGCAGGAAAGCCGGGATGGAAGCCTATTGAGCCTGGAGATGTATTGTGGGATGACAAAAATGGTGATAACATAATAAACTCATACGACCGTCAGGTGGTGGGTAATATTTATCCGAAATGGACCGGTGGTTTTTCTACCACGCTGAACTATAAAAACTGGTCTTTGTATGGTCGTTTTGACTATGCGGTAGGTCATACCATTTACAATGATTTGAAAGCAAGAATCTTGGGGCAGTATAACGGGTCGTTCAATTTGATTACGGATGTCAGAAATTCGTGGTCTGAAAACAATACGGAAACTAGTATTCCTAAATTCTATTGGGCCGACCAGAATGCGAAAAAGAACATTACCCGTTCCAATAATGGTACAACGAATCTGAACAATAATAACTCTACTTTCTATGAAAAGGGGGATTATTTGTGTCTGCGTGAGGTAACCTTGAGTTATAAATTCCCGAAGAATCTTATAAATAAGGTGTTCTTGACCGATGCGTCCGTGTATGTTACGGGACAGAATTTATTCTATATTACCGGATATGACGGAACCTCTCCGGAACCGGTTATGGATATTCAGGCAAATGGTCGTGGTGGTATAGACAATGGACGTTATCCTACACCAAGAACCGTTTTGTTTGGTTTACAATTGTCATTTTAATATGTAAAAAAGAGAAAGTATGAACATAAAAAAGGTAATATTGGCTTTTGCCGCATCGGCTATGTTGGCCGGTGGATGTACTTCGTTGGATATGGACCCGGTGAGCGATATCACTGACTTGAATTACTGGAAAACTCCGGAACAGTTTGATTCATTTGTTTTTGGACTGCATAGTCGCTTCAGGAGCCATTCGTGGAATATGTTTTTGTTGGGTGAGGCAAGAAGTGATGTCTTTGGGGGAATTCCTTTCGGTGGAGAAGCTACCCAGGGGATGGAACGTTTTCCTTATAATACATTGAATGCGGAGAATCCCGGAATCAGCGGATTTGGTGATTTGTATCAGAATATCAATCAGATGAATTTGTTTATCAGCAGGACCCTCCATGCGGATGTTCTGACTGAAAGTGCTAAGAACTATTATTTAGGACAGGTGTATGGATTGCGTGCTTACTATATGTATCAGCTATATCGTTCATGGGGAGATGTCGTGTTTACGGAAGAGCCTAGCCTGGGTTTTGAAGTGGGTAAACTGGCAAAGGCGGCGACTCCGGCTGCCGAAATCTTTGAGCAGGTAAAAAAAGATATAGAATCTTCATTAAGTTATTTTGGATCCGATTATACCATAAAGGAAAAAAAATCGCTGTGGTCAAAGGCTGCCACATTGATGCTGAAAGCGGATGTATATTTGTGGAGTGCCCATCGTGACGGGGGAGAAGGAGATGCCCGGACAGCAAAGAATGCGTTGGTTGACATACAGAATAATATCAGTCGTAGCAATCTGGACTTGATGGATACTTACCAGGGAGTGTTTGCTTATGATAATAAAGGTAATAAAGAGATTATCTTTACCATTCATAATGAATTGTTTGAATACAATCTGTGGAATGGAAATAATGATTTGTTTCCACAGGCTGATTATTTAGGGAAATTCTATAATGCGGATGGTACTTTGATAAATACGTCTGTCGAGAATAATTTCGGTATCATGCGCCTGATGGTGAAATTGGAAAACTTCAAGAAGTTTCTGCCGGGAGACACCCGTCGTGACGTTACATTGAAAGATGTATATAATAAGGTGGAAAATGGCGAGTTGGAATTGGTGGGGCTGTATCCGCATAAGTATTGGGGAGTTATGAATGGAAGTACACGGGTGAGATGTGATGATTATCCTATTTATAGATATTCGGATTTGCTATTGATGCTGGCTGAGGCGAAAGTGCTTTTGGGTGAGGATCCGGCTACAGAGATAAACCGGGTGCGTCAGCGTGCGTTTGGTGATGCGTATGATGCTTCAACAGTGGGATTCCCCAATCAGGAAATTGATAAGTATCCGGCGGATGCTGTTCTGCAGGAACGTTTGTTTGAATTTATGCTGGAAGGTAAACGATGGTATGACTTGAGGCGTTTTGGCGATTCGTACGTACTTGACTATACTCCGGCGGAGTCTGCCCGTCTGCTTTGGCCTATCAACCAAGGAGCTCTTACTAATAATCCATTGTTGAAACAAACGGTTGGTTATTAAATTTTTGTCGGATAAGAATCTTTAATTGCATAAAAAGACGGTGTTTTTTATGAAATTAATAAAGAAACCGTCTTTTTATTTTCTAATTTCAATAAAAACTTTTATTTTTACACCCGTAAAATTATAAATATTATGAGAAACCCTAGCTTATTACTGCTAATTGTTGTTTTTATATTAGCACCCTTCAAGTTAAGTGTGGCGGCAGATACGGTTGCTGTCCGCGAAACCCGGATTCCTGTGTTGATTGAAAGGCAGGATAATGAGTTGTTTCATTTACGTATAGAGGCTACTCAAAGTCAGATGCTGAATGAAGTGAAGTTGGACTTCGGCAAAGACGTGAATTTGAATGAAATTGAATCTGTGAAACTGTATTATGGTGGAACTGAAAGCGTGGAGAGGAGGGGAAAGACTTATTTTGCTCCGGTAGATTATATATCTAATAATACTCCGGGAAAAACATTGGCTGCCAATACTTCTTATTCCGTTTTGAAGTCGGAAGTAAAGGCCCCGAAGCGCGAGGTTATATTGAAAGCTGACCAAAAATTGTTTCCGGGAGTGAATTATTTTTGGATTAGCCTGCAAATGAAGCCTATTGCTTC
>ERZ779643.1966-NODE-1966-length-12624-cov-1.928554_pt1 | contig 12624 bp, 10 predicted proteins | sample MGYA00511564_ERZ779643 | MGnify/ENA primary metagenome ERZ779643 (study PRJEB29588, sample SAMEA2147114) | human gut metagenome | biome: human gut; feature: human-associated habitat; material: faeces | place: Denmark | collected 2008/2010 ... | reverse complement strand
GCACGTCGGAGATGGAAACGCCCACGTTTGTCGCGAGCTTGCCGTTGTGTGCCCAGAGGTTTGCAAGGTTAATGCGGTTCTCCTGTGAGGCGAGCATGTCCACCTTTTCCTGGGGCACTTTCTTGATGTACCACGATGAAGCCGTGCCGAGGCCGCCGTTGTAGAGCACAATCTGCCCTGCCGTGCCGGCACCGTTCTGGTGGTTCTCCTGGTGGAACGGACGGGGAGGATACTCATCCCAGTCGCGTGCGGAAGATACGTACCAGTGTCCGGCGTGGTTGATGTTGATGAGCACTGTGGGGTATGTGAACTCTGTTGTCCACTGAACGGGCTGGCTGTCGGCCTTGCTCTGAGCCTGGCCCATGTACAGGCCGGAACCCATGTTCTGAACCGAGTAGCGAACCTGTCCGCTTTCGGTTACTTCGGCGGGTTTGATTTGCCAGATAAAGCGCGGGTCGTTCTCGTCAATCTCTTTCCAGCCGAGGAGCGCGGGCTCGTCGGCCTTGGGAGCGTACATGCCGTAGTTTTCCTTTTCAGCGTCTAAGAATGCGTCGTTGGCGGTAGTGATGTAGTAGTAGCCGCCGTCCTCGAACTGTACCTGGCTTTCGCTGCTCTGGAGCCAGGCGTAGAGTTCCGTAAGCTGGTTGTAAAGCTCCATGGCCTCGTCATCGCTCATTGCGTCGAGTTTCTCGTTAGCCTGCGTAACGAGTTCAACCAAGCGGTTGAACTTGGCCTCGTCGCCCACCCAGCCCGGGTTCGTGCCTACCTTGTTGGTGGTCATCCAGTCGTAGGGCAGGTCGTTGAGGAATTCGTTCACAAAGTCCTTGCCCGTGGTGGGAGCCCAGTAACGGTGCATAATCCACACGTTGGTATCGGTCCACGAGTGGAAGCCCTTGACGTTCTCGTTGGCCTCGTTGCAGACGAAGCCGCGGTTGTTGGTAATCGAAACCTTGGGATAAACATCCACGATGGTCATGGCGCTGCCGTTTGAAGGCCAGCTCTTGTCGCCGAACGAGGGGTTGTTGGCATCAGAGCCGAACGTGCCGCCCTCGGCGGAGTAATGGAACTGGAATGCGGCAGCCTCTTCCTTGGTGGGAACCATGAAGATACAGTTCTGCGAGTTGCCGCCGTCGCGCGACCAGTCGGTGCCTATGTACTCATTCGTTGCCTTGTTCTTGAGGTTGTAGAGCTTGTAGCCCGCGCAGTCGGAGCGCGTGCTCACACTGTCGAGCTCTTCGATTACCCAGACGATTTTCTCGGGTATCTCGCCCGTGAAGCGTGTGAGCGTGGGGATATCCCCGTCGTTCTGCGACTGGGGTTTCAGTTCGCCGAGATAACCGCCGAGGTTCGAGTCGTCGGAATAACCCTCGAACACAACCTCCAAGCCGTCCAATTCGTCCTCCAGGGGCACCGGAGCCCCGATGACGTAATTCTGGGCATGAAGGCTTGACATTGAAAGCATTAAAGCCGACAATGCCAGAAAAAGAGATTTAATCTTTCTCATACTCATGTGTTTTGATTAATAATGTTGATTTTGGTTAGTAGTGGTTTTTCATCAGTATTCGGATATTACCCTTTGCGGGATATCATATTGCAAAATTAGTAAATATGTTTTATTTTACAGGTGCTCCTTATAAAATAAATTATTAAAATTAAATCAAGCAATTGTTGCTTTTTCATACTCCGCTTTACATTTTCTTTTCCAGGCGGGGAAATTGCCGTTACAATGCCGGGGCGCGACGGATTGCCTTTTCCGACGGGTTCATCGCGTCTCCACGGGTGGAAAAACCGTGCCGGAAAACGGGCGTTTTCGGGGCGGAAAAACGGAAACTGGTTTTCAGGGCGTTTATCCCACATCTGGGCAAAGAAAAAATATGTCTGACATATTTTGAAATATGTCAGACATATTTTAAAATACAAGGCACATATTTTTTTCCTCCGGAACTCCCTTTGAAACATGCTCCGAAAAGGCAGACAAAACGCAGACACGCGCCGGCCGGTGCCGGAGACCAACGACCCTTCGGGCGCAAAACCGTTTGCCTGCGTGCCCCGGGAAGACGGATAAAAAAGGCGGTTCACTGTTTGCGTGCCGCGTCGATACGCAAGAGTATGAAAAGGAGCAGGGTGAAACCCCAGAGCGAAGAGCCGCCGTAGCTGAAAAACGGCAGGGGAATGCCTATTACGGGAGTCAGTCCTATTACCATGCCTATGTTTATGAACACGTGGAACAGGAATATGCTGAGCACGCAGTAGCCGTATATTCTTCCGAAGGCACTTGTCTGCCTTTCGGACACGTACACCAGGCGCAGTATCAGCGTAAGGTAGAGTATGAGTACGAGTGAGGCGCCTGCGAAGCCTTTTTCTTCGCCCACGGTGCAGAATATGAAGTCGGTATCCTGCTCGGGAACGTATTTAAGTTTCGTTTGTGTGCCGTTAAGCAGCCCTTTGCCCCAAAGCCCTCCCGAACCTATGGCAATCTTGCTCTGGTTTACGTTGTATCCCGCCCCGCTGAGGTCCTGTTCCATTCCGAGCAGCACTTTGACGCGCAACTGCTGGTGGGGCTGCAAAACATTGTTCATGAAGTAGTCGGTGGAGTAGAAGAAGGCAACCGATATTGCGGCAAAGCATGCTATGAATGCGAATTTTGCCTTGCGTGAATATACGGCCTCGACGATTAGGTAAACAGCCGAACCGGCTATTACGGAAAGCAGTGCATAGCTTACGTTGAAAGGCAGCACATATCGTGAGAAAAGGTACGACAGGAGGGCCGTTGCTCCGCCGTATATGAAAATGCGGCGGCCGTGTACCTTTTCGGGGCATGTTATGTATGTTATGGCTGCGGTGAAGAACCAAATGAGCAGGAAAACGGCAAATTCGCTGACCGTGGTTTCAGTGCCGGCAACGGTGATGTCGCTGAACCTTACGCCTACAACGAAGAAAAGCACCGCGGCAAAGCCCGCAAAAAGCACGCTGCCGTTCATGCCCTCGCGGTAGAGCATCAGGAAGAACGCCGTGTAAACCAGGGCCGACCCCGTTTCTCTTTGCAGCACGATTAGCGCCATTGGCAGCAGTATCAGTCCGAGCACTTTGAGGAAACTGCGCGGGTGGTGCAGGTTGAACCCGTATGTTCCCATGAATTTGGCCAGCGCCAAGGCTGTGGCGCATTTTGCAAACTCGGCCGGCTGCAGGCTCAGGCTTCCAATCTTTATCCATGAATACGAGCCTTTCACGTCGGTGGCTATGAAAGGCGTTACCAACAGCAGGAGCATGAACGTTATGTAGGCAAAGTATGCAAACGTGTCGTACAACTTGTCGTCGAGCATGAGCAGTACGAATGCCAGTCCCACGGAGCAGCAAATCCAGATGAGTTGCTTGCCCGAGCGCGTGGCCAGGTCGAAGAAATCGGGCTGGCCGTATTCGTAGCTGGCGCAGCATACGCTTATCCACCCGAGTATAAGCAGGGTGGCATAAAGAGCGATGGTGAACCAGTCCAGCCTGCGCAGCAAAGATGTAGCCCTAACGTTCGTCGTCTCCATACGAAATGTGTTTGTTTTGGAAAGTCTCGGCCTTCTTTTCAGATTCTTCCGACAGTTTCCCGTTAAGGTACTGCTCTATCATAAGACTGCCTATCGGCACACCGAAATGCGCGCCGAAGCCTCCGTTTTCAACATAAACGGCAATTGCTATGCGCGGGCTGTCCATCGGTGCAAAGCCTATGAAGGCAGAATGGTCGTGCCCTTTGTTTTCGGCCGTGCCGGTTTTTCCGCATACTTCAACTCCCGGCAGGTTTGCGGCCCGGCATGTGCCGTTCAGCACGGCTCGCCTCATTCCGGCAACGATGTACTCGTAGTATTTTTGCTCAACCATGGTGTAGCGCTTCGTTCTGTAAAGGCTGTCGATTTCTCCGCCTTCGATTTTGCTTACCACGTGCGGCGTTATGAAGTATCCACGGTTGGCTATTGTAGCTGCCAGATTGGCTATTTGCAGTGGCGTGGCGTTTACTTCGCCTTGTCCTATCGCGTCGCTCACTACTGTAATGCCGTTCCAGCGGCGGCCGTAGTGCTTGTCGTAGTATGCGGCGTTCGGAATCATGCCCCTGCGTTCGCCGGGCAGGTCGGTGCCAAGCGCGTAACCGTATCCCATTGAAACCATGTAGTCTTTCCAGCGCGTCATTGCGTTTTGTACATTACCGTAACGCCTGCGTGCGCTCATCATACGGAAAAAGCCTTGTGAGAAATAAGCGTTGCACGAAGTGGCTAAGGCAGGAATCAATGAGATTGGCGAGGCGTGCCCGTGACATCTTTGGAAAAAGCGCCCGTATCGGAAACCGTGGTGGCAGGGAAACTGTGTGCCGGCGGTTATCAGCCCTTCCTGCAGGAATGTAAGCGCCTGCGTGGGCTTGAATGTGGAACCGGGAGGATATTGCCCGCTTATGGCACGGTTTAGCAAAGGCTTGCGGGGGTCTTTGCTCAGCATTTTGTGGTTCTTTCCCCTGTCTCTTCCCACCATAAGGCGAGGGTCGTAAGAAGGAGACGATACCATGCACAGTATTTCGCCCGTGGCAGGCTCAATGGCTACAATGGAGCCTATCTTTCCCTGCATGAGCCGTTCGCCGAGTGCCTGGAGGTTTATGTCGATACCTAATTTTAGGTTATGTCCCGGCTCGGGTTGGCTGTCGAACGCTCCGTTCATGTAGCGTCCTTTTATGCGGCCGTGCACGTCGCGCAGAAGTACTTCCATTCCTTTTTCGCCTCTCAGTTGTTTTTCGTAGGAACGTTCTACTCCCATTTTTCCAATGAAGTCGCCCGGGCGGTAGTAGTCGTCATCGTCGATATTCTTTTGCGAAACTTCGCCCACGTCGCCAAGTATGTGCGCCCCTACGCCGTAAGCATAGCGGCGTATGCTGCGGCGTTCAACGTGAAAGCCTTTGAACTTGAAAAGTTTCTCTTCAATTTGCGAGAATTCCTCTGCCGGTATCTGGCTAAGGAACAGTTGCTCGGTGTGGCGCGAATAGCCGGGGTTTTTAACGCTGTTCTTTATTTCGAGCATACGTTCTATGTAGAACTCCTTGGTTATGCCGAGTGTGCGGCAGAAGTCGAGCGTGTCGATTCCGTGTTGCTCGTTCATTACGACGTTGAGGTTGTAGGCCGGTTCGTTGTAAACGAGCAGTTTCCCGTTGCGGTCGGTAATAAGCCCGCGCGACGGGTATTGGATTTTTTTCAGGAAAGCGTTCGAGTCGGCGTTCTTTTTATAGTCATCGCTTAGAATCTGAAGCGTGAAAAGCCGTATAATATATATCACTACGACGGCTACGGCCAAGCCGCCGATTACGAATCTCCTGTTGTCGAGGTTGCTGTTGCTCATTCAGTTGTTCTCTTTCCGCTTGTCCTTAAGCTTTCTATTGCGGCTATGATTAGGATAGTGAGTACCGAGCTGCCGCCTATGCTTATAAGCAGGTCCTGCCAGTTGAAGAACGAGAATGCTTCGAGGGCGAAGAAAAGTATTTCGCTTACTACTACGCAAAGAGTGGCGTAGAGCATGTATGCGCTCCAGCCTATTTTCCGTGCCGAGGGTATTATGGTCTCCTCGTCCTCGGTGGCGGAGTTTATCTTCAGCAGCCACGGCTGTATCATGGCGGTAGCAGTGAGCGAAGCGGCTGCCACGCCGGGTGTGTTGGTAAATATGTCGGCTATGAACCCGAAGGCAAAGCTCCACAGCAGCGCTGCCGACCGGGGAAAGTCGCTGGGAAATAGGATAATGAAATATACTGCTACAAACGGCGTTGCGTAACCCATTATGTGCACATGGTCGAACACGAGTACCTGCAATGCAAGCAGAAGGATGAACCATCCGAGCCGTTTTATGAATGCACCTATCATGTTACGTTAAATGTGGGTTAGGTATTGTTTTTATGTGTGTGCGGTACTTTTGCGTGTTTGTCTGCCTTTTTGGCGGGGTGGTGAGAGCTTCCGAAAAATATGTCTGAGATATTTTAAAATATGTCTGACATAATTCAAAATATGTCTGAGATAATTTTTTTCTGCTCCCGGAGGTTTTATGTATTTCTGTTACAGCAATGCGGGCCGTGGTGTGCGCGATGCCTTAATGTGTGGTTGTGGTCTTATTTCCGGAACGCGTTTGCCGGAGTTCTGTTTTGCATGCAGCTCGCGTTTTATAGTTCGGCCCGGCTATCAGTTTGTGTTCTCCTCTGCTTCGGCGGCATGTATTCGGAGTGTGTCTATTTCTGCCTTGTCGCGGTTCGAAACCACGCATACGTCGCGCAGTTTGGCAAATTCGGTGGCAAGGTTTACTTTTACGCTGAATGACATGCCGTCGCGCGAGTCTTCGATTGACAAGATTTTCCCTACGAACAGGCCGGGCGGGAAAACGGATGAATAGCCGCTTGTCTCGACATAGTCGCCTACCTTGAAGCGTGCGTAGCGGGGCACGTCGTTAAGGTATGCCACTAATGGGTGGCCGCCGTTCCAGCTGAGGTAACCGAAAAAGTTGTGCCCTCTTATGCGGCAACTTATGCTTGATTTGCTGTTGAGTATCGGTATGACCAGGCTGTAGTGCTTCCCGGTGAGGTATACTATCCCGACAATCCCTCCTCCGCCGCCTACCACGCCCATTTCAGAGCGCACTCCGTCGGCCTCTCCCTTGTCGATTACTATGTAGTTGTTGGCTTTGGTTATTGTGTTGGAAGTTACCGTGGCAGGTATAATGTCGTATCCTTCGAGCGCGTTTCTTTGCTTTTCGTCTATTATTGCGGAGTCTGCCCCCATGTATGCCAGCGCGTCGCGCAGTTCGCTTACCTGCCTTTGCAGCATGACGTTGCGCATTGTGAGGTCTTTGTTGACGTCGCCGAGGTTGATGTATGCCATTATGTCGGAATACTTTTGGTTTACCCTTGCGGCAAAGTCGTTTGCCGATGTGAGCCACACGCTGGCTTGGTAGTCGTTGAAGCGGAAAAGCATTACCATGCTGACGCTTTCGAGTATAAGAAAGACGAGCCAGTGGAAATGTTTTTTTATGAACTCTATAAGGTTGTGCATTCTTCAACTTTTCTGTCCGGTGCAGTTTGGCAGCCGGGCATTTAACGGTTAAAATGGTTAGAGGACGCTTTGGCGCCGATTCCTCTAACCATTTGTATTTGCCAGCCGGGCTTGTTTTTTGCTTGCGCGGTTATCTCATAAGGAAAGAATAGTGGTTCACGTTCTTGAGAGCCACACCTGTGCCTTTTGCTACGCATAACAAGGGGTCTTTGGCTACGTGGAACTTAATGTTTATTTTGTCGGTAAGACGCTTGTCAAGCCCGCGCAGCAAAGCTCCTCCGCCGGTGATGTATATACCGTTCTTCACGATGTCGGCGTAGATTTCGGGCGGTGTGTTCTCGAGTGCGTTAAGCACGGCAGCTTCGATTTTTGCAATGCTCTTCTCAAGGCAGTGCGCTATTTCCTGGTAGCATACCGGCACTTGCATTGGCAGGGCCGTTATTCTGTTCGGGCCGTTCACAATGTAGTCTTCCGGGCCTTGGTCTCCGAGGTCGGTAAGCGCGCTTCCCACGTTTACCTTTATTCGTTCGGCCATTCTTTCACTTACTTTCACGTTGTGCTGGTGGGCCATGTATTCCTGTATGTCGGAATTGAAATCGTCGCCGGCCATTTTGATTGAATTGTTCGAGACAATGCCTCCGAGCGATATTACGGCTATTTCCGTTGTGCCGCCGCCTATGTCGACAATCATGTTTCCTTCGGGCGCTTCCACGTTAAGGCAGTCTTTTTCGTCCATGCCCGATTCTTTCTGCTCCTCTCCTATGCCTATTGCGGCTGGCATGGGTTCGAAGATGAGGTAGACATCGCGTCCGCCTGCATGTTCGGCCGAGTCGCGCACGGCGCGCAGTTCCACTTCGGTAGAGCCCGAGGGTACGCCTATCACCATGCGTAGCGACGGCGAGAACAGGTGGCTTCCTTTTTTCGCTCTTTTTATAAGGCCGCGCATCATCTGTTCGCATGCGTAGAAGTCGGCTATCACGCCGTCGCGCAGCGGACGTATTACGCGGAAGTTGTCGTTTGATTTTTCGTACATCAGTTTGGCTTCTTCGCCAACTTTGACCATTTTGTTTGTTTGCCGGTCAAGGGCTACCACCGACGGCTCGTTCACCACAATTTCGTCATCGCTGATGATTATGGTGTTGGCTGTGCCGAGGTCCATTGCCAGTTCCTGCGTGAATGAAAAGAATCCCATGCTTCCGGTTTGTTTTGGGTTGTGTGTTTGTGTTTTGTTGCGGGAGCGTTATTTGCCTGCGGCAAAATATCCGTGTATAGCGGTGTCGTAATGGCTGCTTACGGCAAAGGCGCGCTCTGCAAAATGCCTGCGGTCTTCGAGTGCGGAGTTTGCGCCTTTTGCGTTGAGCATTTCAAGCAGGTCGGCGTACTCTGCCTTCGAGGGCACGATTACAACGTCGTTGAAGTTCTTTGCCCCGGCGCGTATGAGCGATATTCCGCCTATGTCGATTTTTTCGATTATGTCGGCTTCCGACGCGCCGCTTTTAACTGTTTCTTCGAAGGGGTAGAGGTCTACTATCACGAGGTCTATTGCAGGTATTTCGTATTTCTGCATTTCTTTGGCGTCGCTGTCGAGCCCGCGGCGGCCGAGTATTCCTCCGAATATTTTGGGGTGGAGTGTTTTCACGCGCCCGCCGAGTATGGAGGGGTATGTGGTAAGTTCTTCTACTTTGGTGCACTCGTATCCGAGGCTTTCTATGAATGATTGGGTGCCGCCTGTGGATATGAGTTTTACGCCTTCGGCGTTTAGTTTCTTAAGTATTTCTTCGAGCCCGTCTTTATGGAATACCGAGATTAGGGCTGTTTTGATAGGTTTTAGCTGGGTCATCTTTTTGATATTGTTACATACTTAGAGTGCAAAGTTATGAATTTTTTGCAATTACTGAGGCATATAGCAGCGTGTATATGCTAAAAAAATGTACAATATCGCCGGCTTTTGTGCGGGTTGTTGCCTAAACGAGTATGTTGTCCTCGTATTCGGTGATTCGTTTGCGTATTATTTCGGGAATTTCTATGCTGTCGTTCATCTTGGCCGAGTAGCACACCATTGTTGTGCGGCAAATGCTTACTACGCTGTTTGTCTTGGCGTTGACAGCCTGCTGCGACACTATGAAACTCTTGCGTCCCAGCCGCGCCACGGATGTTTCTATCACTATGTCGTCGTCGAAGTGTACGGGGTGTATGAAATCGGCGTTTATGTTTGCCACTACGGCCGATACTCCGAACTTCATGGGCATGTCGTTCAGCACTGCTTTGAAGTATTCGGCCTTGGCCAGGTCGTACAGCGAGAAGAATACGGTGTTGTTTACGTGCCCGAACAGGTCTACGTCGCTGAACCTTAATTGTATGGGAGTCTTGTGGCGGAATATGTATTTCGGGAGTTCTTCCATGTTTTTCCGGTTTGTGCGCCGCAGGTCGCGGCATTGTGAAAACAAATATAACAAAATCGCGCGAACGGCCGAAAGCGTAAGTATTAAAAAATCCAATAGTATGTTGCGGCGTGCAAAAGCGCGTTCCTTCCAAGGCGGAAAAATCTTCCGACGTTCTCTGCTTTTTGTCTGCATTTCGCAGGGTGCTTGCGGACTTCCGAAAAAAAGGTGCTTTGGATTTTAAAATTAGTGCTTTGGATTTTAAAATCCGAGCCACTAATTTTTTATTATGTGCGGAGGCGGTGTAACCTGTTGAAAACAAATTTGCCCGAAGAGGTTGTAATCTTCGGGCAAACGGTATGCTTTTTTTGCTTGTTGGGGAACGTTTGTTTTATGAGGCTTGGCAGGCTGCTACATGTGCGTGAAGTAGTCGCTGTATCCGTTGGCGAATACCACGTTCAGCATGTCGTAGCCTCCCAGCCGGTAGCGCCACCTCTCTTCAATGCCGTAGTCATAATAATATACGTATATGTAGCGCCTGTCGGCTTCCCATTCGAAACGGTCGCGCGTAACGAGGTAGTCGCCCTCCCAGTCTTCAATGTATCCGAGCCCGTCGCTGTACATGGTGATGGTTGTAAGGTAGTACCCGTCGGTACTCGTGGAGTACCATTTGCCGTAGAGGTCTCTTTCGCTGTACCTCCAGTGCCTGTCGGGCTCGCACGATGTCAGTGCGAAGCAGAGCATTATTACTGTGGCGACTGCCGTTTTTGCGAGTATGGTCTTGGTCATGCTTGCGGTGCTTTTGATTTTTGTTGCAAATTTAATGATTTTATTTTTGATTGTGTATCAGTGTCATGCTTTAATTTAAGGCGGCCTTCTTTTTGTTGTGCATATTATTTTTTAACTTTGCAAGGCATAGACGCTGCCGCAATGACCGGCAGTGTACGCACGCTTAATCAGAAACATACATATTTATACTAATGAAAACTATCAAAACAGTAGTTTCCGCGTTGCTTTCATGCGGAATGTTTGCAGTGGCCGGAGCACAGGACCTTGCCGGCCTTTCAACCGAGTTATTGCTTAAGAAACCCGGCAATCCGGCTGTTTCCTACAAATTGTCGCCCAACGGGAACTCTGCTTCCGGCAATACTGTGAAGTGGACGATGAGCGGCAACCGCGAGTTGCCCGTTGTTTTGAAGCAGGATGTTTCGACACAGGGCGACATTACCACGGTTACGCTCACTGTTACTGCAAAAGAGACGGTTTACTATAACCTCGGCTGCACCTACGTTATGAACGGAAGCGCGCACGACGACTGCCTGTTCTACATGCCGGGCTTCTGGTACCACAAGAACCTGCGCTCGCCCAAGGAAGCACCATCGTTCCACACTTCCGACAGCTGGGTGGTGCGCGAAGACCGCCTCAGTACGCCGCTCACCGGTATCTTCAACGCCAAGAGCGGCGAGGCATACACCGTTTTGCGCAGGGAGGACGCTTCGGCCGACTGTGTGCTGCAGAACCTTTCGGGCGATGTGATTCTAACGGGCGAGACTTCGCTCGGCTATACCGGTTTCCGCAACGTGGACGGCAAGTCTGCCCTCGAGTTCGGCTATCCCTATCGCGAAGCGCCACGCCGCTACATACGCAAGCTAACGCTTATCGACCCCGTGCGCACGTTTGCCAAGCTCGACAAGGGCGATAGCAAGTCGGTAACGTGGCAGATACGTCATGGAAAGTATGCCGACTATTCCGCTTTCATTGCCGACGTGTGGAAATATTCGTTCGACGCAATGAACCCGCAACTGGTGGCTTCGGCATATACCGACGACCAGGCCAAGGAGATAATGACGAATTACTTTAAGGAAAGTTACGTTGACAAATATCCCCTCAAGTTCCTTTCGAGCCCCACAATGCCCGTTGCGTCGTGCGACTCGCGTCCTGCTGCCGAGATAGGCTTTGTAGGCCGCACGCTGCTCAATGCCTTCAACGCAATAGAGTATGGCGAGGCAAACAACCGCCCCGACCTCGTTGAAATAGGCAAGAACATTTTCGATTCTTACCTGGCCAACGGATTCAGCAAGAACGGATTTTTCCGCGAATACATAGACTTCGGTTCGAATTACGAAACAAAGGATTACAGCATACGCCGCCAGAGCGAAGGTATAATGGCTGTGCTCTTCTACCTCCAATATGAGAAATCGAAAGGCAGGAAACACCCTGAATGGGAGGCAAAAATGGAAACGCTTTTCGACAACTTCACGAAACTCCAGAAAGAGGACGGCTCGTTCCCGCGCAAGTTCAACGACGATTTCAAGGATGTGGACCCCTCCGGAGGCAGCACGCCCTGTGCTACTCTGGCACTGTCCATGGGATATAAGTATTTCAAGGACAAAGACTGCCTGGAAGAGGCAAAACGTACTATCGACTATCTCGACAAATCGATAATCTCTACATCAGATTACTTCTCGTCAACACTCGACGCCAACTGCGAAGACAAGGAAGCGTCGTTCTATGCATGCGACGCCTTGTATTTCCTCTCGTTCGTAACAAAAGGAAAGGAACGCGAGCGTTATGTGGAGCTTTGCAAGAAAGCGGCTTACTTCTGTGCCTCGTGGTATTACACATGGGACGTTCCTTTCACGCAGGGTCAAATGCTCGGCGATTTGGATTTCAAATCCCGCGGCTGGGGTAACGTATCGGTAGAGAATAACCATATCGACGTTTACATTTTCGAGTTTGCCGAGATAATGAAGTGGCTTTCAGCCGAGACAGACGAGCCGCGCTTTGCAAAAATGGCCGATGTTATAAAAAGTTCCATGCTACAGCTTATGCCGGTAAATGACAATCTTTGCGGCATGGGCAAGGTGGGATACTATCCCGAGGTTGTGCAGCACACGGCATGGGATTACGGACGCAACGGCAAAGGTTTCTACAATGACATCTTTGCCCCGGGATGGACTGTTGCCTCGTTATGGTCGCTGCTCACGCCCGACCGCGTTACGGGGTTCTTTTCGGCAAAAAAGTAATGCGCTCATCTTATTACCGTAAATACACATATAACGAATTCAACAGTATAAAACAGTGCCGGTAAGCCGAAATAAAGTACAACGTCTTTACCTGCGGGTAAGCGCCGGAGGGTTCAGCTTTGCAGTTTACCATCCTTTTGGCGGGCGGCCGCCTGTGGTGGA
>ERZ779643.1959-NODE-1959-length-12669-cov-2.087680_pt1 | contig 12669 bp, 18 predicted proteins | sample MGYA00511564_ERZ779643 | MGnify/ENA primary metagenome ERZ779643 (study PRJEB29588, sample SAMEA2147114) | human gut metagenome | biome: human gut; feature: human-associated habitat; material: faeces | place: Denmark | collected 2008/2010 ... | reverse complement strand
TATGCAAAAAGCAATGAATGAGGCTAGTTAATACTAGCCTTTTTTATTTTAAGCCTTTTATTTAAACGCTATTACTATACCTTGTCAATTGTACTACTTTACATACAAAGTGTCTAAAAAAGTCCTTAAAATACGTTATAGATATATTTAATAAATAATGCATTATGAAATTAAACACATTGTCCAATATAATAGATGATATACTATTAATAGCAAGAAATAATAGTATATCGGAATCTGAGCATTTATCTAGGTATCAAATAGAGATGTGGGTACATCAATATAGAGCTTTACTAATTAAGCAAGACATAGATAAGGGTAGAGATATCAATCCCATGTATGTTCAAACTATTAGATGTATACACTTAGAAAGAAAAGAGTGTATACCAGGTCACTTTGTATATGTTAGTGATATAACGTTACCTAAACTCATAGACTTTCACTTTAGAACAGGTCTAATTTCTGTAAAGGATATGTATGGTAATCTGATATAGTTAGGTAGTGAGTCCAAAATGAAACTTTAGAAGTATAGAAAATATACATGTAAGGATTATATTGCTTACTTAAAAGATAGTCGTATATACGTAGAAGGAGGTAATAATCAGTTAGAATATATAGAGGCTGATGTTATACTGGAGAATCCTGCAGATGCTAATGAATGCTTCGATCCAGACGAACCATATCCAGCACCTGCACATATGATTCCTACTATAAAAGATCTTATATTCAGTAAAGAGCTGAATGTTATGCCTAAGATGCCTACGGATACTACTAATAACTCTAATGACGATATGTAGAACATATATAAACAGTAGCAATAATGAATAAGAAATCATATACTATAATGGACTTCTATTAGTTCTACTTATCTAATATAGAAAGAGATACTGTATACGATGTTGACTACAAAGTATATAGACAGATAGTTGAAGATTACTTTAGATTTATAGTAGAAGAAATAATGGAGCATAGTAAAGAATTTAGATTACCATGTAGATTAGGGTACTTAAGTATTGTTAAGAGATAGCCTAAAAACTTCGACAATAAGAGTCTTAGAATAGACTATCACGAGAGTGCTATACAAGGTAAAGCTGTTTACTTTATTAATGAACATAGTAATTTTTTTAAATACCGTTTTTTGTGGTCGAAAAAGGATTGTCTATTAACTAATAAAACTAAATATCAATTCGTAGCCACTCGCGCTAATAAAAGAAGATTGGCTCAAATAATAAAAAATAGAGAACATGATTACGTGGAAATTAAGTGATATTTAGGATATACCAAAACAAGCCGGAATATACCAAATTAAGAATGTCTTAAACGGTCATTCTTATATAGGTAGTACTAATAACTTTTATGATAGATTAATACAGCATCGTTCTCATCTAAGAAAGTAGAAACATCATAGCATCGCGTTGCAAAGAGCTTATGATAAATATGGAGAATATAATTTTGAAGTAAACATACTAGAAATATGTTCTCCTGTAAGAGATACTTTATTGTATTTAGAACAAAAATATTTAGATTTAAATCCAGAGTATAACATAAGTAAAATAGCAAGTCATCCATCAAACACTGGGCATAAGATGCCGGAGCAAGCGAAGAAAAGATTGCATGATCTATATTACGGAAAGAAAAGAGATCCCAAAATAGTAGATAAAGCAACAAAAAATAGAATAGGGAAAGGATGTAAAAATGTATATTGTTATAATAAAGATGGAGAATTTATAGGGTGTTTTCTAAATTCGAAACAAGCAGTCAAGTTATTAAATCTTAATGTAACTCCAGGTACAATAAACAAATGTTGCACAGGATTATGTAAAAGCATTGGTGGATTTATATGGTCTTATGATTATAAGACAGATATTTCTTATAAAAAAGACAATGCAAAAAGAACTAAAATAGTTAGAATTTATAAAGATGGAATAGAAAAAATATACAGTTCTATTACTGAAGCTGCTAAAGATACGGGAAACATAAACAATAAATCTGCCATATCTGATTGTTTACGTGGTAGAAGAAAAACAGCTTATGGCTCTAAATGGAGGTATTACAATGATTGATAGATTAACTACATCTAAAGAAATAATTGCTAAAATTATAGCAGATTATGATTTAAAGGAAGACGAAATTAAAATAACAGACATCAAAGAGTGGATTGGTGAAGGTATGGAGAAAATAGGCGCAGTACAATAGCTTGAACACAAAACAACTAATTTAATAGTTGAGAATTATCAAGCTAAACTGCCTTGTGATCTTTATAGATTGGGACAAGTTGCATTCTCTTTTGAAAATGGCTGTGGTTGGTTACCAATGAGAAAGGTTACTAACTCTTTTGGTATATATAAGAAATGTAGTGGGTGCAATCCCAAAATGCTAGTACAAGATAGTGCCTTGATTCCATTGGTTAAGAATATCTTCAATCTAGATGATGATAAGGAAGCTTTAGAGATACTTAATAGTGATAAGAATATTAAACAAACCTTAGATGCTTTAGTAAATCAATATACTGTACCTAGTAATAACGGAAGACTGATAATAGGTAATCCGGCTACTTTTAATACCAGTCTACAGTACTCTACTAAACCTGGTTACATTACTGTTAATGTGCCGTGTGGTTGGGTTAAAATATCTTATCACGCTATACCTACTGATGAAGATAGTATGCCTATGATACCTGATTTACCTTCATATAAAGAAGCGTTAATGTATTATATAGGTACAAAAATACTATACGCAAAATGGATAAAGGGGCAACTATCAAATGAAATTTATTATTCTATTAAAAGATCTTGGAATTTCTATAGAAAGTAGGCTTATGCTGAAGCTATGATGCCTGGTCCAGATGAACTTGAGAGTATCAAAAATGATTGGCACAAACTATATACTGAATTCGATGACCATGATACTTTCTTTGAAAGTACTGGAGACGAACAGTTATTATATAATTAGAACAGAATATGAGTAATACTTTCTAGACGAATAGTTTCATCGAAGGGATGAATTTGGATATTGATATTACTGCTATACCAGAATCACAGTACAGGTATGCAGAGAATGTACGTATCCTTACTAATAAAGACGGTACTAGTGGAGTACTTTAGAATATACAAAGCACTAGATTGATACAAGGTGGTGATTTCATGGACAGTGACGAGGTAGTATTAGCTACAGCCATAATTAATCAATATGGTATCATACTTACTGCAGATCCATATGGTATAACTAGAATATATAGAGTAGAAGGTTACGAAGAAGGATTAATACAGCACACACTAGTATTAAAAGGGAGGCTTAACTATAATAGATTTAGCAGAGTAAAAATAGTTGCTAACTATGAATCTGATTCTATTATTAAAATGTATTTTACAGATGGAGAGAGTAGTATTAGATCACTAAATATAATGAGTGATAGGTATGTGCAAAACTCTGAAGGTACTAATCCAGCATTAGATGAAGAAGGTAATATAAAGAATCCAGATTCATTGGATATAATACCAAGCACATTGCTAGTTGCTCCTAAAATAGTTAGTCTTGGAACCAATGGGTCATTATTATCTGGACAAGTATAGTACACTTATCAGTTATATAATGAAAGAGGTTCTAGTACTGGGTATGCTCCTGCGAGTAACACTATGCACTTAACATCCAGTAATACTACTACCGATTCTGCAGAATATCAAGGAGTAAATAAAGATGTTAATACTGGCAAAAGTGCTAATATTGTAATTGATTTATCTAATGTAGTTTCTGGATTATTTGACAAGTGCAGAATAGTAAGAATACAATACGTAGATAATACCGAAATAGCTAATATAGATATTATTGACGAAATAGATTTACCTTCCAGTAATTCTTTAACATATACTGATTTAGGTAATAAAACATTGAATACTGTAACTATAGAAGAATTTAATGCTAATACCGGTAGTGATTTCACTGTAGCTACTCTAGAAAAAAAAGATAATATATTGTTTGCTGCAGATGTCAGAGAAACTACTTGGAAACCAATGATAAATGGAGAAGAGTATGATGCTAGGTCGTATAGATTTACTGGAAGTAACAAGTTAATATTATAGGCAGCTGATTCAGGATCTAGTATATCTGTTACTCCTACAGATAGTACTTTAAAGTAGGTATTATCATCCATAGATAAAAAACATGATTGTATATGTCCATTAAACTTATCAGATTATAAGCTTAATGATAATACTGTTTCAAAATATAAATTTAAGTCTTCTTCAGAATAGTCACTAGTATTAGGCGGCACAGGCTTAAATATAGATTATGAGTTTATAACTACAGACATAATGTTAGATACTACTCTAGATTATAATTTCATGAGTGTACCTAGAAAATAGGATGAAGGAAGAGTGATCTATCAAGTTAGTGATAGTAGTAGTACTGTAGTAAAATATCCAGAAGTAAAACAAAGAATACCTAATTATTGTGACCCTTATATAGACTCAAAATATAAAGGGTATTAGAGAGACGAAATATACAGATTTGGTATAATATTTTTTAATAATAAGAATGTCGCTAGTCCTGTTTATTGGATAGCAGATATCAAATTCCCGCATTCATTTGAAGTATCTCCTTGGTATTTTTACATGTAGTTTGTAAATGGAGATCTTACTAATTCTATTACATAGGAATTTATAGGTAAAGCTATAGGGGTTAAGTTTAATATAAAGAATTTTCCGGACGGAGCTGTGGCATACGAAATAGTAAGATGCAAAAGAACGGCAGAAGATAGAACTGTATTAATGTAGGGTATACTGTCTGATACTACTGCATTTCCTTGGCCTAATGCTACTACAGGTACATGGCTAAAAAGTGAAATGGACACAAGACCTAGAATACCTCTTGGAGTTACAGATACTAACATGTCTATATGCGGTGGTGTTAGTTTTTATGATGCACCTACTACTTATAGAGACGGAGAACTTTATTTAAATTAGGATCGTATAGTTAAAAATATATTCAGTTTAATAACTCCAGAAATAGATTTTACAGGCGATGAAGTTATATCTGAATTAGGTGACAATACTTATCTAGACTTGTGTCATTGGTGTGACACTAGAATGCCTAACACTACTAGAACTATACCTGTATTAAACAACCAAAATATAAAGTTAGAAGGTTTTGTTAAGTATTTTCAGACTCCGTATCAGACATATGCTATGAACACATAGACTGCCTACGTTCAACCAAGTTTCTTAGGATCAATATTCAAACAAGATGGATTCTTTTATAATGCGGTTAATGTGGATAGTTCTGATGATGACGAGATGGTAGTTAATATGATAGGAAAGAGGTATATCACTCACTATCAGAATTTATAGGGTGGAAATAGAATACAATTTGACATAAATAGAGCAATAACTACTCCTATTATACCTAATGGAGAATTAGGTAATATTCAAGCTTACTATAGAGGCATAGGATCACGTTCCTATTTAAATTTTGGAGTTATGTGGAATAACTAGGAATAGTTTGACTGGCTTAGTGCAAAAATGTGTTACTTCGGAAGTTGTGCTGTAGTAGAACTAGATGGTTATTTTCCTAGACAACATTCTATTGCAGTAGATGATAAGATAGCTGTGGGAGAAGGGGTTAAGAGTTTGATAAATTTCTATAATCATACTCCTTTCTCAACTCCTGTAGTAAATATAAAAAGGAGAATTGTTCCTTATGGAGGTAATAATTATAATGCTAGAAGCAATTCTACATATATATCCACATCATCATATAAGTTAATATCTGAAGTAGATAGTAATGTTAACTATGTATTCGGGGGAGATACCTATCTTGGAGTATTAGATCATAGAACTGGCTCACCTATTGCAGACGGGCAAGGAGGAGGAAAGTATGATAGTAGACAAACTAAAGTGAGTTTAAGTGACTACATTCCGTTAGAAACTACTATCAATCTAAATCTTGCTTATGGTGAAAGTATGAGTAGACAAAGAGGAAATTGTCCTAATCCATACTTAACTAATTATATACATAGTTTAGGTTTTTCTAATTAGACTAAACCGTATTATGCATATAACGATGTATACTCATTATAGCCTAGTACACAGATGTATGTGGCAGATTCTACTACTTCTATGGCTAACTTAAGGTTGCCAAACAAAATAATTTATTCTGAGACTAAAACGGCTAATGAGATTACAGATAGTTGGGCTCAGTTTAAACCTGCCAATTATATGGAAGTAGATAGCCAATACGGACCTGTTACTAATATGAAAGCTTTCGGAGATAAGTTATTCTTCTGGCAAGATTCTGCATTAGGAATAGCATCTGTAAATGATAGATCTTTGATTACAGACAATAATGTTAGTACTCTTACTTTAGGTACTGGAGGAATCCTTACTAGATACGATTATGTATCTACCAATAATGGATCTTCTATATCTAACGATTAGAGTATAGTAGCATCAGATGCTTCTCTATATTGGTATGATACGGATAAGAATGAGATATGTTCTTTTTCTGATAGGATACATAAGTTATCTAAAGAAAAAAATGTATAGACTTACTTGAATAATAATCCAGATATTCAAGTACGTACTAGCATATATGATAACAAATTTAACGAAGTACAGATGTGCTTCGATAATGCAGTACTAGTATTTAATGAATATACTTAGAGGTTTACTTCATTTTATACGTTTAATCCTAAAGCTCATCTCAGATTTTCTGATAAGTTATTGTATATATACAATAATAAGATAATGGAAAATGCAGATTTTCCGTTAAATACTATGTAGTCTAAGTTACAGTATGTAGTTAATAAAGATCCATTAGTAACTAAAACATTTGATAATGTTTTCTTCAGTGGCTAGTTCAGAGATATAAATAGCATGTTAATAGATGCAAAGTTTACTACTAAGAATTAGGTTGGTACTATATAGGAAAACTATCTAACTGGAGGATATGCTATAGATTATAGAGAAGATACTTATAGGTTTGCTATAGGTAGAGAAGACATTCATGAAGATGAATTATCACTGCCTGGTAGGTTAAGAGGCAAATATTTGATATGTGATTATACTATTAATTGTGATAATCAACATAATTTCAATCTTCCAAATATTAATACAACATATAGATACTCATTAGTATAATCATGAAAAGTAAAAGAAAAATTAAAGGTATTAAGAAATACCAATACGGTGGAGTAGATTGGCAACGTTAGATGACAGAACAGTTAGTAGGAGTACCTAATTTTTCTAAGTACGGTCCTAATGCTGCTCAAAGAGCATCTCTTGGACCTACTGGAAATACATCTACTCCTACTAATAATATAAATATTACAGATATGTTAGGTAAAGGTTCAGATATAATAGGAGGTGTGACTAATATAGCCAGTATGTTAGCCGGTCCTTCTACAGCTACTACTAAAGGAGAAGCAGTACAACAATCAATACAAAATGTAATAGGAGGTGCTGCTACTGGAGCTCAGATGGGATCAGTTGCTGGTCCAGTTGGAGCTATTGTAGGCGGTGCTGCAGGATTGGCTACAGGATTAGTAGGTAAGAAGGGTAAAATATCAGGTGGTGGATTCTATGAAGACCCTACTCTTACTCTGGGCACAGGTATACTAGGAGCTATTGGCAATAAGGGTTTAAAACGTAGGTACGAAGCTGCTAAAACTTTAGCAGGGCAACATAGAATTGGAGCTAGTATTGGAGCGCAGGCTCAATAGGAGTGGGATGAAGATTATGATCAAAATGTATATACTATGGAGCTTGGAGGTTAGATTCCTTCTAGCATGGCATATGTAGACGATGGAGAACTAATCAACACGCCTCAAGGACAGATACTAGAAGTTCCAGAGGAAGGAAAACCAACAGATAGTAATTTAGTAAATTTACCGGAAGGTAGTAGAGTATTGAGTGATACATTAAAAGTACCAGGAAGTAAAGAAACATTTGCACAAATGGGTAAAAGATTGATGTCTAAATAGAAGACAAAAGGTAAAGATAAATATGCAGAGAATTCTGCAATGCTTAATGAAATGAACGATTAGGCTATTCACGATGAGTTATTTGCTATTCAAGAAATAACTAAGAATAAAAGATCTAAGGTTAAGAATGGCATATAGGCAGCAGCAGACGGTGACATAATTACTGCAGCTAATAATGGTAAATATGTTAAAGTTGCAGATAGATTGTATAGACCATGGAATTATTGGGAAGATGTGTATGACTCTACAAGATATACTCCTGGTAAATACAGTACTACCAATGCTCCTACTGCTGTAACTAATGATCTTAATCTAGGCAATGAAATTCAGAGTAGAGTTCCTGATGAACAAATAACAACTTTAAGAAGAAACACACCTAACTTTTTTACAAACGCCTCTTCTCTTGCTGCTAAAACGTTGGCATCAGATAACTTGGTAAATAGTGGAGAATGGAGAGGTGGAGTACCTTATTGGTTGTTATCAGGTTCTGATTATACAACCCCTATCAATAGCACAACGACCGATAACTCTGTAAATATACCTAACATATCTGTAACTCCAACCAAAACCAGAAGATCTACCGGTACTACAATAAGTAAACCTAATAGAAAATCTATAGTAGAGCCCATTAACAATGAAATAGATCTTAGTGGAGAAACTATATCAAGAGTAGGAGATGAAGTAATACCTTATGAGACACTAGTTTCTACAACAGTAAATAATCAGAATAAAAAAGATAACAATAAAAATAGCAGCAATGACCTGCAGCATCTTTTTTTCATCGCGATAGCGGTTGCTGAAGAACGATGGGATGGTAATGGAATTGTTGCAGGTGTGCGTATAGCGGCGGATACGTTTGGCAACGATCAGCCAGTTAATGTATGTACCAGCAGCCAGTCCGATTGCTGTCCATCCGGCATCTGAAATTCCAGTGAGGTAAGCAACGCCCGGAAGTCCCATCAGAAGCCAGCTGCTCATGTCGGAAGCTTCGGCACTCATCGCGGTTACGAAAGGACCGAGTTTTCTGCCACCCAGATAGAAATCGTCAGTACTGTTGTTTTTCTTGGAACATCGGAAACCAATATAGATCATACCAATAAGGTATACGATAATGGCAATCATGATGCATATTTGTGCAGATGTCATAAATAAATCCTCCTCTTTTGTACGCTTTCACACGCTAATTGTTCATAGTATAGCACAGATGATAATTATACCGCAACCGGGAAATCCTGTTTGACACTATGGGCAATAAGATGATAAACTGTCTTTGTCTATACATGAGAAAAGCAATTCCGTTTGGCCTTCAACATGTGCTTGCCATGTTTGTAGCAAATCTGGCACCCGTCCTGATCGTCTGCAGTGCAGCTCTGGTTCGGGGCAGTGGGGAACATCTTACGGCAGCGGAAATTACACAGATTTTGCAGTGTGCGATGTTTGCTGCGGGAATCGGAACCTGCATGCAGTTATATCCGATCTGGAAAATTGGCTCGAAACTGCCGATCGTAATGGGCGTCAGTTTTACATTTCTCGGAAGTCTGCTGATCATATGTACCAACCCGGAGCTTGGGTATGAAGGAATGATCGGGGCGGTTATTCTCGGCGGATGTACCGTTATGATGTTTGGTTCAATCATGTATGAGGGGATCAAAATGTTAAAAAATTGCGAATTTAATGACCGTACAATGATTATTGTTTCCCTTTCTTTTTGTATCGGGGTTGGACTGACACAGACATCCGGCAACTTCTTTTCCGCATTTCCGAAAGAAGTGGGAGATATCTTCAATGGAAATGCCGTGGCAGGAGTGTTTGTTGTTTCCCTTCTGTTGAGCCTTCTTTTGCCGAAGAAGAAACAGGCAAATTAAATACACGTTGTTAAGGTAACGTTAAGGTGCAGCGATTTTTAAGATAAGGATTTGGTGTTATGATGATATCATCAAAAGGAAATGGAGGAATTTGATATGTGGAGTCGCGCACAATTAAAGGGAAGGGCGAAAGCAACATTTAAACGAAATTATTGGAAATGTATTCTGATCAGCCTGTTGCTGACACTGATTGCAGGGGGAAGCGGAGCTGCTTCGGGCAACATCAGCAGTGCAACCGGTTCCTTACATGGATCGGATAATCAGGCAGGCAGTTCCTATGATTATGACAGCAGTTATGACAGTGATGATGGTTCACTACGCGATTTTGAGGCTGGGCTTGAAGAAGGCTTTAAGGACGGACTGAAAGCAGGAAACAGGGGAATGATGGGCGGTATGGTCGCAGCAGCGATCGCCATCGGCATACTCATAGTTGTTTTTCTGGTGATTTTTGTCCTTATACTTCTGGTTGATGTATTTATCATAAATCCGTTGGAGGTTGGATGCAGGAGATTCTTTATCCGCAACTTAAACGAGCCGGCACAGATTGGGAACATTGGATATGGATTTGACAATAATTACAGGAATGTTGCAAAGACAATGTTTTTCCGTGATCTGTTTACGGTTTTATGGTCATTGCTTTTTATCATTCCGGGTATTGTAAAAGCATATGAATATATGATGATTCCGTACCTTCTGGCAGATAACCCGCAGATGACCAAAGAGCAGGCATTTGCGGAAAGCAAGCGTATGATGCAGGGACAGAAATGGAAAGCATTTGTTTTGGATCTGTCCTTTATCGGATGGTACATTTTATCCGGACTGACACTTGGAATTCTTGCAATCTTTTATGTGTCACCATATGTGAATGCAACACATGCCGCACTGTATGAGGCACTGTGCTATGCAAACCCGGCTGGTTCAAACGGATTTACACAGCAGGAGGATCCGGTGAATTCACCTTTCCGGCAGGAGAATGTATGAATTATACGATTTTAATTGCAGATGATGAGCCGGAGATACGAACGCTTCTCCGGCTGTATCTAGAAAATGAAAATTATCAGATTATTGAGGCAGAAAACGGGAAGCAGGCACTGGAACTGCTGAAGAAAGAACATGTGGATCTGTGTCTGTTGGATATTATGATGCCGGAGATGGACGGATACCATGTGTTGCAGGAATTACGTAAAACAAGCAATATTCCCGTTATGATACTTTCGGCAAAGGATGCGGATTCCGAGAAGATTCTGGGGTTAAATCTCGGGGCAGATGATTATCTGGCAAAACCGTTCAATCCTTTGGAGGCAGTAGCACGTGTCAATTCAAATATCCGTCGGTTTTATGCTCTGGGGACAGCGGAACTGTCATCCGGTATGCTGACCGTCCGGGATCTGGAACTGGATCCGGAAGGCTGCGTACTCAAAAAAAATGGAGAACCGATTGAACTGACTTCGGTAGAGTACCGGATCATGGAGTTATTTATGAAGCATCCGGGAAAAGTGTTTACCAAACAACAGATCTATGAACAGGGATGGGGTGACACTTATGTGGTTGCAGACAATAATATTATGGTCTGCATCAGCAAGCTGAGGGCAAAACTTGATGAAGACCCGGCAGCTTATATTCGAACCATCCGCGGATTGGGCTATCGACTGGAGAAATAGCAATGCGTGATTTACAGGCGTTTTTGATCAAACGGTTTATTTATATCCTTGTATTGGTAACGATTGCACAGTCGCTGATCAGTTTCCTGATCAGTCAGGCGGTTATGCCTGTGGTAATGAAAGTCTTTTTCCCGAATTACCAGAGGCAGTCATCCGTTGGAAAGACGGATCTGTTTATTTTTATCATATGTGTTCTGTTATTGCTGATAGTAAATGCCGTCCGGATGCTTTTGCCATCACCGCTGCAGGGAATGATGCAGTGGACAGGGGAACGATTACAGGACTGGCTGGGCAATGCACTTCCGGCGACAAGGAGTTCCGTCGTCGTACAGGAGATGGAAGGATGGAAAGCCATCCTGCTGTTTGTGGTTCTTCTGCTGTTAATGGTGTGTATGCTGCTTCCTTATATTTTGGGTGCGATAACGTTCGCGCGGATTGTGATGGCGGAATTTCATCAGATCCAGGAGGAGCGCGAACAGCAGCAGAGAGAGTTTGACCGCAAGCGGAATCTGATGCTTTCCGATATCGCACATGATCTTCGGACACCGGTCACGACCGTATCCGGCTACGCAAAAGCGCTGGCGGATCATATGGTACAGGAACCGGAAAAGCAGCAGGAATATCTGGATGCCATCCAGAATAAATCCGTTCGGATCGGAAATCTGATCAATTTGTTGTTTGAATATGTTAAACTGGACAGCGAAGGGTTTACATTAAATTGTAAAACACTTGATTTGTGTGAACTTCTCAGAGAAAATGCGGCAATGCTGTATGCAGAGATGGAAGAAAACGGAATGACACTGACAGCAGATATTCCGGAGGAAACGATACCGGTCTGGGCGGATGAACTTCAGTTATCCCGTGTAGTGACAAACCTTTTGACAAATGCCATGCAGCACAATTCAAAGGGAACAAGAATCGGACTGTTTGCTTATAGGGAGCTGGAGCGGATTTATGTATTGGTGGCAGACAGCGGAATTCTAATTCCAGAGGAACAGGCGCAGCATTTGTTTGATCCTTTTACGCGTGGGGACAAAGCGCGGGTAAGCGATGGGAGAAACGGACTTGGACTTTCCATCGTGTCAAAAATCGTGCAGATGCACGGATGGGACTTAAAACTGGTGCAACAGCCACAGATTCAGCATTATGCAAAAGCAGCCGGATTTGC
>ERZ779643.1955-NODE-1955-length-12681-cov-6.679154_pt1 | contig 12681 bp, 9 predicted proteins | sample MGYA00511564_ERZ779643 | MGnify/ENA primary metagenome ERZ779643 (study PRJEB29588, sample SAMEA2147114) | human gut metagenome | biome: human gut; feature: human-associated habitat; material: faeces | place: Denmark | collected 2008/2010 ... | reverse complement strand
TCACCCATTTTTCAGCCGACCGACTCATATACGCTTCGTTCTGTGCCCCATACTTCCGCGTTTTATGGAGTAGAAACCATAGAAAAAACTGACGTATGAAAGCGAAGAAACTACTACTTTTTCTGACCAGCGTAATTTTGGGACTAACGACCTCCTGCGACAATGGAGATGACTACTACTATTATAACTACGCTTCTCCCAATGCGCTGGTCACAGTAAAGCATACAGCCGATAATGTATGCTACCTGCAACTGGACGACTCAACTACACTCTTCCCCACCAACCTGTCACGCTCTCCCTTCGGGCAGAAAGAGGTGAGAGCTCTGGCCAATCTGGTCATGACAGGAAATGGTCGGGACGGTTTCACGCAGCAGGCCTACATCAATTGGATTGACAGCATCCGGACCAAAGATGCCGTACATGCCCCTGCCGACGAAGCCGCATACGGCAACGACGCCGTAGAAATTGTGAAAGACTGGGTCAGCATTGCCGAAGACGGTTACCTGACACTGAGGTTCCGCACCCGCTGGGGAAACAGTCAAACCGTACATGTACTCAATCTGGTAAGCGGAGCCAACCCCGATGATCCCTACGAACTGACCCTGCATCACGAAGCCTATGGTGACACGCTCGGCAACTGGGGCGACGCGCTGATTGCCTTTAAGCTCAACAATCTGCCCGACACACAAGGAAAGACCGTCAAACTCACCTTAAAATGGAATTCATTCAGCGGTATGAAATCAACCCAGTTTAATTATTGTTCCCGCCGCTCGAGCGGCAACACCGACCTCAACCTGGGCGACCGCTCATATTTCACCCGCGTAAAATAAGAAGGAAAGCACGCCTGAATCCGGGAAATGACAGAAGAATTGGACGAAGCACTACTGGCCCAGCGCGCCGCTGAAAATGACGCCGAAGCGCTCAGCATACTATACCGGCAGACGGCAGGCAATTTAACCGCCGTCTGCCACCGGTATATTCGCGACGTGCACGACATGAAGGACGTGCTGCAGGACAGCTACCTGAAAATCTTCACCCAAATCTCCCGTTTTCATTATCGCGGAAAAGGCTCACTCAAAGCCTGGATGACCCGCATCGTTGTCAACGAATCAATTACTTTTTTACGTCGGCGCGAACGTTTTGACTGTATTGAATACGAACCGGAACTGCCGGACCATCTGACTGAAACTCCGTTTGACGAACAGGACATGGAAGCCTTGTCGCCACAGGCTCTGCAGGAGATGATAGGACAACTGCCCACCGGATGCCGCACCGTACTCAACCTCTATGTCTTTGAAGACAAAAGCCATCAGGAAATTGCCCAGTTGCTGGGCATCAAGGAAAGTTCGTCAGCTTCACAACTACACAGAGCCAAGCAAATGCTGGCCCGTCAAATCAACGAATACCGTAAGAAATGAAAGAAGAAAAGTGGAAAACGCTCATCCGCCAAAAATTGCAGGACTATGAGGAAACGCCGCCGCCCGAACTGTGGAACGACCTCATGAAAGCCTTGCCGCAGCCGGAGCAGCAACGCCCCGCCACGGTTCGTACACGCCGCCGCTGGCTGTACGGCATCGAAACGGCACTGGGAGCGGCAGCTGCCCTGACGGCACTGTTTTGGGTGTTCCGCTACCCTACCACGGTTCCGCCCCGTGCTTCGCATACGGTTGTTGAGCACAAGCAACCCCTGGAGTCACTCACGCATCCCCACGCTCAAACCGCCGACTTCCGGAGCAGAGACACGGAAAAACGACTCATCGCCTTCTCCGTCAATACACCCTCGCAAGCCGCCGCCACAACCGCAGCTGCTCCGGCTCCGGCATCTGCTCCGGAACAAGAAAAGGCCGACTCCACCACCCCAGAGAACACCGGGCGGAAAATCCGCCCGCAAGTACGCTCGGCTGCCACACGCTCCAAAACAGCTTCATATGCAGCCGTAAGAACAGACGGATACTCCCGCCGCACGTCCCCGAAGCGCTGGGAAGTGGGAGCCTATGCCGGCGGAAACAATTTTAATGCCGCACAGGGGGAAGAAAGCGGAAACTTCCTGATGGCCACTTCCATCCCCGACAAACTTCCGGCCAATGAATCCACGTCCTCAACGCCGCTGTATCAGCCCAACCGCGCCCTCGACACCCGGACGCACCACAAGTTTCCCATCCATGCCGGGCTTTCGGTACGCTACCGACTAACCGGACGGTGGGCTCTGGAGAGCGGGCTCTTCTACTCTTATCTGGCCTCCGACATTGTGTCCGGCAGCACGCAGCAGCAATATGATGTCAGCCAGAAACTGCAATATCTGGGCATTCCGCTGGGCATCAGCTACACGCTGCTTGACAGCCGCCACTGGAATCTGTATGCCTCAGCAGGTGCAGCTGCAGAAATATGCGTAAGCGGACGCACCGACTCGCGCTACGTTGTCAACGGCGAAACGCTGTCCGGCGAAAGACAGGACGTGCGCATCAAACAGCCGCAATGGTCGGTCAACGCCACCCTGGGCGCACAATTCAACCTGACTGACCATACGGCCATCTATGCAGAACCGGGAATAAGCTACTACTTTGACAACCACAGCCGGCTGAGTACCTACTATCAGGACCACCCGCTGAACTTCAACCTGAAATTCGGGTTGCGTTTTTCCATCCGATAACTCACACAAAAACGCCAGACGGACGCCCCTTCATTGAGGTATCATGCCTCATGAAGGGGCGCCCGTCCGGCATTATTATAGCCCGCTCTGCAAGCGGTTCCGTATATCCTATTTATAGCGAATCCAACGTATCATTTCCTTGAAACTGGGCTTCTTGCCGTACATCAGGATGCCCACGCGATAAATCTTGCCGGCTGCCCACACCATAAACGCCACGGAGAGGAAGAGCAGCGCCAGCGAAAGCACTTCCTGCCAGAGGGGCACACCAAAGGGTATGCGCGCCATCATGACGATGGGCGACGTAAGCGGGAAGAGCGAGGCCCAGAAACACAGCGGTCCGTCGGGATTCTGAATGCCGTAGATGGCGGCATAAAGGCCAAAGATAAGCAGAATGATGACGGGACTCATGAACTGCGAGCTGTCCTCCTGCTCGTTGACGGAAGCGCCCACCGCTGCAAAAAACGAGGCATAAAGCAGGTAAGCCCCGATAAAATAAAGCACGAACATGAGCCCCATCTCCAGCAGCGGCAGGTTGAGCAGGGGGGTCATGATGGCGTCCAGTTCGGAAGGAGCGGCCGGAGCGGCACCCGCCGTCAGGGCGGCAGAATCGGGCATGCCCGAAAGACCCACATTCACGCCGAATGCCACACCGGCTATCAGCATAATGACACTCAGCATCAGACCCCACACGATGAGCTGCACAAAGCCGGCCAGCGCAATGCCCACCATCTTGCCTATCATCAGCTGGAAGGGCCGCACGGACGACACCATGATTTCGACGATGCGGTTCGTTTTCTCCTCCATCACGCTCTGCATCACCATGCCGCCGTACGAGAGGATGAACATGTAAATGAACAGCACGAGCACCATGCCGGCCAGGGCTGCGGCGTTGGCGTCGGAGAGCACCTCGTTGCCGTGTTCGTCCCACTTGAAGGTCTGGATGCTGAAGTCGGTATTGGCGTCGGCCAGCAGCTTGTTGATATCCACGTGGTCAAGCTGATAATGCGACAGGCGCTGCCGCTGCAGGAAACGGCCCAACTGGCTGTTGACGTATTCGGTCAGCTCAAAGGGCACTTCCTCGCGCGAATAGATGACGGCGGCCTTGGGATTGACCGAAAGGTCGCCCGAAAAATAGAGCACGGCGTCGATGTCGGTTTCGGCCTGACGCATGCTGTCGGTTATTTGCGGCGCCACGCTGAAGGCAAAGCGCTCGTTGCTGCGGAAGAGGGGAGCATAAAGCCCCGTCCGGTCTACAATGACCACTTGTTTCTGATCGCCGTCCTTAAAGCTGGCCAGCCAGAGCGGCACAAAAATCACGGCTGCAAAGATAAACGGCATGAGCACCGTCAGGATGATAAAAGATTTTTTGCCGATGCGGTTAAGCAATTCGCGGCGTATGATGATAAGAACTTTATTCATAAGGCTTTAGGCTTGGTTTGATGCAGAATTGACGGTTTGGATGAAAATGTCGTTCATGGTGGGCAACTGCTCGGCAAAGAGCCGCACCTCGGCCTGGCGCGTGAGCACCGGCAGCCAGTCGGAATTGCTGCCGTCAACCTTTTTGCGCAACACGTAGCGATGCTCGTCATACTGCTCCTCCACACTCACGATGTCGTAGGTCGGGTCAGGCGCCAGGGTGCCGCCCACGGTGACCACCTCGTACAGCCCGGTGCGGAACTGGCGGCGCACGTCCATCACACGGCCGCTAAGCACGACCTGCGCATGATTGATGAGGGCAAAATGGTCGCAAACCTCCTCAACCGACGACATGTTGTGGGTGGAGAACACTACGGTGTGGCCCTCGTCACGCAGCGCCAGGATTTCCTTTTTCAGCAGTTCGGCGTTCAGCGGGTCGAAACCGCTGAAAGGCTCGTCAAAAATGAGCAGGGGCGGACGGTGGAGCACGGTGATGACAAACTGCACCTTCTGCTGCATGCCCTTGGAGAGTTCCTCCAGCTTTTTGTTCCACCAGGGCATGATGTCGAACTTCTCAAACCAGTAGGTCAGCCGCTCCTTGGCTTCGCGGTGCGTAAGGCCCTTGAGCTGGGCCAGATAGAGCGCCTGGTCGCCCACCTTCATCTTTTTGTAGAGGCCGCGCTCCTCGGGCAAGTAACCGATGCGCATGACGTCGGACGGCTCAAACGGACGCCCGTCAAAAAGCACCCGGCCGCTGTCGGGCACGGTGATGCGGTTGATGATACGGATAAAGGTGGTCTTTCCGGCCCCGTTCGGCCCCAACAGGCCAAACACCTGACCTTTGGGTATGCTGATGCTCACGTCGTTGAGCGCCGTGTGCTGCTCAAACTTCTTGACGAGATGCTGAGCTTCAATAAAATATTCCATGTTCAGTAACAGATAAAAAAATTAAAATCAGTTCACAAAAGTACGAAAAGGCAGGCGTACGAGCAAACAAAAAGTGCATTTTCCGGCCGGGCGTGGCCCAAGGCTGCCGGACAGGGACGGAAAAGGTCGGCGGGAAAAAATTTTTTCCTCCGACCCCGGCCCAAAAAGTTCCCGCCCGTTTTCATCTTTCCGCACCCCCGGAAAATGAAAACGGCAGCCTGCACTGCTCTTGGCCCCTACTCCCGACCGACAAACGCCCCGAAGCACCCGCCCACACTGAAAAAAAGGCGTCACGGAAGCAAAGAAAACCTTAAAAAATCTTTTGCACTCCGACGGGTTTGCTGTATCTTTGTCTTTTGAAAACGTTTTTAATTCCGATATCGACATGATTCTATTTTTCAGAACACCCGGAAAGAGCATCATCGCAACGCAAGTTGACCATCAGCTCTCCCCCGAAGAGAAAAACGAACTGTGCTGGCTCTATGGCGGCGCTACCGTGGAAAATGCAGACAAGCTGGAAGGCTACTTTGTAGGCCCCCGTCGCGAAATGATTACCCCCTGGAGTACAAATGCCGTTGAGATTACGCAAAACATGAATCTCCACGGCATTTCGCGCATTGAGGAATACTTCCCCGTAAAAGATGAGAACGCCGACCACGACCCCATGCTGCAGCGCATGTACAAGGGGCTGGACCAGGACATCTTTACCGTCAACATCAAGCCGGCTCCCATTGAATATATCGACGACCTGGAAAGCTACAACGAGCAGGAAGGTCTGGCCCTCTCGCCCGAGGAAATCAACTACCTGCACGACATCGAGAAGCAGCTGGGCCGCAAACTGACCGACTCCGAAGTGTTCGGCTTTGCGCAAATCAACTCCGAGCACTGCCGTCACAAGATTTTCGGCGGTTCGTTCATCATTGACGGCGAGGAAATGCCGTCGTCGCTCTTCGCCATGATCAAGAAGACGACCAAGGAAAACCCCCACAAGATTATCTCGGCCTACAAGGACAACGTAGCCTTTGCGCAGGGCCCCGTCATCGAGCAGTTTGCTCCGCAGGACCACTCGACGAGCGACTACTTCATCATCAAGGACATTGAGAGCGTCATCTCCATCAAGGCCGAGACGCACAACTTCCCCACTACGGTGGAACCGTTCAACGGTGCCTCCACGGGTACGGGCGGCGAAATCCGCGACCGTATGGGCGGCGGTGTAGGCTCATGGCCCATTGCCGGAACGGCCGTGTACATGACGGCATATCCGCGCCTTGACGGCGGACGCGACTGGGAGGACATCCTGCCGGTGCGCAAATGGCTCTACCAGACTCCGGAACAGATTCTGATTAAGGCCTCGAACGGTGCTTCCGATTTCGGTAACAAGTTCGGTCAGCCGCTCATTGCGGGTTCCGTACTGACCTTCGAGCACCAGGAGAACGGCGAGAAATACGGCTACGACAAGGTAATCATGCTGGCCGGCGGCGTAGGCTACGGCACCAAGCGCGACTGCCTGAAGGGCGAGCCGAAAAAGGGAAACAAGGTGGTTGTAGTAGGCGGCGACAACTACCGCATCGGTCTGGGCGGCGGTTCGGTATCGTCAGTCGATACGGGACGCTACTCCAGCGGCATCGAGCTGAACGCCGTACAGCGCGCCAACCCCGAAATGCAGAAACGTGCCAACAACCTGGTGCGCGCCCTCTGCGAAGAAGACGTCAACCCGGTAGTGTCCATCCACGACCACGGTTCGGCCGGTCACGTCAACTGCCTCTCCGAGCTGGTTGAGGAATGCGGCGGACTCATCGACATGAGCAAACTGCCCATCGGCGACCCCACCCTCTCGGCCAAGGAAATCATTGCCAACGAGAGCCAGGAACGCATGGGTCTGCTCATCCAGGAAGAACACCTGGAGCACGTACGCAAGATTGCCGAGCGCGAGCGCGCCCCGATGTACGTGGTAGGCGAAACCACCGGCGACGCTCACTTTGCCTTTGTGCAGGCCGACGGCGTACGTCCGTTCGACCTCGACGTGGCGCAGATGTTCGGCCACTCACCCAAGACGGTGATGGTGGACGAGCGCGTCAGCCGCCAATACGACAACGTAAGCTACGAGCCGGCCAAGGTGCAGGAATACCTCACCAACGTGCTGCAGCTGGAAGCCGTAGCCTGCAAGGACTGGTTGACCAACAAGGTAGACCGCTCCGTAACGGGTAAGGTAGCCCGCCAGCAGTGTCAGGGCGAAATTCAGCTGCCGCTGAGCGACTGCGGCGTGGTAGCCCTCGACTACCGCGGCGACAAGGGTATAGCCACCTCCATCGGTCATGCTCCGCAGGCCGGACTGGCCAGCCCGGCAGCAGGTTCCGTACTGTCGGTAGCCGAAGCCCTGACCAACATCGTATGGGCACCACTCGCTGAAGGACTCGACAGCGTGTCACTCTCTGCCAACTGGATGTGGCCCTGCCGCTCACAGAAGGGTGAGGACGCCCGCCTCTACGAAGGCGTACAGGCCCTGAGCGACTTCTGCTGCGACCTGAAAATCAACGTGCCTACGGGTAAGGACTCACTCTCACTGAGCCAGCAGTACCCCAATGGCGAAAAAATCATATCTCCGGGTACGGTCATCGTATCGGCCGGCGGCGAGGTCAGCCACATCCGCAACGTGGTATCGCCCGTCATGGTCAACAAGGCCAAATCCGTATTCTACCACATTGACTTCAGCTTCGACGAGCTGCGTCTGGGTGGCTCGGCCTTTGCGCAGTCGCTCAACAAGGTGGGCAGCGACGTGCCGACCTGCAAGAATCCGGAATACTTCAGAGACGCCTTCAACGCCGTACAGGAACTCGTCAACAAGGGCTTGCTCCTGGCCGGTCACGACATTTCGGCCGGCGGTCTGATTACCTGTCTGCTGGAAATGTGCTTTGCCAACACCGAAGGCGGTATGGAAATCAACCTCGACGGCTTCAAACACGCTGACCTCATCAAGATTCTGTTTGCCGAAAACCCGGGCGTAGTAATCCAGGTGGCCGACAAGGACAAGAAAGAGGTGAAGAAGATTCTGGAAGACGCCGGCGTGGGCTACATCAAGCTCGGTCAGCCTACCGAGGAGCGCCACATCCTGGCCACCCTCGACGGTGCTACCTACCAGTTCGGCATCGACTACCTGCGCGACGTATGGTACGAAACCTCTTACCTGCTCGACACCAAGCAGAGCATGAACGGATGCGCCCGCAAGCGTTACGAAAACTACAAGTTGCAGCCGCTGGAATTTGCCTTCAACAAGGACTTCACCGGCAAGTTTGCACAATACGGCATCAGTCCTGACCGCCGCAAGCCGTCGGGCATCAAGGCCGCCATCATCCGCGAAAAAGGTACCAACGGCGAGCGCGAAATGGCTTACTCGCTCTATCTGGCCGGCTTCGATGTGAAGGACGTAATGATGACCGACCTCATCAGCGGCCGCGAAACGCTGGACGACATCAACATGATTGTATTCTGCGGCGGATTCTCCAACTCCGACGTGCTGGGCTCGGCCAAAGGATGGGCCGGCGCCTTCCTCTACAACCCCAAGGCCAAGGAAGCCCTCGACCGCTTCTATGCCCGTCCCGACACCCTCTCACTGGGCGTCTGCAACGGTTGCCAGCTCATGGTTGAACTGAACCTCGTAAACCCCGAGCACAAGGAACGCGCACACATGCTCCACAACGATTCTCACAAGTTTGAGAGCGCTTTCGTAGGCACCACGGTACCGATGAACCGCAGCGTAATGTTCGGCAGCCTGAGCGGCAATAAACTGGGTATCTGGGTGGCTCACGGCGAAGGCAAGTTCTCACTGCCTTATCCGGAAGACGAGTACAACGTCGTGCTGAAATATTCATACGACGAATATCCCGGCAACCCCAACGGCTCTGACTACGCCGTAGCCGGCATCTGCTCGGCCGACGGTCGCCACCTGGCCATGATGCCTCACTTGGAAAGAAGCATCTTCCCCTGGCAGAACGCCAACTATCCCGCCGACCACCGTCAGGACGACGTAACGCCCTGGATTGAGGCTTTCGTCAATGCCCGCAAGTGGGTGGAGGCACATCGCCAGTAATCCCCCGCCAGCACACACCAAACCGCCATGCGGCCGCCCGGCATCGTTGCCCGGACGGCCGCATGGCGGTTTTATGGAGCGGTAGGAACGGAGCCGACCGAAGGGGATCCGTGCCGCATAGAGCCACCGGCATACAGCCCGCAAAGCAACAGCCACCGAGCCTGCAGCCCCCCCAAAAACAAGGTCCGACTTTGTGCGAACAAGGTCCGACCTTGTTTTTCCGAGAAGCCACCTTGTTCACCCACAATCCCACCCGTTTTCTCCCACCGTGCGCAAAATCACCCGCCACACACGGCCCGTTCAAATAAAATCGTTATATTTGCCCATGAATCCCTACGCCGGAGCCACAACGGTGACGGAGAGGCGGGATTCCATATATGAGGAAAGGCGTTTATTGGCGCTTTGTCCGTGGCTCTTAGGAACTTCGCAAACTCCAAACATACAGTCCACGAACATCGCAACAGTAGATGCCCATTGGGTATGTTATATGCCGGCCCGTGGTGTACGCTTGCGTACACCGCACGGCTCGTCCACATATATACATATCGGCGTGGGCTTCTGCGTTGCTCGTTCTGGCTGTATGGGCAATGCGAAGGCCTCTAAGAGCGGGACGGCAACGATACAGACTCCCGCGCTTTTTCGTATATATGCCACAACATCCTTACTGAAAACCTTTCCTCCACAGGGAGTTTGGCGGAAACAACAAGAAAATAATATGAACATACCATTCATGCATTTGCAGTATCCAATCATTAGCGAACGCGCTAAAAGCTGGAGCCGTAAGGCCAGCCGCTATAAGTCACCACCGCAGAACATAGGGGTGGCTATGGACGCTTTCATATTCGCCTACATCGCTTATGCCGCATGGGTTTCACTTTTTAAGAACGAAGAACAAGAATGTGGCGGCGACAGGCAACGCTGCGTATACCAAGTCAGCTCTGCGTTGGAATCGTACGAAAACGTTATCAATCAGTTGGATACTCCGGCACGCGAACTGGCACAAGCCATCTCCCACGGAGGATTTAACGTCAGATCATCTTGTGGGACTGACCCGGATTTGGGCAAGAACTGGGACACCCCAAATGGGCTGAAAGCCTTGCTCAACACACTATACAACATACGTTGCAACCTCTTTCACGGGCAGAAGAGCATGGAAAAGGAACAAATAGCTATCCTCACGCCAGCCAACGACTGCATGAAAATCCTCAATCGCGCACTCTCCCGTTTTTTCAAAGAAGAATATGACCGTTTTATCAATGAAATCCGCCAATCATGAAAAAACTCACATCAATAAGTTGGCTCCTTGCCATCCTTACGTTACTCCTGTTACCCACCAGCTGTTCACAATCCACAGAAGATCCGCTTACCGATGGGCCGCAACCCGGAGAACCCATCCCTGGAGCTCCGCTTGTAACAGTGCATGTGGCCGAGGCTGGAACCTTTACCCAAAGACTATCTAATCCTTATGAAACCATCAACTTAAAGGTTACGGGCAAACTGAATGGAACAGACCTCCGCTACATTAGAGAATTAGCTGGTCGGGATATATATAACAAGCCAACAGCAGGCGCCCTGAAATACATTGACCTCAGTGAAGCTGTAATCATCAACGGAGGCGAAACCTACTTAAACACAAATGTAGTTGAAGCTCCAAATCCTGACATAAACAACATCTCAAATAGCCTTCCCGGCTTATTCCTGGATTGCGAAAACCTCATTTCGGTCAAAATGCCCAACCACATACGTGAACTTCGTGGAACATTTGTGGGTTGTAGCAGTCTCACTTCCGTAAGCCTCCCGGAATGGGCAACAAACCTCTCTCACGCATTTTGTGATTGTGAAAAGCTCTCTTCAGTCAAAATTCCAGATGGCGTAACAAACCTATCCAGCACATTCTATGGCTGCACCAGTCTCACCACAATAGACCTGCCTGAAGGCGTGGAATTCTTGGACGGAACTTTCAAAGACTGCACCAGTCTCACCTCAATAGACCTGCCTGAAAGCGTAGAATACTTGAACGGAACTTTCAAAGGCTGCACCAGTCTCACCTCAATAGACCTGCCTGAAAGCGTGAGAAACTTGAACGGAACTTTCAAAGACTGCACCAGTCTCACCTCAATAGACCTGCCTAAAAGCGTAATATCCTTGGACAATACTTTCTATGGCTGCACCAGTCTCACCACAATAGACCTGCCTGAAGGCGTAATATTCTTAGACGGAACTTTCAAAGGCTGCACCAGTCTCACCACAATAGACCTGCCTGAAAGCGTGAGTTCCTTGGACTGTACTTTCAAAGGCTGCACCAGTCTCACCTCTGTCAACATGCTAGGTGACAATGCTTTATATCTCGGCAATACGTTCAAAGACTGCCCCAACCTGCGGACTATCCGTCTCTTCTCACCAATTCCACCTATTCCACGCGAATTCCCAGAACTAAGCGACAACGTCACCATCTACGTTCCTAAAGGATCGTACATGTCGTATAGGGAAACTGGTTGGGGCGCCTACAACCTTATGGAGTTCGACGCGGTAGGTATCGACACGCCGGTGCAGACGAACAAGGCGGGCGTTCCGGAGTATTACTCTATTGAAGGGAAGCTGCTCACGAGTCCGCAGCGTAGAGTGAGCAGCGTCCGCGAGGCAGACGGCACAACGAAAAAAGTATTCATCCAGCGGCCATGATTGCAGTTCCACATCCCATCAGGAGGTTCATCGACGATGAATGCACGTTCCTCGAACTTCTCATCCGCCAGTTTCCTGCGCTGCACGACGAGTGGAAATCCAAGACGCTGAAAGAGTTTGAGGAGCAAGCCGCCGAAGTGGCCGAGGGCGATGACGAAGTGCAATTTGACGTCTATCATTCACTCGCAAACGGACTTGACGCCTACGACTGCACGACCGACACGTTCCGCCGCGCCATGCTCGTCATGGCTTATTCCTACTACGACACCGCAGTCCAACTGCTCTGCCGTAACACCAATAAGCTCAAGCCTTTGGAGTTCCTCTGCGTCAGCAAGCAAATTCCTATCGAAAAGGAGGTGCAAGAGGATATTGACTTTCTCGACAATTTAGTCCGTCCCCTCCGTAACTACCTCGTGCACAACAACAGGCCCGACGACATCAAGAAACAGAAAGGTCAATGGAAATCCCGCCTAGAAAAAGTATGCAAAGAACGTAGCGATACTATACTGACAGATGACGGACGCCTTGTACTGACCGACAATACATTAGCTATCGAAGCCCTGAAACGCGCGCACCGCGCACTCAGCTACGTGGCTAGCAAACTCGGCTATGGCACAAGATACACAGGACGTAATACTGGTACAGCAGAATAAACAACTGCCTTCCTTAGAACGCCACGAGCCCGCCTTGCGGTCAGTTTGACCATCGCAAGGCGGGCTCATAGTATGATAGCCTCCATGCGCGTGCTACGCTCCCTCTCTGCATGACTAGAACATCACGGTCTGCCTTGGTAAAATCTGGCAATAACGGTAACAAACAAAAAGGCGCGGAGCATGAGGAATTAACCTCGCGCTCCGCGCCTTCGCTTTCTTTTAAAAGTGGCGGCTACCTACTCTCCCGTCTTGTGGACAGTACCATC
>ERZ779643.1950-NODE-1950-length-12705-cov-4.889802_pt1 | contig 12705 bp, 8 predicted proteins | sample MGYA00511564_ERZ779643 | MGnify/ENA primary metagenome ERZ779643 (study PRJEB29588, sample SAMEA2147114) | human gut metagenome | biome: human gut; feature: human-associated habitat; material: faeces | place: Denmark | collected 2008/2010 ... | reverse complement strand
CACATAGTTGATACCAAGTGTTAATCGTCGCTGTTTAGTATCGCATAGATTTTTTCGTCAAGTTCTCTGCCTTTTTCCATCAATTCTTTTAATTCTTGCTTAACTCTTACTATCTCGGCTTTAACCTCCTCTTCAGACATTTTTCCGGAATCATCGATTCCAACATATCTTCCCGGAACGAGAGAATAGTCGGCCTCTTTGATTTCATCTATTGTTGCGGACTTGCAGAAGCCCTTAACATCTTCGTAGCCTTCGCCTTTCAACCAAGCGTGATAAACTGCGGCAATACTTTCAATATCGCCTTTGTTTTCATCGCCATAGGTGGCAAGATTGTATGCTTTTGCTTTTTCAATGAGTTCGTCATTGTCTTTATGACCGACCGTTACGTCGTTGTAAGTCAACTCGCGGATTTTACGGTCAATCATAATTCCTTTTTCGCGGCAATCTATAAACAACGTTCTGCCTTTATTTCTGCAGTCTTTACGCAAGAACCACAAACAAGCGGGAATCGTAACTGTGCTGAAAAGATTTGTCGGCAGTGCAATAATGCAATCAACTATTCCTTCTTCAAGCATCTTTTGACGAATATTATATTCTTGCTTTGAAGAAGTTGAAAGCGAACCGTTAGCCAAAACAAAGCCTGCAACACCTTTCGGCGACAATTTGCTTATAATGTGCTGAATCCAAGCATAGTTGGCGTTTCCCTGAGGGGGGATATCGTAAATCCAACGAGGATCTTCCAAAAGTGAAGGCTGACCGTAGTCACTGATATTGAACGGCGGATTTGCCATAATAAAATCGGCGCGCAACGTCTTGTGCTTGTCGTCGTGGAAAGTGTCGCAGTAAGAATCGCCCAAATCTGCCGTAATTCCGCGAATAGCCAAATTCATTTTAGCCATACGCCACGTATCCGGGTTGAGTTCCTGTCCGTAAACGGAAATATTGTTGATATTCCCTTGGTGTTGCTTAATGAAGTTTGCGGATTGAGAGAACATACCGCCGGAGCCGCAACAAGGATCGTATACACGACCGTTGAACGGTTCAATCGTATTGACAATAAGGTCAACGACACAACGCGGAGTGTAGAATTCGCCACCTTTTTGTCCGAATTTCTTTGAAAACTCGCCCAAAAAGTATTCATAGCATTTGCCGAACAAATCGCCGGTCATATTCTCGGTGGAAAGATTGTTCGAGAACAAATCGACGAGTTCGCCAAGACGGCGTTTGTCTACGTCGCCTTTTGAATAAACTTTAGGCAATATGCCGCGAAGTTCATCGTTTTCTTTTTCAATGTCGATAAGGGCTTGATCGAGAATAGTACCGATCTTTTCGTCCTTTACAAATTGCTTTATGTAACCCCAACGGGCGGTTTCGGGAATCCAGAATACATTATCTTCGGCGTATGCGTCTTTTTCTTCTTCAAAATCGTCGCCTTCGGCAACTAATTGCTTATATTTTGCATCGAAACGGTCGGAAACGTACTTGAGGAAAATGAGCCCGAGAACCATTTTCATATAGTCGTGCGGCATAACCGCACCGATAAGTTTATCAGCCGCAGCCCACAAAGTTTTTTCAAGAGATTGAGATTTTTCCACTTTTTCTTTTGCCATGATTCACGCTCCAACTTCCTGATAATCAATATTATAAGAACTTTAATCGCTACTATTATAGCACAAATTCTAAAAGAAATCAACCCGAAATCCTATTTATAAATATTCCATCGAAAAATTTTTGCAACTTGTTGCACTTTTTCGTAATATACTGTTGACTTTTGCTTTTTATACGTATATAATAGAAACAGGAAATAAAAATGTGAATTGTTACATTTTTTCGTAACGGAGGCAATATGGAAAGCATAAAAAGAGACGTTTACTTGAAAAAGCTGAAAGATAGAGAGCAAAATGGCTTGGTAAAAATTATCACCGGTATTCGCCGGTGTGGAAAGTCATATCTTCTCAACACGCTTTTTTACAATTATCTGAAAGAAAAGGGAATAAAGGACGACCATATTATCAAAATTTCGCTTGACGATGACGAAAACAGCGACTTGCTTTTGCCCAAAGCATTGAGTCGATTTATCAAAAACTTGATTGCCGACGACGGATTATATTATATTCTGCTTGACGAAATTCAACTGGCAGATAATTTCGTGGGCGTTTTGAACGGACTTTTGAAATTGCCTAACGTTGATATTTACGTTACGGGCAGCAATTCAAAATTTTTATCTACCGACATCGTAACGGAATTCAGAGGACGTGGCGACGAAGTGCGTATTTTGCCGTTGTCTTTTTCGGAGTATATGTCCGTATATGACGGAACGGTTGCGCAAGGATGGAAAGATTATTATACTTACGGCGGATTGCCGCTTGTCCTTTTGCAACAAAGCGAAGAAGCGAAAATGAATTATCTGAAAGGACAACTCAAAAATGTATATCTCAATGATATTATCGACCGTAACCGAGTCCAAAACGAAGAACAGATCAACGCCGTAGTGGAAATTCTTGCGTCAAGCATAGGCTCGCTCACCAATCCGCTAAAACTCTCAAACACGTTCAGAAGTGTTGCCAACTTGCCTATCGCGGATAAAACTGTTTCTAATTATCTTGCGTATCTCGAAGACGCTTTTCTTGTAGATAAATCAAAGCGTTACGACGTAAAAGGCAAAAAGTATCTATCCACCCCGTCGAAATACTATTTTACCGATTTGGGATTAAGAAATGCCGCGCTCAACTTTCGTCAACAAGAAGAAAATCACATTATGGAAAACGTGATTTATCTTGAACTCTTGAAGCGTGGTTTTTCTGTGGACGTAGGGATCGTAGAAACTTCAAAACGCAACGCTGAAGGGAAAATAGTCCGCAACTATGTCGAGGTGGATTTTATCGCTAATCGCGGAAATAATAAGTTCTATATTCAATCGGCTTTTGCGATGGATACCGAAGAAAAACAAGCGCAAGAAAAGAATTCTTTACTGAATATCAAAGACTTTTTTAAAAAAATAATTGTCGTAAAAGACGATATCAAGCGCAAACGAGACGAAAACGGCATAGTAACGATGAGCATTTATGACTTTTTACTGGATAAAGAAAGTATAGAGTATTAAAAGACTGAATTTTTACAGGAGACAAACGATGGAAAATAAATTTAAACAATATGCAATTATTTCAAGTAATTGGGTTCCAAATAATCCAATAAGGGCTTTTATGCCTTTTATCTATGATTATATTTTAACAAAAAAACCTTCTCTAAAAAAATTAGAAGATATTTCTGTTGATATAGATGAATTATATGGCTTGCATCTTACATATTCTTTATTGAGAACAATTTTAGAATATTTGAAGAATAATGGAGAAGCTTCATTGAATAATGGCGTTTGGAGTTTTAATATAAGAGAAAAAAACAGAAAACCAATTGCAAACGATATTGATGACAGTGAAATAAACGAGTTTATTAATAATTTTATTGAATACATTGGTGGGGGTATAAAAAAAGAAGAGGCTGAAAGGCTTATTAATTCCTTCTTTGCTCGATATGATTATGAAGTATTAAAAGGACAAGCCACATTAAATGATTGTCATTTCGACAATTACGACTATTTTGTTGCGGAATATATAAAAAATCTGTTTAAATTAAATTCTTCCTCTTTATCTTTTCTCTTTAAAATCGCTCAAGGCAGCATCATTAAATCAGCAATTAGTAGTGAAAATTTAGAATTAACTATATTCTCAAATAAATGTTTTTATTTCGACACAAAAATATTGTTTAGACTTTTAGGTTATTATGGCGATTATTATCAAAAAGAATATGAGGCACTATTCTTAGAATTAAGACAACAAAAAGCCAATTTAAGAATAACAGAATATGTATACTATGAGGCACTTTCTATATTAAGGGGATGCGAAAAATATATCGATAGTGCGGAATATCAATATGAAAAAGCATCGGATGTTCTTCGTTATTTTCGCTCGATAAAAATTTCTAAAGAATCAATTCAAGAGAAAATAAATACATTCGAAGATGTTTTGAAAGATCGATATGGCATAATCATAGATAAAACTGATATTTATAAGAGTCAAGATAAAAAATACAATGAGGATTATCAAGGTCTAAAAGCACTGATTGTAGATAAATATGGATACAGTAATAATGAATTTACTTACGTTTATGATAATAGCGTTGAAACAGATTTAAAATCTATATTACATGCATATTTAGCACGAGGGAATAACGATGTCGTCTTAATTAAAGACTCCCCTCTGTTTTTTATTACCACCAATGGGGCTTTAGTTAAAAGCGTTATGGAGTATCACCTTGAAAAATACGGCAAGAAATTAAGTCCAATAATGAGTGACACATTTTTGGGGGTTCTCTTATATACTAACACTAATAAACTGGAAGAATATTCCAAACTAAAACTTTTAGCATTTTGTCACGAAGCATACAAACCCACAAAAGAACAACGCGAAAAATTTATTGAGTGCGTAGAAAAAGCAAATAACGAAAACAGATTAACGGACGATCAGACATTTTTATTGAAACATTATTCTCTTATAGATGATGTTTTAGTTAACCAATTAAGAGAAAATGATTTTAATATAAATGATGATTGCGTATATGATACACTTGAGGAAATCCACAAAGATTTAGTTAAAGATATCAGTGATTCATACAAAAGAGAAATCGCCGCTACGAAAGAAGTTTACGAAGCGACAATTGCAAATAACAATGCGAAACACCAAGAAGATCTATTGAAACAACAAAAAAAATACAGCCAAGAGTTAAATGAGACTAAATCTAACTTCGAAACTTTACTTAAAAATAAAGAAGATGAGAATATTCAATTTAGAAGAACTCAATTTGACAAAGATCTGAACAAATATAAACATAGAGTAACGGCAATTTTTTATTCAGTTTCATTTGTGGTTTTAGTGGCAGCTATATTTGTTTTATGTATTCCTCTTATATTTAACACTGATAGCGGAGCGTGGTATACTGTCGCATATCGCATTTCAACTGCTGTAGTCGCAGTAATAGATGTCATACAAATAATAAGAGGTATCATAAAAAAAGAGGTCTGCAAAAAAGCTATTGAGAAAAAAACTAAAAAGCTATTGCAAAATTATGGATTATCAAATGATCCTTTGATATAGTTAAGATAATTAAAACTCAATCAAAAGTTCAATGAGAGTAGCACTCGTGCCGCCATTAGGGAATAATACGAACCCTGACGATAAGTTAGAGTTCGTATTATTCCTTTCTAACGAATATTTCGGCATAAAAGTCGATTTGGACGGCAAAAAGAAGAAACTGCCGGGCGTTTAATCGCTCGGCTTTTTTTATGCTCAAAAACAGGTGCTTGTTACTAAATTTTGTTACTAAAAAAGTGTTACTAAATGGCGAAATCTCTTACTAAAAAATTGCAAGGAAATGTTAAGAAAATATTTCAGATGCAATAGCAGTTAATGCTAATCGAGATGAGAATCCGGCAAAAGAAAAAAAGCCTTGCTATGAGATAAGCTACATAAAAGTAACTTACGGCAAAGACGGCAAAGTTGAAAGCGTAACCGTCAAAGTTAGCAAGGCTCAGCAAAGCGGTAAATAAACCGCAATCCGAACGGCAAGGGGTGCAAGCCCCTCGCCGATTAGGTTGTCTATAATATATCAAAAAAATAAATTAAGTCAAGGAGTTAAACGTATGAACATTAAAAAAATTATTAAGAACACACAAGACACCGTAGAAGATTTGAGAATATCCCCCCCCCTGACAATCTCGTTTCAGCGATTATTAAATTACTCGAACTTACACACGCTCGCAGACTCGACGCCGAAGCGGTAGCGGCTTTGTCGGATTGTGGAATTACGCTCGAAGTCGAGGAAGGCTGAGTTATGGCACGAAGTGAGGCACAAAAAGCCGCCGACAAAAAATACAGAGAAGCGCACAAGGGCGATCGTACAACTTGGACAACAAAATTTAAGCCCACAGAACTGGCAGAAATTGACGCCGTTATAACGAATGGATACCCTTTTTCCAAACGGCTGATACTCGCATTTTATAGTGACGTTACAAATCGAAATGTTTTTTATCTCATCGAATGCCTTCTTGCGCAATAACGTGCTCGACCTTACATGCGTTTTCCTCTGCCAACTCAAAAAGCGAGTCCGATTTTTTCACAAGCTTTAGTCAAAACCTCATGTCGAGATAAGACGCTTTCGGCTTTCGCCCGTCCCGGTTCGGTAAGCTCGATAACTCCGTCCGAGCGAACAACTATGTAACAGCTCTTTTTCATAAATACTTACAGTCCTGGACACGCTCGGCTTACTGTAACCCAACTCGGCAGCGACGTCGACAGCCCTTGCGTTTACACCTCGCTTTTGAATTCTCAGAAGCGTTTCGAGATGCATTTCCTGAGATTCGTTATCTGCCATAATACTTCCCGTCCTTTCTTTATCGTTAGGCTTGCACCTGCGAAACAGCGGCGACATGCAGCTTGCTTTAAATCGTTAACTCTTACATTATTAAGTGCTAAATATCGCAAGCAGCTTGTAAAATCGCCCCGCTGATTTATTGCAAAACGCATAAAATATAAGCCTTATATTTTATGCGTTTTTCTTGCTCCGTTACGTACCTGCAAGCAGCCCTCCGTTGTTTGCTCCGTCTTGTACCGTCTCTCGATTCAGCCGTCACAAAAACACCGATACGCATATAAGTTTTTTATTCAAGGACTGCTTTAATTCTTCTTACTCCGGCAGAAGAAGACTGTTCCTTTACAACACGGAAATGTCCAAGCTCGCCGGTACGCTTTGCATGCGGTCCGCCGCAGATCTCTTTAGAATATTTTCCCATAGTATATACTTTTACTTTTTCGCCGTACTTAGAGGTAAATAAGCCTACTGCGCCTTGCGCTTTCGCTTCGTCAACAGTCATCTCTTCACATGTGATTTCCACGTCTGCTTTTATTGCTTCGTTTACTTTGTCCTCTACCGCTTTGATTTCTTCGGGAGTAAGCGCTCTCGGGAAAGTAAAGTCAAAGCGCAAACGTTCTTCGGTAATATTGCTTCCCTTTTGGTTTGCGTTTTCGTCATGCAATACTTCTTTTAACGCCCTGTGCATAAGGTGCGTTGCCGTATGAAGTCGGGTTATCGCCTCTGTATGATCGGCAAGACCTCCCTTAAACTTTTGTTCGGCTCCTGCATGACTCTTTGCCTGATGCTCCTTATAAGCTGCGTGGAAGCCTTCTACGTCCACCTTTAACGAGTGCTCTTTGGCAAGTTCTTCGGTCATTTCTACAGGGAAACCGTACGTATCGTAAAGACGGAAAGCCGCCTTACCGGAAATCGTGTCTCCTTGCTGATAATGAACCAGTTTTTCAAATTCTTTCATGCCGGTAGAAAGCGTTTTTTCGAATCGCTCCTGCTCGAGCGTTATTTCTTCTATTATGCGACCTTCGTTGGCTGCTATTTCGGGATAAACGTCTCTGTATATGTTTATAACGGTAAGTGCGATTTCTTTAAGCGCATTGCCCTCGAAGCCGAGCTGACGGCCGAAACGAATAGCTCTTCTGAGCAACCTTCTGAGTATATATCCTTGGTCAACGTTAGAACACGTAACGCCCTTTTCGTCACCGATAATAAACACCGAAGTTCTTATGTGATCTGCGACGATTCGTTCTGCCTTCTGATCGGACACGGAGGCAAGTTCTCGTATCTTATTGATTATAGGTACAAAAATGTCTGTATCGTATACGCTTTTTTTGCCCTGCAAGATACAAAGAGTACGCTCCAATCCCATTCCCGTATCGACGTTTTTTTGTTTGAGCGGCTCAAACTTTCCGTCTGCAGTCTTATTGTACTGCTCTTCTACTTTTGCAAAAAGCTCCTCACAGCCCTCTGTATCCTTGCTTCTAAGCTTCTCTGTAATATCAAAGCTTGGCTCATATAAATTATCAAATCCCAGGACAGGATTTTAACGACCATGAGAATTGGGCGATTCTCGTTTCCGACCGGTAACTCCTGCCGGTCCCCACCAGTTATTCTCCTTGGGAAGATAGAATATACGACTCTTATCTATACCGCACTGTTCCCAGAGTTTTGCGCTCTCATCATCTCTCGGGCAGTTTTCGTCGCCTGCGAAAACCGTAACGGCAAGATGCTTAGGATCTATACCGAGATACTTCTGATCGGTAAGGAACTCATAGCTCCAAGCTATTTGCTCCTTTTTAAAATAGTCACCGAGCGACCAGTTTCCGAGCATCTCAAAGAACGTGCAGTGGCTTGCGTCGCCGACTTCGTCTATATCTCCCGTACGAACACACTTTTGAACGTCCGCCAGCCTATTGCCTGCCGGGTGCTTAGCTCCCAGAAGGTAGGGAACGAGCGGATGCATTCCCGCAGTCGTAAATAATACGGTTGGATCGTTTTCGGGTATAAGCGAAGCGGAAGAAATAATAGCGTGACCCCTCTCCGCATAAAAAGTCGTCCACATTTTTCTTAAAGTATAACTGTCTATGTTTTTCATGATAAAATATCCTGCCTTTACTGTTTTTTGTATCCGTCTTTCAGACTAACTACCCTATTGAAAACCACGTCATCGCTTTTGCTGTCCCTGCAAAAATACCCCATTCGAAGGAACTGAAAAGACTTAAGCTTTGGTGCGGTCTCCAAATATTTTTCGACGTAACCGTCGCATATCGTCAGTGAGTCAGCGTTCATTCTCTCCGAAAAATCCACTTTTTCCTCGCTGTCGTTCAACAAATAATCATATATACGCATTTGTGCTTTAGCGCAATTCTTAGCGTCTACCCAATGAATAACGCCTTTGGTCTTGACAGCGCAATCCTGCCCGGACTTGGTACCCTCGATGATTTCCGCATTTACGGAAACCACCTTACCGTCCTTGACCTCGTATCCTACCGCCTTAATTATATATCCGCTTTTAAGTCTGACGGTGCCTTGCGGAACAAGTCGCTTAAATTTCGGCGGCGGAGTTACTTCAAAATCCGTTCGTTCGATATAAAGTTCGTTACTTATCGTTATCTTTCGTGTAAGACCGTCACCTTTCAGAGGATTTATCTCAAAATCGAGTTCCTCGCTCCAATCATCCGGACGATTGACTATCTTTAACTTAAGCGGTTCGGTTACAGCCATTGCTCTTTCCGCTTCGTTATTAAGCTCGTCTCTTATGCAGCTTTCCAAAAAGCCGGTTTCCACTTCGCTGTTCGCTTTGCTGACGCCTATGTTTTCACAGAAAGTTTTTAATGCGGACGGCGTGTAACCTCTTCTTCGCAGTCCTGCGATAGTCGGCATACGAGGATCGTCCCATCCGTCTACGGCGCCGCTCTCCACAAGCTTCTTGAGGTAACGTTTGCTCATTATCGTACGCTTAATATTAAGACGTGCAAACTCATACTGGTGCGGCGGATTTTTGTACTCGCACTCCGTCACTACCCAATCGTAGAGAGGTCTGTGGTCCTCGAACTCCAGCGTACATATAGAATGAGTTATACCTTCTACCGCATCTTCGATAGGATGAGCGAAATCGTACATGGGATATATACACCACTTATTGCCTTGACGGTGATGCTCGGCATGAAGAACTCTGTACAAAATAGGATCTCGCATATTGATGTTAGGGCTAGCCATGTCGATTTTTGCCCTGAGCGTCAACGCTCCGTCCTCGATAAGACCGTTCTTCATATCCTCGAAAAGTTTTAAGCTTTCTTCTATAGGACGATTGCGGTTTTTGCTCTCTACGCCCGGCTCGGTAAGAGTACCTCTCGTTTCCTTAATTTGCTCCGGCGTCATATCGTCGACATACGCTTTGCCTTTTTTTATCAACAATACGGCTTTTTCGTACATTTCATCAAAGTAATCGGACGCAAAAAGTACTCTCGACGTATCCGCTCCGAGCCACGCTACGTCCGCTATGATAGACTTAACAAATTCGTCGTCCTCTTTTGCAGGATTGGTGTCGTCAAAACGCAAATTAAACTTACCGCCGTATTTTACCGCAGTTCCGTAATAATTAAGACAAATAGACTTAACGTGACCTATGTGAAGGTAACCGTTAGGCTCGGGCGGGAATCGTGTAACTACAGATTGACATCTGCCCTCTTTGAGATCGCTTTCGATTATCTCTTCTATAAAATTTCCCATATATAATATCTCCCTAATGTCCGCCGCAAAGGCTTCCCTTAAAAGTTATTTTGTCGCTTTTTACATACATATAGCCGTCGGCTTCCGCCTCGAAACCAAAAGGTTTGTAATAGTCATCCGCTTTTACTTTGACGGTCATAGGCACGTCGAACAAATTTACGAAATTCAGCGTAGATCTAGCAAGCAGATCGAAAAATCTGAAATCGTATTCGTTTTTTACATACACTTGTCTGATAAGCACGTCCTTCCCGTCAAGCGCAAGCACCGAAAAACCGATGGGACGACCGTCGTCGTCCATGATAAGAACTCTCTCGTTTTCCCCGAGCGTTCCGTTAAGTTCCTTAAGCGCCGCCTCGGTATAATCGTTATCTCTTTCCTTTACCGTCAACATAAACTCTCCTCCGTTATCGTTAAAAACAAATTTTTTTGCAAGTCGCTTTACTCAAAAAACAACGTCTTGCTCTGCTTGTCCGTCTCCCTCATAAAAGCGCTCAGCGCACTGTATCGCTTGGCAATATAATTGTTTTCCACCATTCGTTTTAAGTTATACTCTTCGCCCACCATAGCTACAAATCTTTTTGCCCTCGTTATGGCAGTATAGAGTAAATTTCTCGTCATCATCATCGGACTGCCGCCTACGACAGGCATTATAACTCCTTCGTATTCGCTACCCTGACTTTTGTGAACGGTAATGGCGTAAGCAGGCATAAGCTGACTGCGAATATCCGGCGTATATATTATCTCCCGTCCGTCGTCTAACGTTACAAAAATGTCATTGTCTTTAACTGCAGTAACGATACCCGCATCTCCGTTAAACACGCCTTCGCCCGTTTCGTAATAAGGCTTGTTTCGTACCCATGACAATTGATAATTGTTGGTTACGTGCATAACTTTGTCGCCCGTTCGAAATATCACGTCTCCGCATGTCAGCTGCTCGCCGTGCGGATTCATCTGCTCTCTGAGCAGCGAGTTCAAATTTATCGTGCCGCATACTCCGTTTTTAAGCGGACAAAGCACTTGTATTTTTTGTGTGTCTACGTTCAGATATTTAGGTATTCGCCTCGCCGCAAGGTCCACCACCGTGGCAGCTATTTTTTCGGGCGCCGAACACCTTACGAAAAAGAAGTCCGAACTCTTGTTGCTCAGCGACGGCATAATTCCGCTATTCACCGCATGCGCCGATTCGGCAATAGAACTGCCGTCTCCCTGTCTATATACCTTAGACAACATTGCCGTAGCGACAAGACCGCACTTAAGTACGTCGGAAAGGACGTTGCCTGCGCCTACGGATGGGAGCTGATCTTTGTCGCCGACCATAACCAATCTCGTGCCCGACGCCAAACGTTTGAGCAACATATTAAGCAAAAACACATCCACCATGGAAACCTCGTCTACAATCACGAGATTACACTTAAGCGGAGTCGTCTCCGATTTAAAATCGTTAATCCCCACGCCTTGCATAAGAGCCCTGTGAATAGTCGCGGCTTCTCTCCCGGTGCTTTCGCTCATCCTCTTTGCCGCTCTGCCGGTAGGAGCCAGTAGCATTGTCTTAAATCCAAGCTTTTCCGCAATATCGATTATGCACTTTATCACAGTGGTTTTTCCTGTTCCGGGACCACCTGTTATAATCGATACGCCGGAAGTTACGGCAGTTTTTACCGCTTCCTTCTGAAGTTCGTGCAGCTTGATGCCTCCGACCTGTTCGAAATGCTTTATATCTTCGGTAACATCGTAAGTTATCTTGTCCGATTCCCTTATCAAACGTAAAAGACCGCTTGCCGATCCGTTTTCCGCTTGAAAAACGTTTCGTCGGAATATTGCATCATATCCGTCTACGTCCGCCCGTTTAAGCTTAACGTCAATGACCAAAGCGTCGACCTGTCTGTCTACCTCTTCCTTATCGACGTCCAACACGAGGCTTGCCGCATCTACGAGTTCCTCCTTAGGCAAAAACGTATTGCCGGCTTCTTCGGCTTCGGATAGTGCGTGCGCAATTCCTGCCCTGATTCTAAAAGTGCTGTCTAGCGGCAATCCTTGTTTTACCGCAATCCTGTCCGCTATCTTAAACCCTATTCCGTCAACGTCCTCTATCATGCGATACGGGTTTTCGGAAACGATTTTTATAGTTTCCTCGCCGTAAATTTTGTAAATCTTCAGAGCGGTACCGAGCGCAATGTCTTGCGCTTGAAGGTACATAACGGCGTCTTGTATTATTTTGTTTTTAATGTACTCTTCGTGAATAGCCAACGCCTTGGCTTTGGAAATGCCCCGTATAACCGTAAGAGAGGTCGGAGACCGCTCTATAACGTCGAGAGCGTTGCTCCTGAACGTCGACACTATTGCAAGCGCGGTTTTAGGTCCAACGCCCTTTATCAGTCCGCTGCCCAAAAATCTGACTATCCCGTCCGGCGTGTCGGGGGCGATTCGAACTACCTTTTCCGCTTTAAACTGTCTTCCGAACCTAGGGTGCGTTACAAATTCGCCTTCGGCTTCGATGTCTTCGCCCTCGACTACCGGCGGAAACGCACCCACGACGACTATCGGCTCGCCTCG
>ERZ779643.1933-NODE-1933-length-12776-cov-2.334722_pt1 | contig 12776 bp, 8 predicted proteins | sample MGYA00511564_ERZ779643 | MGnify/ENA primary metagenome ERZ779643 (study PRJEB29588, sample SAMEA2147114) | human gut metagenome | biome: human gut; feature: human-associated habitat; material: faeces | place: Denmark | collected 2008/2010 ... | reverse complement strand
CTGCGGGGGCGCCATTTCGGCGGTGACGCCAAATTTACCGGCTGCAAAAGCCTCTTTCAACATACTCATATTATTTCTTCCCCTTTAAGCTGATCGTTCTCGGATAGCTGAACTTTGCGTAGCCCTTGTCCTCACGGGTGTGGCCGAGCTTATCGAGCTGACCGATCTCTTCCAGACGCTTGTAGATCTTGATCCATGCGCAGTCATTTTCCGGGTTGACTTCGCACTTGCCGTTCTTCTGGCCGCCGCAGGGGCCGTTGACCAGGCTCTTGGCGCACTGGGTCACGGGACAGATACCGCCGGTCTGGCCGAGAACGCAGTCGCCGCAGAAGTGGCAGGCTTCTTCCCATACGCCGAAGCGGACAGCTTCACCGAGGTACATGGTGTTGTTGGACGGATAGGTGGGGATGCCGGGCGCGTTTTTGGCCACGCACTGCACACCGTCGCCGCAGGACATGCAGATGACGCAGTCCGGCTTGGCAGCGACCAGGGGCTTCATCTTGCCCTTGACGCCGAGATTCATGCAGCAGTAATCCGCGATCGTCGTGCCGACGATCTGCATGTCGAGCGGACCGTCCACTTTTACGATCTGGGTATGTCCTCCGCTGACCAGCAGGCAGAGGAACGGAAAGTCGGGGTGCGGAAGCTGTCGGTCGGGCAGGTCCAGAAAGTGGGAGAGGATGTGCCCCTGCAGATGATTGACCTCCACCAGCGGAATGTCGTGGGAGATCGAGAGTCCTTTGGCGAACGATACGCCCACCAGAAGCGATCCCAGCAGACCGGGGCCGCGCGTGAAAGCGATCGCGTCGATCTTGTCGATCGTCACGCCGGCCTCTTTCAGGGCCGTATCGACTACCGGGACGATATTTTGCTGGTGGGCCCGGGATGCTAGTTCCGGGATCACGCCGCCGTATTTTTGGTGCACGGCCTGCGAGGCGATTACGTTCGAGAGGAGTGTCCGGTCGCGGATGACTGCGGCTGAAGTGTCGTCGCAGGAGGATTCTATGCCTAAAATGGTAATGTCCATGTGATTTTTGTGTGGCAAAAAACTTTACAAAGATAGTGAAAGCCGAGAGAAAATGGGAACGAGTTCCCATTTTTTCCTAGGCGCATCCTATCCAAGACTATGTCAAAGATACGAATAAGCCGAGCGCAAAAGCAAATTTATTTGTGTTTTTCCGAGGCGGAATTATCCGAATAAAAATCAAAGATACGGAATAAAATCCGAAATGATTCGCCGATGTCCGTATTTATTTCGGGCGGCAGCCGATACCGGGTCTCTGTCCGGGCTTCGGAAAAACTCCGAAATGCGATTGGCAACAGGTTTGCGGTTCTGTATTGTACCGGGCGCGGATTTTTACCGGTCGTTGCGGGAGGGCTTCGCGACAAGTTCTTCGAACGGTGACTTTTGACGATAAATATCCGGTCTGCCGGATGTTAAATCCCGAAATTTGCTTAAATTTGCAATTTATTAAAAACGGTTTTGTCGGATAATGCGCAGGATAGTGAACATACTGGCCAAGATGGTGTCGGCGATCGTGCTGGCGCTGATCTTTCTGCCTCTGTTGGTCGCCCTGTTGTTCGAGATTCCTGCCGTTCAGAATTTCGTCGCTCGGGAGGCGACGGAAATAATCTCCCGCAAGCTCGGCACCCGCATCAGTATCGACCGGGTGGATATCGGCTTGTTTTACCGCGTTTCGCTCGACGGATTCTATGTCGAGGATTTCCAACGGGATACGTTGCTTTATGCCGGCCGTCTGGATGCCCGGATCAAGAGCCTCGGCCTGTTCGGGGGAGGGCTCGTTTTCAGCCGGGCCGAATTGTCGGACGCCCGTTTTTGCCTGCGCGAAACTCCCGACGGGGAGATGAACATCAAGCAGGTGGTCGATAAACTCTCCAAAAAGGACAAGGCCCGGGCGGAGGGAAAATTCAGGCTGGAGATCGAGCGTCTGGAAACGGATGGGCTGGATTTCTGCATGGAACGGCTGGAGCACCGCAATCCGTCGTACGGAGTGGATTTTGCCGATATGCACCTGATCGACATCCGGGCCGAACTGAAGAATTTCACCATCGACGGTCCGGTGATCCATACCGACATCGGGCGTTTGGCGATGCGCGAGCGCAGCGGATTTGTCGTCGAAGACCTGGCGGGCTGCCTTTGCATCGCCAACGGCTGTATCGATATCCGGGAGGGACACATTCGGACGGCGAAGTCGAATATCGAGTTGCCTTCGCTTTCATTGATTGGATTGGACTGGGCCCTTTACAAAAATTTCGTCGAGGAGGTGGACATCACGGCGCAGGTCGTCAATACGACGCTGTCGTCCGACGACATCGCCTATTTCTCGCCCAAAATGAAGGATTGGCACCTGACGCTGACCGACGTGAACGCTGATGTGAGCGGCCCTGTGGCCGATATGTCGGGATCGCTGCGCTCGGTCCGCACGGGAGCCGACACGAAACTGTCGGTCGATTTTGCGGCGCAGGGACTGCCCGATGTCGGAAAGGGGCATTTTAAGGCCGACATTTCCGAACTGACGACTTCGGCGGCGGATGTCGATCGGCTGGCGGCTGCCCTCACAGGCAAGAATTTGCCCGACGAGGTGCTGCGTATTGCAAAAAATGCGGGCAAAATCGGTCTTACCGGCAAATTCGACGGAACGCTCACGGCCTTTGCTGCGGATGCTGCGCTGGCGACCGAGATCGGCGGTGCGACCTGCCTGTTGCAGGTGAGCTCGCTGCGCGACGGCTGTCGCGGTGTGCTGGGCGACGTGAAAACGTCCAGTCTGCAACTGGGCGAGTTGCTGGAAAACGATCTGCTCGGTCCCCTCTCTCTGAATGTGCATGTAAACGGCGAACTCAGCTCGGAACACTCCGACGCCGAAGTGTCGGGCGAGATCCTGCGATTGGGGATCAACGGATACGATTACGATTCGCTCCGTATGAAGGGGCACCTGGTGAACCGGGAGTTCAACGGACTGATCGAAGCCCGGGACAGGAATCTGCGGTTCGATTTCAGAGGGCTGCTCGACCTGAACGATGAGCAGAGGCCCCGCTACGATTTTGCGCTGGACCTTGAGGAGGCGAACCTGGCGGCTCTGGGGGTGAATCGCCGCGATTCGGTGTCGGTGCTTGCCGCCCGGATCGCTGCGCGTGCCGTCGGCCGTACGCTCGACGACCTGAACGGAATAATCTTCGTCCGTGATGTATCCTATCGTTATAACGACCGTGAGCTCGCGGCCGACAGCGTTGTGATCGTGGGTCGGAACAGCTTGTCGGACAAGTTTATTCGTCTGCGTTCCGATTTTGTCGATGCCGACTACGAGGGGAAGACCTCCTACAAGGAGGTGTTCGCCTACCTGCAACAGCGTTTCCGAGATTATGTCCCGACGCTTGACGGCGGTCCCGGCTGGCAGGCGCAGCATCCCGATACGGTAGAGTTGGCCGACGGATATTCCCAACTTACGGTCAATGTCCGGAAGATCAATCCGCTGGTCAATGCCGTTTCTCCCGGGTTACAGATCGCGGACGGATCGCAGTTGCTGCTGCGGATCAACCCGGCGAACGACAAACTTTCGTTCGAAGCGGCCTCGGATTACATCGAGCGGGGCCGGATGACACGTCTGAATCTGGATGCCCATAACCGGGGCGACTCGCTCGTTTTCGCGGCTTCGACCGAGGATCTTTATCTGAACAGTTTTCACATGAGCCGTGTCGGAATGAGCGGAGGGGCCAAGGATAACAAGCTGGAGCTGATTACCGATTTCGCGGATACTATCGGCGATGTTTCCGGACGGATCGGATTTCGTTCGGAATTTGCCCGGGGACGAGGTCCTGCGGGCCGGCAGATCGATCTGCGGCTGACGCCGTCGTACATCAGCCGGGGAGAGAAGACTTGGAATATCTATACGGACGGTATTACGGCAGATACTTCCCGGATACGAATCGACCGTTTTCGAATGGTCAATGCCGGGCAGCAACTGCTGCTCGACGGCGTCGTATCGCGTCGTTTGCAGGATTCGGTGCAATTGACGCTGCATAATTTCGAGCTGGCGCCCTTCTCGCAGTTCACCTCGTCGATGGGCTACCGTGTGGACGGTCGTACCAACGGTTCGGCGACGATGAAAGCGGTGCTCGGGGCCGGCGAGGTGCAGGCCGATATCGTTGTGGACAGCATTTCGATCAACGATCTCGCCGTTCCGTCGATCTGGCTGCGGTCCCGATGGGATTTCATACAGAACCGCGCGGGTATTCTGGTGCAGCAGCGGGAAAATCTCGATACTCTCGTTCGTGGTTTTTACGCCCCTTCGCAAAAGCGTTATTACGCCCGGGCTACCCTCGACGCAGTCGAACTTTCGGCGCTCGATCCCCTGCTGAAGGGGGTGGTCGAGCGGACCGGCGGCAATGCCGATGTAGATATCGCCCTGCGCGGTAGCGGTAAGGAGGCGAACCTTTCTGGGCAGATCGCCGTGCGCGATTTCACCACGACGGTGGATTTTACGCAGGTGACCTACACGATGCCCCGGGCCGTGATCGAGGTTAAAAACAATCATTTGATTGCCGAAGGCGTGCCGCTGTACGATCCGGAGAAGAACGAGGGCCTTTTCTCGATCGACCTCAATCTGGAACATTTGTCCAATATCTTCTATTCGGTGAAAGTACTGCCGAAAGAGTTGATGGTGCTCAATACCACTTCGAAGGATAACGACCTGTTCTACGGCCGGATTTTCGCTTCGGGTTCGGCGACGATCGCGGGCAGCAAGGGCGGTGTGAAAATGGACATCGTGGCTACCACCGAAGGCGATTCCGAATTTTATATGCCTCTGTCGGGACAGTCGAATGCGAAAACGGCCGATTTCGTTACGTTCGTCACCCCTGAACAGATCGATACGACCGACTATCTGGTGCGCAAGAAGCTGCTCTTCCAGCAGCAGGGGCGTAAAAAGGAAGCCGCAGGCAGCACGATGGATATTACGATGGCTCTCAATGTGCAGGACAATACCGCTTTCCAACTGGTGATCGACCCGACGGTCGGCAGTGCCCTGAAAGGTCGTGGCAACGGTATGCTCAACCTGCATATCAATCCGGGTAACGGTATCTTCAATATGTACGGCGACTATACGCTCATCGAAGGCAGTTTTCTTTTCTCATTGCAGAATATCATTTCTAAGAAATTCATCATCGAGAGCGGTTCGATGATTCAGTGGACGGGCGAGCCTGTCGATGCGCGGCTCGACATCAATGCCGTCTATAAGCTCAAAACGTCGTTGCAGCCTCTGTTGAACACTGTAACCGCCTCTTCGGACGACGACCAGAGCGGTTCCCGGATTTCGGACCGTTCGGTGCCGGTCGATTGTAAGATCCATATCGGCGGTCGTTTGAGCAACCCGCAGTTGGATTTCAGCGTGGTCGTGCCCGTTACAGATATAGAAACGCAGGCTGCGGTGGCCAGCGTGCTCAATACGCAGGAAGCCCAAGCGCAGCAGTTCATTTCGCTGGTCGCACTGGGTACTTTCAGCAATTCCGGCAGTGCCAATATCGGTGCTTCTTCCGGTGTGGCAACGGGTCTGGAGATGCTTACCAACCAGCTTACCAACTGGTTTTCGACAGATGATTACCGGATCATCCTGAACTACCGGGCTGGCTCCGAAATGACCGGTGACGAGGTGGATTTCGGCTTCTCCACCAATTTGATCAACAACCGTCTGCTGGTCGAGGTCGAGGGCAATTACATCATCGACAACAAACAGGCCGTAAGCAACAATGTTTCCAACTTCATGGGCGAAGCGCATGTGACGTGGCTGATCGACAAGTCGGGCAACCTGCGTCTGAAGGCGTTCACGCAGACCATCGATCGTTTCGACGAGAACCAGGGCCTGCAGGAAACCGGTATCGGGATCTCCTATGAGGAGGATTTCAATAATTTCAAGGATCTGAAACAGCGTATTCGGGACCGCTTCACCAACAAGAAACGTCAGAAAAAGCGTCAGGCCCGCCGCGAGGAGCAGGCTCGGCGTGCGGCGGAAGAGGCCCAACGGCAGGAATTGCTTCTGCCGGAAGATCCGCCGGAGCCTGAATACGACTTGGAGCGGGATTGATACGGAAAAAGTAAAACTCGAATAAAATAAATTTAATTCACTCAAAAAGATTATGATTAGTTTGTTGCAGACCGCAGATGCGGTTGTTGTCGCGGAGCAGACCCGCATGGGACTTTGGCAGTTGTTTATGAGCGGCGGATGGCTGATGTGGGTTTTGTTGATTCTGGGAGGACTCACGATCTTTATCTTCGTGGAGCGCTTCATGGCGATCCGTAAGGCGTCGGAGTTCGATATGAATTTTATGAACCGCATCCGTGATTATATTTTGGACGGCAAGGTCGCCGCTGCGGTCGATCTTTGCCGCAAAACCAATACGCCGATCGCCCGTATGATCGAAAAGGGTATCGGCCGGATCGGTCGTCCGATGAGCGACGTGCAGTCGGCCATCGAGAACGTGGCGAACCTCGAAGTGTCGAAGCTCGAAACCAACCTGCCGATCCTGGCGACCATCGCCGGCGGCGCCCCGATGATCGGTTTTCTCGGTACGGTGGTCGGCATGGTGCAGACTTTTATGGATATGGCCGCTGCGGGCGGTACGGTCGATATGTCGCTCCTTTCGAGCGGTATGTACGTGGCGATGATCACGACGGTCGGCGGTCTGCTGGTCGGTATTCCGGCCTACTTCGGTTATAACTACCTGGTGGCCCGCATCGAGAAGCTCGTTTTCCGGATGGAGGCCAACTCGATTGCCTTTATGGATATTCTGAATCAACCCGTTCAAAAGTAATCTGTTATGGCAATCAAACGCGGATCCAAGGTCGATAAGTCGTTTTCGTCGGCTTCGATGACCGACCTGATCTTCCTGTTGCTGCTGTTCATGCTGATCGCTACGACGCTCATCAACCCCAATGCCATCAAGCTGATTCTGCCGAAAAGTTCGAATCAGTTGAAGGACAAGGCAATGACGACGATTTCGATCCAGGATACGGGACATGGATACAGGTATTATGTCGAGACGGAAAACGTCGGCTCGCGCGAGGGCGTGGAGAAAGCCCTCAAGTCCCGGCTGGCGGGACAGGAGAACCCTACCGTTTCGCTGCATTGCGACAAGTCGGTGGCTTTCGACGAAGTGGTGGCCATGATGCGCATGGCCAAGGCCAACAATTTTACGCTCATCGCGGCTACCTCGCCCGAATAGAGTGAAACCCGGGGAATGCCGCCCTGCGGTGTTTTCCTTGTGAGAATTGACCGATGTATTATTACGATCCGAATAACGATAAATCGAACGCGCGTCGTTGGGCAAGCCTCGCAGCTTTGCTTTATGCGCTGTCGATCGCGGCGGCTTTCCTGTTCGTGTCGTTCGATATGGGGCGGGACGAGCTGCTTCCCGGCGAAGGGTTGCTGATCGATTTCGGGACGACCGAAACCGGTCTGGGCGACCGGGACCTGTCGGCTACCGATGTGCAGGCACCGCCGCAGCAGGCGGCGGCCGAAGCGTCGCGGCAGCAGGTCGAATACGTGACCAGCGAGCGGGAGGAGCTCGCCGTGCAGACACCGCAGCCGGAGAAGAAACCCCGCGAGCGGGAGACTCCGGGACAAACTCCGCAGCGCAGCGACGCGCAGCAGCCTGCCGAACAACCCCGCACGGTAAACCGTCGGGCGCTCTTCCCGGGCCGCACGGCGGGGAGCACTTCTACGTCGGAGGGGCCTGCTGCGGGCGAGGGTAACGCCGGGGACCTTTCGGGGGCGCCGGAAGGCAGTCACGACGGCACGGGCCAGAGCGATTCGGGCATTGCCTACGACCTTTCGGGGCGCTCGGTGGTGGGAAAGCTGCCCAAGCCTTCCTATCCGGGCAATGAGTCCGGCAAGGTCGTCGTCGATGTGACTGTCGATGCTTCCGGTCGGGTGACATACGCCTCCTATCGGGCGCAGGGATCGACGACCAACAGCAAGCGGCTGGTCGATGCGGCGGTCGAAGCGGCCCGCAAAGCTCGGTTTTCATCCAGCGAGAGTTTGATGCAGACCGGAACGATTACCTATGTCTTTACGTTGGAATAGATTGGAATGCGCTGCCAATCCGGTTTGCCGTGCGACGTTGCACCGCATCGACTGAAGGCGCGATAACAGCAGCGGACGATGGCTGCGAAAACGACACGAATGATACGTACGATATTATTGATTGCGGCTTCGTGCCTTGCATGGCTCGGGGCCGGCGCCCAGCAATACGAGGGAGCGCACCTGAAATTCGAGAGTTCGTTCCATAATTTCGGGAGCGTACCCCGTCGGGGCGGCGATCTGGTTTGGGAGTTCGAATATACGAACGACGGCTCTGCTCCGTTAGTAATAGTAAGGGCGCAGACTACCTGCTCGTGCCTGAAGGTGAGCCACTCCAAGCGCCCTCTCGCACCGGGCGAAACGGCTGTGATCCGTGTGGTCTATGAACCGCATAAGAACGAACCGGGCACTTTCAGCAAGGTGATCCAGATCTATTCCAATTCGGTTTCGGGGCGGGAGCTGATTACCGTTTGCGGGAACTCTCTGGATACCGAATGATCCGGTGCCGGAAAGGGGTACGTCCCGGAAGCGATCGATAGAAGGGGCGCTTTGATAGGGGCGGTTTCGAGAAGATGTCAAAATGGGATCGGATGTTCGCGTGAACACCGTAAAATAGTTCGACGTATGCCGTTTTGACGATAACCGCCCGGTTTGTAATTCCGATTGCGTCGAACCTGTATTGCTTATGGAACTGTTATTTACGAACTGTACGATTCTGCCCATGACGGCAGAGAAGGAGCCCCGGACTTTCACGGGGGCGGCCGGCGTGGCGGATCGCCGTTTGGCGCTGGTCAGCGCCGATCCCCGGCGGATCGAAGCGTTCCGGCGGGAGCATCCCGGGGCGCGGGAGATCGACGGCACGGGTAAGGTGCTCATGCCGGGACTGATCAATACCCACTGCCACGTGGCGATGACCCTCCAGCGGGGCTATGCCGACGACATCGCCCTGATGAAGTGGCTCCACGAATATATCTGGCCTTTCGAGGCGCAGCAAACCCCGGACGAAATCGTGCTGGGAGCCGAAATGGGCATTGTCGAAATGTTGCTGGGCGGCGTCACGACGTTCGTCGATATGTATTGGCACGAAAACCGTATCGCCGAGGCCGTGCGGCGGCTCGGCATCCGGGCCATGCTCGGAGCGAGCTATCTGGATACGAGTTGGGAGGCTTTTGCCGACGATGTGGAGCGGATGATCGCCACCACGGGCGACTGCGACCGTATCCGGTTGGCCGTGGCGCCCCATTCGCCCTATACCTGTTCGCCGGAGTCGTTGCAGCGGGGCAAGGAGCTGGCACGCCGCCACGGACTCTGGTTCATGACCCATATTTCCGAAACCGAAGACGAGGTGCGTATCGTGCGGGAGCGTTACGGTACTACTTCTGTCCGGCATCTCGATACCCTCGGTATTTTCGACGACCGGACGATCGGTGCGCATTGCGTTCACGTCGATGACGGGGATATCCGCATCCTGCGGGAGCGCGGAGTGGCCGTGTCACACAACCCCCAGAGCAACATGAAAATTTCGAGCGGTATCGCCCCGATCGCCCGGATGCATAGCGAAGGGGTGCTTTGCACGATTGGCACGGACGGTACCTGTTCGAACAACGACCTGGATATGTGGGACGAGATGCGTACCGCATCGTTCTTGCAGAAAGTAGCGACGATGGATCCCTGCGTGCTGCCGGCTTACGAAATCCTGAAAATGGCGACCGTCAATGCGGCCCGTGCGATCGGTCATGCCGGCGAGTTGGGCGTTATTAAGGAGGGTGCGCTGGCGGATTTCATTCTGATCGATGCGGTGAAGCCGCACCTTACGCCGGTATATAATATGGTGGCGAACCTGATCTACTGCGGCAAGGCTGCCGACGTGGATACCGTCGTGGTGAACGGCGAGATCGTCGTCGAGGGCCGCCGGATCGAGGGCGTCGATCTGTCGAACCTTTGCTCCCGGGTGCAGCATACGGCCGAGGACATTGCCCGCCGTACGGCCGCAGCGAAAAAGTAGGCTTTCAAGGTTGCCCGCAACTGAATGAAAGGGCTGTTCGATAACTTCCCGAAATTGAAAATCACCCCCGTCGGAGTTTATTCCGACGGGGGTGAAAACGTTAAAATCGGACTTGTCAGACAATCCCTCTGTTTTCCGGTATTTCGTCCGTTTATTCGAGCAGCAGCTCTTCCAGGTCGGGAATTGCGGGGAGGATGTAATCGGCTCCGGCCGCTTCCAGTTCCGCCCGGTCGCCGTAGCCGTAGAGAACTCCGGCGGAGTCGATGCCGACGGTTTTTGCACCGAGAATGTCGTATTTGCGGTCGCCGATCATTAAGGCGGTTCCGCGATCGGTGATGTTGCTCCCGGCCAGCACGTGAGCGATCACATCGGCCTTCGTCGGCAGCGAGCCGTCCAGTCCTGTGCCGCCGACGAAGGAGAAATAGGGGGCGATGCCGAAGTGGTCGAGGATCCGCTCGGCGAATACCCGGGGCTTCGACGTGGCGACGCAGAGCGTATATCCGCTGCTTGCGAGCGTGTCGAGCAGCTCGTCCATTCCGTCGTAGAGCCGGTTTTCGAAGATGCCTTTTTCGGTGAAATACTCCCGTGATACGGCTACGGCTTCGCTGGTCTGGCGGGCGTCGAAGCCGTAAAATGTCCGGAAGGACTCCGCGAACGGCGGTCCGATGAAGGGGCAGAGCTCGCGTAGGTCGCTCACTTCGATACCGAAATGCCGCAGGGCGTATTGTACCGAACGGGTGATGCCCTCCATCGGGTCTGTGAGCGTGCCGTCGAGGTCGAACAGCAGATGTCGGTATTTTTTCGTCATTGTATGGAAATCGTTGTCTGAAACCCCGCTCGGCAGCGGTGTATCGTCGTTTTTTTGATGTTTTCGTTGTCTGATAGGCTTCGGCGGCTTCCGAATCCCGGATTTCCCGGTAGGACGGACGAGCAGGAAACGGTCGTTTTCCGACCGCCCGGTGCGGGTAGTGCGGGCGGCTGGTCCTCTCCTTCACGCTTCTCGGAGGAAAACCGTCGCCGTGCGCGAAGTGTTGTAGATGCGGATGCGGGGCAGTTCATCCCCCTGCACGGGGTAGGAGAAATGCTGCCCCCGCATGTCGGTCCGCTCCGTGCCGCCGAAACGGCGCTCGTCGGTCGAGAGGATCGGGCGGTAACGGCCCGGAACCCGTACCCGTACTTCGTAATTGGGTATCGAGGCCGACGGATGCCAGTTGAATACGAACAGCAGGTCGCCGTGCGAAAAGGCCATCGTCTGATTCTGGGTGTCCATCTGTAAATTGTAAGGGTAGCCGTCGCGGAGTATGCCGTATTTTTTCACCAGGGCGATCATCGCCCGGTCGAACTCCCCGAGCTGGGCATAGCGCAGCAGCCCGTTGTCCGCGAGCGACCATTGGCGCCGGGCGTAGGCGTAGCTCCAGCCGTTGCCCTCGCGCGGAAAGTCGATCCATTCGGGATGTCCGAATTCGTTGCCCATGAAATTGAGATAGGCGTCCCCGCCTGCCGAGATCGTGACGAGCCGGATCATCTTGTGCAGGGCCATTCCCCGGTCGATGACCGGACTTTGCGAGGCGCGGTCCATGTGTTCGTACATCTCCTTTCCCATCAGCCGGAACGCGAGGGTCTGGTCGCCCACTAACGCCTGGTCGTGCGATTCGGCGTAAGCGACCGTCTTGATGCCCGGCAGACGGTCGGTCAGGACGTGCCAAATGGCGTGTATGTCCCACTGTTCGTCGGGTATCTCCTTGAGTTGTCGGATCCAGAAATCCGGAATGGCCATGCCCAGGCGGTAGTCGAAACCGACGCCTCCGTCTGCAGTCGGAACCGCGATGCCCGGCATGCCGCTCACCTCCTCGGCGATCGTAACGGCTCGGGGACGGAAATCGTGTACCAGCGTATTGGCCAACGTAAGGTAGGTGAGGGCGGCTTCGTCCACCTCCTCATCGAAATATTGCTCCCTCCGGACGAAGTCGGTGTGCCCGTGATGGCGGTAGAGCATCGAGGTCACTCCGTCGAACCGATAGCCGTCGAAGTGAAATTCGTCGAGCCAGTATTTGACGTTCGAGAGCAGAAAGTGCCGCACCTGTTCCTTGCCGTAATCGAAAGTTTTGGAGTCCCAGTAGGGCTGTTCGCCCGCCGTACCCGGTAGGGAGTAGAGATGATCCGTGCCGTCGAGCTCGTTGATCCCCTCGTTGAGGTTCTTGACGTAGTGGGCGTGCACGAGGTCCATGATCACCGCCAGCCCCAGTTCATGGGCGCGGCGGATCAGCTCCTTCAGCTCCTCGGGCGTGCCGCAGCGCGACGAGGGGGCGAAGAAACTCGACACGTGGTAACCGAACGACCCGTAGTAGGGGTGCTCGGCCACGGCCATCAGCTGCACGGCGTTGTAGCCGTCCTTTTTGATGATCGGGAGTATCTTTTCGGTGAATTCGCGGTAGGTTCCCACGCCTTCGCGCTCCTGGGCCATGCCCACATGGGCTTCGTAGATCAGCAGACTGCCGATCTTCGAGGCGTCGAACGCGCCGCCCCGCCAGTCGAACGGTTCCGCGGGGTTCCAGAACTGCGCCGTGTAGTTTTTGGTCTCGTCGTCCTGCACGACGCGCCGGGCGTAGGCCGGGATGCGGTCCAGCCAGCCGTTGTCGCCGTGGACGTGGATCTTGTAGAGCGAGCCGTGCCGCAGC
>ERZ779643.1926-NODE-1926-length-12844-cov-18.140668_pt1 | contig 12844 bp, 8 predicted proteins | sample MGYA00511564_ERZ779643 | MGnify/ENA primary metagenome ERZ779643 (study PRJEB29588, sample SAMEA2147114) | human gut metagenome | biome: human gut; feature: human-associated habitat; material: faeces | place: Denmark | collected 2008/2010 ... | reverse complement strand
ATCTTGAAATTCCTGCATCAGTAAGGAGCGAAGAGTATTACGTAAAGATGATGGTAGCCTGGTTCTTCGCCACCGCCCTTGCCAAGCAATGGGACCAGGCGATTCCCTACATCGAGCAACAACGCCTTGCTCCCTGGACGCACAACAAGACCATCCAGAAGGCCATCGAGAGCTACAGAATCACGCCCGAGCAGAAGGAATATCTGCGGACATTGAAGATAAAATAATTATGACACAAGATACATCTACATATTACGTTTGGATAGGTGGCTCATGTGATTATGGTCATAAAGAGCGAGCTGGTGGTGCTGCCGTTGTGATTGAGCATAACGGCAACATCATCAGCCGTGATGCAATCAGCGACTTGCACACCACGGAGTTCCGCATGATGCTAACCCTCATGGTGAAGGTAATGCAGGAAATACCGGAAGGTTCCGACATTCTCTTCCTGACCAATGCCGCCTATATTCAGAACTTTGACAAGACTCCAACGGCTAAATCAGCCAACCGAACGAGCAGCGAGAGCAAAGATGCAAGCTCGCTTGCAATCTCTGCCGAGTCGCGAGGGAGGAAGGCGAGAGCCAACTCCGACTTGATCATTCAATGCATCGAGGTAAAGAAAAGGCACAACTCAGTCGAGGTCAAGATTGTGCAATATCACAAGAGTCCACTGCTGATAGAAACCCACGATAGGGCTACGGAAGCAATGGCAAAGACAAGAAAGGAGTTTCATCTGAAAAACAAGTAAATGTTTAGGAGCTATTTCCGGTCATTAAGGTCACGGTCATTATGGTCATTAAGGATTTCAACTTCTCTATTCTGGTAACACATTAGCGCTTTTTGATAACACATTTGTAACACACATGGATGATTTCTCAATACACCAAATTCATAACATATTGATTAGCAGCTATTTACGAAAAGAGTACATAAAAGAGGAATAAGTGATAAAATATATTTAAAAACAAAAAAGAACAACAGAGATAAGTGCCTATAAATAAGCAGCTTACTACTATTGTTCTCTCACGCTATTTTTGTACAAATAAGTTTCATTTTGCTTATTATAGTGATTCCGTTGGGGTTCGAACCCAAGACCCACAGCTTAGAAGGCTGTTGCTCTAATCCAACTGAGCTACGGAACCAACACTTTTCAAAACGCAAACCAGCTAACCAATAACGCAATCAGCCACTTTTCTTATTTGCGGCTGCAAAGGTACATATATTTTTTGAATACACCAAACTTTTTCTCACTTTTTTCTTTTTTTATGCTTAAATATCGCAAAAAATAACTACCTTTGCATCCGTTAGGAGCAAGAAACAGCATTCTGACCCCGAAAGAGAAGAGATTTTTATAACGCATATTCAAACATAAAACATACGCAAATGAAAAAGTTAATCTTTTCAGTAGCCCTGCTCTCAGCAGCACTCTCTGCCAGCGCAGAAGAACATCCGCTCTGGATGCGCTACCCAGCCATCTCGCCCGATGGCACTACCATCGCCTTCGCTTATAAAGGCGACCTCTACAGTGTTTCTGTCAACGGCGGTGAAGCACGACAGCTCACAACCCATGCAGCCTTCGATTCACATCCTGTATGGAGCCCTGACAGCAAGAAAATTGCCTTTCAGTCTAACCGCGAAGGAAGTCTCGACATCTTCGTAATCGATGCAAAAGGCGGTGCTCCTACCCGACTCACCACCAACAGCGGCAGCGAAACACCTATCGCCTTTGCAGACAACGACCATGTGCTCTACTCTGCCAGTCTGCAGCCTACAGCCCAGAGCATCATCTTCGGCGACAACACATTTCCACAAGTATATAAGGTAAGCACCAAGGGCGGAAGACCGGAACTCTTCTCTACCCTCACCATGGAGAATATCAGCATCGCCAAGAACGGCGACATTCTCTACCACGACAAAAAGGGATATGAAGACCCTTGGCGCAAACACCAGAAATCACCTATCGCACGCGACATCTGGCTGAAGAGTAACGGAAAGTTTACCAAGCAGACTACCTTTGCCGGCGAAGACCGCTCGCCAGTATGGACATCAGACGAGAAATCATTCTTCTATCTGAGCGAGCAGGACGGCACATTCAATATCTACCGCCGCAGCCTCAACAGTTCAAGCGACAAGCAGATTACCCACCACAAAGGCAATCCGGTAAGATTCCTCACCGCATCCAGCGCCGACCTGCTCTGCTACGGATATGATGGCGAAATCTACACCGTGAAAGAAGGTGGAGAGCCTCAGAAGGTGAACATCTCCATTACAACAGATAATGACGCTCCAAGCCTCGTACGTCAGATTAAAAGCTGGGGAGCTACAGAGATTTCCGTTTCGCCAGACGCCAAGGAAGTGGCTTTCGTGATGCATGGCGACGTATACGTAACTTCTGTAGAATACACCACTACCAAGCGCATTACCGACACACCGCAGCAGGAGCGCGACCTGAGTTTCTCGCCAGACGGCAGAGCCCTGGTCTATGCAGCCGAGCGCAACGGCGTATGGCAGATTTACCAGTCTAAGATCAAGAACGAGAAAGAGAAGAACTTCACCTACGCTACCGACATCGAGGAAGAGCAGTTGGTGAAAACAGGCGTTACATCACAATATCCACAATACTCTCCTGACGGCAAGGAAGTGGCTTTCTTCGAAGACCGCGCTGCACTTCGCATCATCAATCTGAAATCGAAGGAAATCCGCACCGTGCTCGATGGCAAATACGTCTACTCTTACAGCGATGGAGACATCGCTTTCGAATGGTCACCAGACAGCAAATGGCTCCTTTCAACCTATATCGGCAACGGCGGCTGGAACAACCAGGATATTGCACTGGTAAAGGCTGACGGCAAGGAGGTTCACAACCTGACCAATTCCGGCTACAGCGACAGCAACGGCAAATGGGTGCTCGACGGCAAGGCAATGCTCTTCCAGAGCGACAGAGCCGGCTACCGCAGTCATGGAAGCTGGGGAGCAGAAGACGATGCCTACATCATGTTCTTCGACCTGGATGCCTACAACCGCTTCAACATGAGCAAGGAAGAAATAGAACTGTCTGACGCCAACAAGGACGAAAAGGAGAAGAAGGAAGACGAGAAGAAGGAAGAGGCTAAAAAGAAGGCTGACGAAAAGCAGAAGAAGACCGGAAAGATAGAGGTGGAAAAAGTGAAGCCACTGGAGCTGGACATCGAAAACTGCCGCGACAGAATCGTACGCCTCACCGCAAACTCTTCGCACATGGGCGATGCTGTGCTCTCTAAAGACGGCGACAAGCTCTACTACCAGGCAGCCTTCGAGGATGATTACGACCTCTGGCAGCACGACCTGAAGGACGGCTCTACCAAGCTCGTGATGAAGGGCGTAGGCCAGGGCAACCTGCAGACCGACAAGGATGTGAAGAACCTCTTCATCTGCAACGGAAGCAGCATCAAGAAGGTGGATCTGAGCGGATTCAGCACCAAGGACATCAGCTTTGAGGCTAACTTCAACTATAAGCCAGCCGAGGAGCGCCAGTATCTCTTCGACCACATATGGCGACAGGTGAAAGACAAGTTCTACGACCCTAAGATTCATGGTGTTGACTGGGAAGGTTACCGCAAGACCTATGAGAAGTTCCTGCCTTACATCAACAACAATTTCGACTTCCAGGAGATGTTGAGCGAAATGCTTGGCGAGCTGAACGCTTCGCATACAGGAGCCCGCTACTACGCTTCGAACAGCGCGCTTACCACCGCCAATCTGGGAGTATTCTTCGATCCTCAGTATCAGGGCGACGGCCTGAAGATTCAGGAGATTATCAAGCGTGGTCCTTTCGATGTGAAGAATACGGGCGTTACAGCCGGCAGCATCATCGAGAGCATCGACGGCGAGGAGATTAAAGCCGGAATGGACTACTTCCCATTGCTCGACGGAAAGGTTGGCAAGAATGTACGCCTCGGCATCAGAAACGCCAAGGGTAAGAAGATGGAGGTTACAGTGAAGGCTATCTCTCAGGGCAAACTCAACAACCTGCTCTACAAGCGATGGGTAGACCGCAACCGCGCTTTCGTTGACAGTATTTCGGGCGGACGCATCGCTTATGTTCACGTTAAGGCGATGGATTCGGAGAGTTTCCGCACCGTTTACAGCGAACTGCTGAGCGACAAGAACCGAAACAGAGACGCTGTAATCGTAGACGAGCGCCATAATGGTGGCGGCTGGTTGCACGATGATCTCTGCACCCTGCTCAACGGCAAGCAGTATCAGGAGTTTGTACCTCACGGTAAGGTAGTTGGCCGCGATCCATTCAACAAATGGGTGAAGCCATCTTGCGTCATGATCTGCGAGAACGATTACAGCAACGGTCACGGTTTCCCATGGGTTTACAAGGAACTCGGAATCGGTAAGCTGATCGGTGCTCCTGTAGCAGGAACCATGACAGCCGTATGGTGGGAAACGCTGATGGACAACACGCTAGTATTCGGTATTCCTCAGGTAGGCTGCCGCGACATGCGTGGCGTGTTCGGCGAGAACACCCAGCTGAACCCAGACATCGAGGTTTACAACAGTCCGGAAGATTTCATCAATGGCCATGATACCCAGCTCGAAAGAGCCGTAAAGGAAATGATGAAGAAATAAACAGAACGCCCTGCAGGGGTCCAGAAGCAGAATCGCTTCTGTCCTCTTGCAGGGCGAATTGTTTTTGTAGCAGACAACATTAATTTATTAAACCTTATTAACCCACATTATCGGTAAAAAACCTTCTGTCATGACATAAAACCCTCTAAATCTTTACTTTTTTTCTTGAAAAGGGCGAAAAAGCAAGTGAAAAAGCCATAAAATAAAAAAAAATGAGTATCTTTGCAGAAGATAAGCTGCACTCGGCAATTTGAAAGCAAGCTTTCATTGCGCTCATTTGCGTTATCTTTGCAAAAAATATAAACAAGATTATGGGATTATTCGGATTATTCAGCAACAAAAAGAAGGAAACTCTCGATAAGGGACTTGAAAAAACCAAGGAGAGTGTGTTTGGCAAACTGGCGCGCGCCGTTGCCGGAAAGTCTACCGTCGATGATGATGTGCTCGACGATCTCGAAGAGGTACTCATCACTTCAGACGTAGGTGTAGAAACCACGGTCAAGATTATCCGCCGCATCGAAGAACGTGTGGCCCGCGATAAATATGTTTCAACCAGCGAGCTCAACCGCATTCTGCGCGAGGAAATCGCCATTCTCCTCTCCGAGAATCACAGCGATGACCTGGCAGACTGGGAACTTCCTGCCGACCATAAGCCTTACGTTATCCTCGTAGTAGGCGTAAACGGCGTGGGCAAGACAACCACCATCGGCAAGCTGGCTTACCAGTTTAAGAAGGCTGGCAAGAAGGTTGTTCTGGGAGCTGCCGACACCTTCCGTGCCGCTGCCGTAGAGCAGATTTGCATCTGGGGCGAGCGCGTGGGTGTGCCTGTAGTGAAACAGCAGATGGGAAGCGACCCGGCAAGCGTGGCGTTCGACACCCTGCAGAGCGCCAAGGCAAACGGCGCCGACGTGGTGCTCATCGATACGGCAGGCCGACTGCACAACAAGGTGAACCTGATGAATGAGCTCAAGAAAATAAAGGAAGTGATGAAGAAGGTAATGCCTGAAGCACCAGACGAGGTAATGCTCGTGCTCGACGGAAGTACCGGACAGAATGCATTCGAGCAGGCTAAGCAGTTCTCTGCCGTTACCAACATCTCCTCGCTCGCCATCACCAAGCTCGACGGAACCGCTAAGGGCGGAGTTGTCATCGGCATCAGCGACCAGCTCAAGGTGCCTGTAAAATACATCGGACTGGGCGAAGGAATGGAAGATCTGCAGCTCTTCAACAAGACAGAATTCGTAGACTCGCTCTTTAAAAATTAGAAAATGAAGAAAAATCAGATAGATATTATTACCCTGGGCTGCTCGAAGAATCTCGTAGACAGCGAGTTGCTGATGAAGCAGTTTGAGGCAAACGGCTACCATTGCGTTCACGATTCCAAGCGCCCTCAGGGCGAGATAGCCGTCATCAATACGTGCGGATTCATTGAGGATGCAAAGCAGGAAAGCATCGACACCATCCTGGAGTTTATCCAGGCTAAAGAAGAAGGCCGACTCAGAAAGCTCTATGTAATGGGCTGCCTCTCGCAGCGCTACCAGAAGGAACTGGAAGAAGAAATGCCCGAAGTGGATAAGTTCTACGGCAAATTCAACTACAAGCAGCTTCTGCAGGAACTCGGCAAGGCGGAAGTTTCATCCTGCAACGGCCAGCGTCATCTCACCACTCCGCGCCATTATGCCTACATCAAGATAGCTGAGGGCTGCAACCGCCACTGTGCCTACTGCGCCATTCCTATCATCACCGGCAAGCACGTTTCCCGTCCGAAAGAAGAGATTCTGCAGGAGGTGCGCGAACTGGTAGCAGAAGGCGTGAAGGAGTTTCAGATTATCGCTCAGGAACTCACCTACTACGGCGTAGATATTGACGGCAAGCATCATATTACCGAACTCATCAGCGAGATGGCTGATATTCCGGGCGTGAAATGGATTCGCCTGCATTACGCTTATCCGAACCAGTTCCCTATGGATCTTCTGGACGTGATGCGCGAGAAGCCAAACGTATGCAAATATCTCGACATTGCCCTCCAGCACATCAGCGACCACATGCTCACCAGCATGCATCGCCACGTAACGAAGCAGGAAACCATCAATCTGCTGAAGGCCATCCGCGAACGCGTGCCAGGCATTCACATCCGCACTACGCTGATGGTTGGTTTTCCAGGCGAGACAGATGAGGATTTCCACGAACTCCTCGACTTCGTACGCGAACAGAGATTTGAGCGCATGGGCGCCTTTGCCTACTCTGAGGAAGAAGGAACCTACAGCGCCACCCACTACGAAGACAACGTGCCTGCCGAGGTAAAGCAACGCCGGCTGGACGAACTGATGATTCTGCAGCAAGACATCAGCTCTGAGGTTGAGGCTGATAAGGTGGGCAAAACCATGACCGTTATCATTGACCGCAAGGAAGGCGATTACTACATCGGACGAACAGAGTTCTGCTCTCCGGAAGTAGACCCTGAGGTTCTGATCCGTGCCGATGAGAAGCGTCTGCGCGTGGGTAGTTTCTATCAGGTAGAAATTACTACAAGCGAGGAATTTGACCTCTATGGCAAGGTGGTGAAATAATCATTCTCTCCCCCATAGCCTGGAGTTTTAGAAATTTTGACTACATATTAAATAAATATGAACAATAAGGAATACATCGCTGAACTGGCTCAGCAAACCGGCTATTCGCAGGAAGACACCCAGAAGTTGGTGCGCAAGGCGATAGACGCTATGATTGCCGAGTTTGAGGATGGAGAAGCTGTCTCTATCCCCAATTTTGGCACCTTCGAAGTGAAGAAGCGCATGGAGCGAGTGGTGGTTAATCCTACTACCAAGAAGCGTCAGCTGGTGCCGCCTAAGTTGGTGTTGGGTTTCCGACCGGTAGCTTCGGTCAAGGAAAAACTAAAGAATGGAGGGGATGAGCAATGAGCAAATTCAGTTTAAATACACTCGGAAAACTGCTTGCAGATAAGAGCGGGCTGAGCCAGGTGGAAGCAGAACTCTTCATCCGGAAAATGTTTGATGTGTGCAACCAGGGACTCGATGCCGACAAGCAGGTGAAGATAAAATGGCTGGGCACCTTTAAGGTACAGGCCACGAAAGACCGTGAAAGCATCAATGTGAACACGGGCGAGCGCTTCACCATTGAAGGCAGAGACAAACTCACCTTCACGCCTGACAACATCCTGAAAGAAATCGTGAACAAGCCATTCGCCCAATTTGAAACGGTGGTGGTAAATGACGGCGTAGATTTCGATGAAATAGATGAGAAGTTTGGAGAAGAACAGACAGAAGATGCTCCTGAACAAGTAATCGATTTTCTGGACGAAGAAAAAACTGCAACTCCAAATCCGGAGGTTGTCGTAATCGAATCTGAAAAGGAAAAGGAAAAAGAAGACGAACTGGCAAAGCAAATTGCTATTGAACAAGCTAAACTGGAAAAATTAAAACAAGCCCAACTGGAGCAGGAAAGAATACAGAAAGAAAAGCAAGAGCAGGAAAGACTGGAACAGGAAAGACTGGAGCAGGAGAAACTTGAACAGGAAAGACTGGAGCAGGAAAGACTGAAGCAGGAAAGACTGGAGCAGGAGAAGCTTGAATTAGCCCAGCAACAGCAAGCCCTGAAAGCAGTTGTTGAACCAGCAGTACCTGCATCAGATGAATCTGAAGAAGAAGAAGAGGAGGAAGAAGAAGAATCTTCCAATTCTCATCATATTGTTATTCCTCGCTATCTGGTCGTTGCAGTCTGTCTCATCGTAGTAGCTTTGATTGGCGGAATGGGATGGTTTGCCTTCAACTATGATCAGATGACTGCCCAGCGCGATCATCTAGCCATGCAGCTAAACCAGTATCATCAGGCTCCAGCCAAGAAAGTCCCAGCCAAACCAGCTGCCGCCCCACTCTCTCAGGAACAGAAACTCCGCCAGAAAGTGATGGAAGACAGCATCCGTATGGCTAAAACTGCAGAAGCAGTAAAACTGGCTGAAAATTCGGATGAGGAAAGTGCTAACGAAGAAAAGGCTAAGCAGGCTGAAGCAAAGGCTAAGGCAGAAGCTAAAGATAAAGCCGAAGAAAAGGCTGCTTCGAAAATAGCATCATCCCAGTATGATAAGGACGCTCGCGTACGCACGGGAGCTTACCGAATCATAGGAGTTGCCCAGACCGTTACGGTTGGCGCCGGTCAGACCCTCGAACAGATTAGTACCCGCTATTTAGGTTCCGGCATGGAATGCTACGTAGAAGCCCTGAATGGTACAAGCACCGTAAAAGCCGGACAGAAAATCAAGATTCCGAAACTGGAATTGAAAAAGAAAAAGAAGTAAAGTACTGAACAAACAAAAATCGCCCTGTAAGAGCAAATATAATTTTGCACTTACAGGGCGACATTGTTTTATGTTAACATTACTTGCCCAACACTTCATCAAGCAATGTGTAGAAAGCAGGATCCTCACCAACAATAGTCTTGATAATCTTACCGTTAGCATCAATCACAATCTTTGTAGGGAAACCCTGAACAGCATAGTCGCTGAGAACCTTGCTGTCCTTCGGATTGTAAACATGAATCCATGGCAACTGGTGCTTCTCAACAGCAGCCTTCCACTTAGCCTCTGTATCATTACAATCTACACCAAGAATTTCAAACTTACCCTTGTACTTCTCGTAATACTCCTTCATCTTAGGCATTCCCTTGATGCACCATCCGCACCATGAACCCCAGAAATCGAGTACGACAATCTTGCCGCGAAGGCTGGAAAGCTTAAAATCATTTCCCTTAATATCCTTCAGCGTAAAGTCAGGAGCCTCAACACCGGCAGCCTGCACCTTCTTAGCCTTCTCCTCAGCCTCAGCACGCTTCTTAGCCATATCAATCATTGGCTGGTAGAAAGCCTTCATTCTGCCGTTCTTCACATTCTCAGAGAGCAAGCCCAGCAGTTTCTCCATCTTGCTGACATCATCAAACTGCTCGAAGATAGTAGCACAAGACTCATAATCAGGATGCTGTTTTACGAAATTGAAAATCTTATCGTCCTTTGCCTTTTGCAGGGCAGGAGCCTTCTGCTCATACTCTGCCATGATGGTCTGCTGGGTCTCACCATTCTTGATTCTCTGGTTCAGGGAAGCTTCGTAATCTCTCAACTCCTTATTAGCATTCTCCAGCAGAACATCTACTTCATGATACTGCTGATAGAACTTAGAACCCGAAATATCGAAGCGGGTCTTTGCATCGCCCTTAACTTCAGCCTTCTCGCCAGGAACACAAGGCAGGTTGAACATAAACTGACCTGCACCACGATAAGCTTCAGGTGAGAGGAAAACGTATCCGGCTACCTTATCAAGGTTTGCAGAATAGGTAAACTTGCCATTCTTCACCAAAACCGTATCCATCTTAACATTTCTGCCCTTGTAAACAAGTACAGAATCGGAATTGAAATTCTTCAAATCCACCTTCAACTGGAAGTTGCTCTTCTGAGCCATTGCAACGGTTGATGCAAGCATCAGAGCCGCAGATAAAATCGCTGTTTTCATTTTTCTTTTATTATATTTATTCTGATTACACCTTAATTATATATAGGGAACGAAGAACGCCTGGTTCGTCGTCATCCTTATTCTTCATACTCGGTAGTATCCTCAATACCCGCCTCGGCCAAAGCTTCCTTGCGCTCAACGCAGGTTCCGCATTTGCCACAATGCTTCTCACCGCCCTTATAGCAGCTCCAGGTTTCAGCATAGTCAATGCCCAACTTCTTGCCTATCTCCGCAATCTGCCCTTTGGTAATATTCGTATAAGGAGCCACCACGCGCACATCAACGAACGTTCCTGCTTCAGCAGCCTCATCTATCGCCTTGATAAACTCCGGACGACAGTCTGGGTAAATCGTATGATCGCCACCATGGTTAGCGATGAAAACTTTCTTCAGATTATTACTCTCAGCAATGCCGATGGCAATGCTCAGCATGATTCCATTACGGAAAGGAACCACCGTACTCTTCATATTATCATCAGCATAATGACCCTCAGGAATTGCATCGGCACCTTCAAGAAGAGAACTCTTGAAATACTGATGCATGAAACCCAAATCTATCGTAATATGCTTGATTCCCAAACGCTCACAATGCATCTTGGCGAAGGGAATTTCACGCTCGTTATGATTACTTCCATAGTTAAAACTAATGCCGAGTGCAATCTCGTCTTTCTTATCGTAGAGCAGCGTGATGCTATCCATGCCGCCGCTCACAATGATTACTGAATCCTTCATTTTACTTTGAATTTTGAACTGTATGATTACTTATTACTTCACCCGAACAGGCAGCGGAATGCTTCTTCCACCTTCCTTACGGGATGAATTTCTATCTTATATTTCTTATGGTCGAAACCATGATTGTTGTATTTCGGGATGATAATGTGCTGGAATCCCAGTTTTTCTGCCTCAGCAATACGCTGCTCGATGCGGCTCACCGGACGGACTTCACCGCTCAGACCTACCTCGCCTGCCATACACCAACCTTGCTCTATAGGCGTGTCAACATTACTGCTCAATACGGCTGCCAACACACTCAAGTCCATGGCAGGATCGGTGACTCTCAATCCACCGGCAATATTCAGGAACACATCCTTCTGCATCAGTTTGAACCCCACACGTTTCTCCAGAACCGCCAGGAGCATGTTCAAACGGCGCTGGTCAAAACCCGTTGCCGAACGTTGCGGAGTTCCATAGGCAGCTGTTGAAACCAAAGCCTGCGTCTCTACCAGGAACGGGCGGACACCCTCGATGGCTGCGCTGATGGCAACACCCGAAAGCCCGTCATGATCTTCAGTAAGCAGCAACTCTGAAGGATTGCTCACCTGTCGGAGTCCGCCTTGCATCATCTCGTAGATTCCCAACTCAGAAGTACTTCCGAATCGGTTTTTGATGCTTCTCAAGATGCGGTACATGTAATGCTGGTCGCCCTCAAACTGAATTACCGTATCTACGATGTGCTCCAAAATCTTTGGTCCGGCAAGCGTTCCCTCCTTATTAATATGACCTATCAGAATGACCGGAATGCCACTCGTCTTGGCAAAACGGAGCAGGGAGGCTGCACACTCGCGAACTTGGGAAACAGAACCTGGCGAACTGTCAACCTCTTCTGTAGAGATAGTTTGGATAGAATCTATAACTATCAGCTGAGGAGCCACTTCCTGAATATGGCTGAAGATTTTCTCCAACTGTGTTTCACAGAGAACCGTAATATGATCAAAGGCTCCTTCTGATGAAAGAGAAGCCGTTTTCAGAGTGTCCGCAGAAGAGCCATCTCTGAGCATCGCCTGTCCTTTAGCCAACCGGTCGGCACGGAGTTTAATCTGATGGGCACTTTCCTCTCCGCTCACATACAGGATGCGGCGGTCAGTCATGTTCAGAATAGTCTGCAAGGTGAGCGTACTCTTACCGATTCCCGGTTCACCGCCCAGGAGCGTAATGCTGCCAGGGACCATTCCGCCACCCAGCACACGGTTCAGCTCCTCGTCCCTCATATCGATGCGCGGTTCATCAATCGCAGAAATATCGCGAAGTTTCATCGGCGCAGCGTCATGCTCGCTGTGCTGCCCGCCAAACATCGTGGCAACCCCACCATGACGCATGGTCATTCCGGCATTCTTCGCAGCCTGCGATCCGGAATCAGCAGCAATACGAATTTCCTTAAATGTATTCCATTGTCCGCAGCTAGGACATTTTCCCATCCATTTGGCACTTTCCTGTCCGCAATTGCTGCACACAAAAGCAATCTTATCTTTCGCCATTTTATCTCATTTATATGTAATAACGTTTTAACTGCGCACAAAGGTACTATTTATTATCGAAAAATCCAAAAAAAAAGTAATTTGTTAAGAATATATTTCATTTCTCTCCATTTTGTTTAACAAATCAAGCAGAAGGAAGCGCAAAATACGAATTTTGCAAACCCGATATAGCAAACAGACGATTTCATCTACTAAAAATAATAAAAACCGCTACGATATTTTGCTGATTCAAATATAATTTGTATCTTTGCCTTCGGTTTTTGAAACCAGCAGAAAGGTTTAGAACAATAAATTAGTACATAAACTAAATAAATTTAGGTAAAATGAAAATTGAAGATTTTAACTTTGCCGGTCACAAGGCAATCGTGCGCGTTGACTTCAACGTGCCATTGGATGAAAATGGTAATGTAACAGACGACACTCGTATCCGCGGTGCCCTTCCTACATTGAAGAAGGT
>ERZ779643.1920-NODE-1920-length-12869-cov-1.968472_pt1 | contig 12869 bp, 10 predicted proteins | sample MGYA00511564_ERZ779643 | MGnify/ENA primary metagenome ERZ779643 (study PRJEB29588, sample SAMEA2147114) | human gut metagenome | biome: human gut; feature: human-associated habitat; material: faeces | place: Denmark | collected 2008/2010 ... | reverse complement strand
AAGGCTGCACATAAAGATTTGAACTTGAATGTTATCCAAACAGATCAGGGAGGGGTAAGCAATGCGAGAAATATTGCTTTAGACACAGCGAAAGGAGAATATATTACATTTGTAGATGATGATGACTACTTTTCGACTACCTGTCTTCAAGAAATGCTTGATATAGCAACACCTGATACTATTGTTCTGTGCAATACAATTGGATTTTTCGATGATGGAAGAGAAAAGATTATTCCACAAACTCTTGTTTTTCGAGAATCCTCTTCAAATGGCAAAGCTCCTTATCACAAGATAAGGACATATTATTCCATCCCTTGGGCTAAGTTGATTCATAAGTCTGTTATTGGGGATAGAAGGTATAATACACTGTTTAAGAATGGTGAAGACTGTTTATATATGTTCCTCTTGTCCAATAGGTTCAAATATGTTAATTTTACATCAAAAGAAGCAATGTATTATCACAGATATAGAGAAAATAGTGCTATTGCGGCTTTGAAGTTTAATAAAGAAATAGTTATTAATACATTAAAGCTTATAGGTGCATATTCAAAGATTTATTTTAGAGGTCCAAACTACTCGTTTAAAGTGTATTTTACTCGAGTCTTAGGTGCCTTGCATACATTGTTAAACGCATTACTGAAATAAAGAATGAAGAATAAAGTAGCAATAGTGAATCGTACTAACTTGAAGAATTTCGGTTCGGTACTTCAGGTATATGCCTTATGTGATGCAGTCAAGAAGCTCGGATATGATTCTGAAGTGGTGTGGCAGAGTGGAAACATGTCACAGAATTATGATCTCAGACCCAACAAGGCAATAAAGATTGTTTTGAAGCTTTTGCTGCATCCAACTCTTCTGTGGTCAACCATCAAGACTATTAGGGAGGTGAAGGCAAATGTGATTGACGAAGGAAAGATCAAAAAATTTAATAACTTTGTAGCCAAGAACTTTAAACAAACTTTCTATGCACCTGACGAAATAGAGAAGGTGGCAGCATCGGATAAGTATTTTAAGTTTATCTGTGGTAGCGATCAGATATGGTGTACTACAACTTTGTATCCTGATCCTATGATGTATTTGCGTTTTACTCCAAAGGAGAAGCGTGTGGCATATGCTCCGAGTCTTGGCCGCAACTATATTCCAAATTACAACAGGCGCATACTGAAGAAGTATATCAGCGATGTGCCTTGCGTGTCGGTTCGTGAGGATGAAGGACATTGTCTTATAAAGGAATCGACAGGACGCGATGCAACGGTTGTAGCAGATCCTACATTGCTAATGCGGAGCAACGAGTGGGATAGACTGAAAGCTGAGGTTGATTTGCCGGATAAGTATGTGCTTTGTTATTTTTTGGATGATCCTTCTGCTGACGTGAAGACTGCTATTTGTAAGTTTGCCAAAGGGAGCGATTTGAATATTGTGGTCCTTGGTAAGTTAGGAGCGATAGATTATCCTACCGATCGTATTTATAAGCCAACTGCAGGTCCTGGTGAGTTCCTAACTATTTCTAGTAAGGCCCAGATGATAATTACAGACTCTTATCATGGAATGCTCTTTGCTATCAACTACCACAAAAAATTTTGGTCGGTAGAGCGTTCTTACTCTCAATTTGACCAGTCATCACGTCAGTTGACCATATTATCTCGCCTCGGTATAAAGAATCGCTATGTGAAGAAGAACTTCAATTTTACCGATGCAGAAATTGATTATAATGCTGTACAGACAAAGATTGATGTCTTTGTAGCATACTCAATGAATTTTCTAAAAAACTCATTAGAAAAGTAACATGACGCATATACAGAATGTATGGGCCAATAATACTTTGACAAATAAGCAAAATAGAAGTCAATGCTGCGGTTGCTCTGCATGTGAAAGTATTTGTAAAAAAAAGGCCATCAGTATGAAGGCTGACAAAGAGGGTTTTCTGTATCCTGTAGTAGATGTAGGTAAGTGTGTTGATTGTGGTTTGTGTACTAAAGTTTGTCCTGTTGTAAATGAATGTAATAATAATAACCATTATCTCAAAATTTATGCTGGTTATACAAAGGATGATGTGCTTTTAAACCAATGTGCGACAGGTGGAATCGGAACAGCTTTAGCTTTGTATATAGTTAAAAAAGGTGGAGTTGATTTGACTACACCTGAACCATTTATGGCTGTTTGTAAGAGATTGAAGGAACTCTTAGAAGTTCTCAAAAACGAATTAAAGTAATTTAATTAAAATAAGTGAATTTATGTATTATTTGTATACATAGTTCACTTTTTTGATTGTTCATAATAAAAGAACAAACAATAATTGTGTATACAAATAAGGTGATAATGTAACAAAAGCGATTAAATTTTACAAAAAAATTTCATATTATTAGTTAAATAACATGTGATAATTTGATTTTTTTACCTTATAAGGTATAATAGAATAGCACTCTTAAGGAGGAATTTTTGAATGGGAATAGATAAGAATACGTCATACGGAAAAATCAATATCTCATTGGAAGCCATCGCTTTAGTCGCTGGACAAGCAGCAACAACCTGTTATGGTGTTGTTGGACTTTCAAGTAAACGCTCATTAAAAGATGAGATAAACGCCTTCCTTAAGAAAGAAAACTATAAAGACGGGGTCACAGTTAAAAAGACAGGTAAGGACGCTTTTGAAGTCAACATGTACATTATTGTCGGTTCTAATTTAAAAATAACTGAAGTAGTTTCAGAAGTACAAAAGAGAGTTAAATATGAACTAGAAAAAACATTTGGCATTAAGTTTAGATCTGTTAATGTCTATGTTTTAGGTGTTGACCGCCTTTAAAGAATTATTTAATTAAGAAAGAAGGAAATATATGATAAAAATCGACGGCGTTATCCTAAAGCAGATGATTATCAGTGGTGCGAATAACTTATATAATTCATACCCAGAAGTTGATGCTTTAAACGTTTTCCCAGTCCCAGATGGCGATACTGGTACTAACATGAATTTAACAATATCTTCAGGTGCTAAAGAAGTTGCAAACAAAAATGAAACTTCAATTTATGAAATTGCAAAGACTTTCTCCAGAGGATTATTAATGGGTGCAAGAGGTAACTCTGGTGTTATTTTATCCCAAATTTTTAGAGGCTTTGCTCAAGGCTTAAAAGGCAAAGATGAAGCTGATGCAATCGATCTTGCTGATGCCTTTATGATGGGTAAAGAAGTTGCATATAAGGCTGTTATTCGTCCTGTTGAAGGTACAATCTTAACAGTTTGTAGAGAAGCTGCTCAAGCATTGAACGATGCTGTTGAACCAGAAATGCCTATTGATCAAGCTATTGATATTTTACTTGCTGAAGCTCGTGAAAGCTTAAAGAGAACACCTGATCTTTTACCAATATTAAAAGAAGTTGGTGTTGTCGATAGTGGCGGTGCTGGATTTTGTAAGATTTTAGAAGGTTTCTCAAAAGCTTTAAAGAACGAAGTCGTTGAAAAGAATATGCCAGATGTTGTTGATGTATCTGATCAAGCTCAAGTTTCTATGGGAAATGCTCAATCAAAAATTCAACATGAAGAATTTGGCTATTGCACAGAATTTATTTTGAAATTACCAGCCGAAAATGAAAAGTCAGGTAAAAAAGTATTTGTTGAAAAAAGATTTGTCGCTGTCTTAAATAGCCATGGTAATTCAATTGTTGAAGTTAGAGATAACGATTTAGTTAAAGTTCACATTCATACATTAAATCCAGGTAATATTCTCTCTTATGCTCAACAATTTGGTGAATTTGTTAAAATCAAAGTTGAAAATATGTCAGAACAACATTCTGAATTATTAAAAGAAGAAAATAACAAAAAGGTCGAAGAAAAACCTTTGAAAGAATTTGGATTAATATCTGTTGGTGTTGGCCAAGGTATTGTCGATATGTTTAAAGACTTAAGAGTTGACTATGTTGTTTCTGGTGGTCAAACTATGAATCCTTCAACTGAAGATTTCGTCGAAGCCATCAAGGAAGTCCATGCCAAAAACATTATTATTCTTCCAAACAACTCAAATATTGTTATGGCAGCTTCACAAGCTTGCGATGTTGTCAGCGGTGGAGAAACAAATGCTGTTGTTATCCCAAGTAAAACTATTCCTCAAGGTTTAGTTGCAGCTATGATGTTTAACCCAGAAGTTGATATGGAAGTCAATATCAATGAAATGACAGAAGCTTTATCTACAGTAAAAACTGGTCAAGTAACTTTCTCAATTAAAGATACAACAGTAGATGGAGTTCAAGTCTATAAAGATCAATTTATGGGAATTTTCGATAAAGAGATTGTTTGCTGTCAAAAAGATAAAGTAGATGCAGCTATGGAACTTCTTGATAAAATGACTGATAGTATGTCTTCAATCATTACTGTCATTATCGGTGAAGATGTTTCTAACGAAGAAGAAGAAAGAATTACAAATTTAATTAATGAAAAATATGGTTCCGAAATTGATATTGATATCAAAAAAGGATTACAACCAGTCTATTCATTTATTATTAGTGTTGAATAAAAATATTACTGGGCTTTATGCCCAGTTTTTTAATGCACAAATTTATATATGTACAAAAAAAGATGAATTAACTTCATCTTTAATACATTTATCTATTTAATGAACTTAATAAGTTAGGAACTTCATTTTCAGAAATAACTGTTACACCTGCCTTTAAAAGAGCTTCTGCAAGTAGTCCATTTCCATTAATAACTCCACCGTCGAATTTTCCGTTGTGTATCTTTTTAACACCACAACTAGGAGAACGATCTTTTAAAACTGCTAGTTTAACGTTAAATCTTTTAACTATTTCTAACGTTAAAGAAATGCCTCTATTATAAAAATCTGTCACATCAGATCCTTTAATATTAATAGCTCTTCTTTCCTCGTTTAATTCTGAAGGCGCTCTTGGAGTTTTTAATCCACCATCAGTTTCAGGACAAACTGGTATTACATCATAGTAATCTAGAAGTCTTAGTACATCGTTGTTTTTCTTTGTTTGTCCATCGTAACGGACAGGTGCTCCAACTAAACAAGCACTGACAATAATAATTTCTCTGTTATTTTCCATGATAATTATTATACATTAGGACACACTAATTACAAAGAAGGAGATGAAAAATATGCCAAATTTAAAATGTCACAAGCAAAATTGTGAACACAATCACAACATTAAATGTGGATTAGAAGGTATTTATGTCAATCAACATGCAGTTTGTGAGTCCTATGAAAGTAGAAGTGGAGAACCTTTTGAATTTACTCAAGAGTTCGCTAAAGATTTAGCTATGACTTTTACTGACAAGAGTACTGATGTAACTTGTCACGATCACGAATGTCAAAATAACGAACACGAATGTTGCATGTTAGACAATTTAAGGATTGATGATTTAGATAATGCAGCTATTTGTGTTAATTTTAGAAAACGTAACTAATCAGTAATATTGTCTGAATTTTCTTTTTCTTCCAACATGGCTTTATAGGCTTTTAAGTCTTGTGAATCCTTGTTGGATATTTTTATATATTTATAACAGAACAATGTTCCACATGCACAAATGATTGGGAACATTACACCACACATAGCTCTAAAAGCTAGCTCTGGATTTGGTCCAGGATTTGCTCCACTTTCGTATCCAAAGGCAAAGCTTAAAGCTGACATAGCTATAGCCGAAACTATTAAGGAAACTCTAGATATTAGAGATCCAATAGAATTAAACGAGGCTTCTCTTGAAATTTTATATTTCATTTTATCAATATCGATTAATTCGGCACTCATCATATCAGGTGATAACATTAGTCCTCCAACAAAAGGACCTATAAATATCATAACAATACACCCTTGCCACCAGTTTATTGGTAAAACTAGGAAAAACAAGGAGATAGGAAGAGCAGTAAAGCAAATTTTCCACACCATTCTAAATCCGTGTTTTTCAATATATTTAATCCAAAAAGGAATTGATAAGACAAGAGACCCGAATAAAACAGCCATCAAAGCAGCTAGTGTTGCTGAATTTGTATGTAAAACATATTTACAGTACATTGGATATATTGAAACGATTAGTCCAAGAATTGCTTGGAAGAAAGATTGAGCTAAGTTATAAATTAAGAATGGGCGATTGTGTAAAACATCTTTTAAAGTCTGAATGAAAGAATAAGGCTTTTTTAAGGTTATATCTTCTTTGCCTTTTGTCTTTAGGCCAGTAATACAGAAAATCATGACAACGAAATATACGGCAGTATAAATTAATCCGATTAAAAAATAACTATGTAAAACTTCCATTAATAGTGGCGTACAAACATAGCAAATACCCATAGCTATCATTTCGAATAAGTGTCTTAAACTGGAACATTCTGCGCGTTCTTTATCGGTTACAAATAAAACAGGATAAAGAGCTCCGTAATTTATGTACATGACAGTAGATGCGTTTTCAATCATAATCGAAATGAAAAGATAATAGATAAAAAATCCTGTTTGAGAAAAACCAACGCTTTTATCTATTACATAAGCTAACAAAATAAATAGTGGTAGTACTGGAAGACCACCAACAAGCCATGGTAATCTTTTGCCCCATTTTGATTTTGTTTTTTCTGATAAGGCTCCAAAGAATATATCATTTAATCCATCGACAATGACAAAGATAATTTTGCATATTGAAGCTAAATATATTGAAACTATTCCAGTATAGTCAACATAATAAGAAATGTTAAAGCCATGGAAAAGTTGTGTTAATAAAGTTAAAGCAAATAAACCTGTTGCAAAACGAAAAGGACTAGTTCTTCTAGAATTCTTTTTGTTAAAGTTAGGCATATTCACCTCCGTTTTAGTTCTTATAAAATAACATATGCATAAAGCAATATATTTTGTTGTTAGTTTTTGACTAATAATATGTTATCATTTTAGACGTAGTTTTGTTATAGAAAAGGGGAATTTTATGAAATTAATTGTTGGATTAGGAAACCCTGGCTTAGATTATGAACACACTCGCCACAATGTTGGCTTTGATGTTGTAGATATTTTAGCTGAAGATTTCAATGTAGAAATAAATAAATCAGGATTTAAAGGGTTATATTGTAAGTTTACTTTCGATGGTGAAACAGTATATATTTTAAAACCAATGACATATATGAATTTATCAGGTGAATCAGTAAAAGCGTTTGTTGACTACTACCATATTAATATTCAAGATATTGTAGTTGTTTCCGATGACCTTGCTTTACTTCCTGGCTCGTTAAGATTACGTGAAAACGGCTCTAGTGGTGGCCATAACGGCTTAAAAAGCATAATTAATTGCCTTGGCACACAAGAATTCAAGAGAATAAGAATAGGCGTTGGTGAGCCTAAAAACGACGTTGTTGATTATGTCTTAGGAAAGCCACAAGGCGAAGATAAAGAAAAAATCGAAGAGATTTATGATAGAGCAGTAAAAGCAATCGAAAATTATATAAAAGAAGGAAACTTCAATAAGACTGCTAGCTTATTTAATGTTAAGGTTAATAAATGAATTCTAAAGAGTTTTTAGATCTTATTCCGTTTAATGGTGAATTAAATAGATTTGAATCATATGAAGATATTAGCTTAAGTAATATAAATTCCTTAAGCCTTGTTTTAAGTGCTTCATTTTTAAGAAAGCCTAGAAAAATTGCTGTCTGCTTACCAACATTATATGATGCTCAGACTTTAATGGATGGCTTGATGGATTATTTAAATCAAGATGACGTTGTCTTTTATCCGTTTGATGAAGTTTTAAGAATTGAATCGATCGGTACAAGTAAAGAAATGGTTGAAGAAAGAATAAACGCCTTAACATCAACTTGCTTAGATAAACCTGTAATATTCATCACTCATAGCGCAGCTACTATAAGATTGATTAGAAGCAAAGAGACTTTTCAATCGCGTATTTTTACTTTAGAGATAAACAAAGATATTTCACGTAAAGAGTTATTAGAAAAAATTTCTTTAGCAGGATACACTAGAGTTAATAAAGTTCAACATTGCTTCGAATATGCTTTAAGGGGTGAAATTCTAGACATTTGGTCTGCAAATTACTTGGATCCAATTCGTATTGAATTCTTTGATGAGACAGTTGAAGAGATAAGAGTTTTTCATCCTGAAACAGAAATATCATATAAACAAATTGAATCCATTACTATAGTTCCAGCTAGTGAGTTTTCTTTGTCAAAAGAAGAAAAAGAGGTTGGATCTGAAAAACTACTTAAAGCTTTATCAGAAAGAAAATTACCTAAGCTTTTATTCGATGAATTGTCAGAGAGAGTAAGACCAAATTTAGATAGAATATTAAATGAAGGTATGGATGAAACAAATTCAAGATATCTTCTTTATTTTGATGACAATTGCAAGACAGTTAGTGATTATTTAAGTGAATTCCAAGTCTACATTTATCATCCAATAGATTTTTTATCCTCAGCTAATAATTTTGAAAATGAAGAGATAGACTTCTTTAACGATTTATATAAAAATGGACAAGCATTAGAAAAAGAAAGAATATACGACTCACCAGAAGAAGTCCTTTTAAGCCTCAATCATGTTAGTATAACTAACGAAGAGTGCAAGTTTAAAACTGTCGATATTTCATATCACAATACAAATTTAGCAACTTCAACAAACTTCATAAGTAATTTAATCGATGATGGAAACAACGTTAAAATTTGTCTTACAAATGAACGAAGAGAAACTCTTATAAATCATCTTGATGAAGAAAATGTTGCATATTCAATTTATCCAGAAGTTGGTAGAATTCAAATTGTTGATTTTGGTATTAATAGTGGTTTTTTAATTTCTAGCGAAAAAGAAGTTTTTCTTTCTTCTAACGAAATTTTTGGATTAGCAAAACAAAGTGGAAAGTTCTTAACGAGATTCAAAGAAGCAAAGATTTTAAAGAAATTTGACGATTTAGAAATAGGTGATTTTGTAGTTCATGAAGATTATGGTATAGGTAAATATATCGGTGTTTTTGATCTTAATGGACTAGACTATTTAAAAGTTCAGTATGCTGGTGAAGATAATTATTTATATGTGCCATTATCTAAATTTAAGCTTATTAGAAAATATGCAGGTAAGGAAGGCTCCGTTCCTTCTCTTGATGAAATAGGTGGAACTTCTTGGGCTAGAAGAAAAGAAAAAATCAAAAAACGTGTTTCTTATTTAGCTGATAAATTATTAGCAATAAACGCAGAAAGAATGGCTAAACCAGGATACGCTTTTATGCATGAAGAAGAGATGGAACACGCTTTTGCTAACGATTTTCCATACAAATTAACTGATTCACAACAAAAAGCTTGGGACGATATATCTAAAGATATGGAAAGTCCACATCCAATGGATAGACTTTTAGCAGGTGATGTTGGATTTGGAAAAACTGAAATTGCTTTTAGAGCTTGTTACAAAGCAATTTTAAGTGGGAAACAAGCTGCTATTTTATGCCCTACAACGATTTTAGCTAAACAACATAATGAAGTTGCAATTAAAAGATTTAAAGGTTATGGCGTTGAAATTGCGATGTTGTCACGCTTCACGCCAAAAAAAGAAATTGAGAATTATATTAAAAAAATTAAAGAAGGAAGAATTCATTTAATTATAGGTACTCATAAAATATTAGGCTCAGAGATAGAGTTTAATAATTTAGGATTATTAGTGATAGACGAAGAACAACGTTTTGGTGTTACTCACAAAGAAAGAATAAAGGAGATAACGACAAATATTGATGTTTTGACATTGTCAGCTACACCTATTCCAAGAACATTACAAATGTCTCTTTTGAATGTTAAATCTCTATCTTTATTAACTCAAGCACCACAAAATAGAATGCCAATAAAAACATACGTAACAAAGTATGACGAAGGGTTAATTAAAGAAGTAATTGCTCGTGAACTTGGTCGTGGAGGGCAAGTTTATTACTTACATAATAGAATAGATTCGATTTATAGTAAGGCCAAAAAAATACAAGATATGTTTCCTAGTTGTGTAGTTAAAGTAGTTCATGGTGCCCTTTCAGCAGATGAAATAGGCGACGTTATGAATGAGTTTTACGATGGAGACATAGATATTTTGGTGTGTACAACTATTATAGAAACAGGTTTAGACATTCCTAATGTCAATACTATTATTGTCGAAGATGCAGATCACTTTGGACTAGCACAGTTATATCAAATAAAAGGAAGAGTTGGACGAAGCAATCGTTTAGCTTATGCGTATTTATTCTATAAAGAGTACAACAATTTATCAGAACAAGGGCAAAAAAGACTTAAAGCTATAAAAGATTTCACTGAATTAGGCTCAGGTTATAAGATTGCTAACCAAGATTTAAATATTAGAGGTGCAGGAGATATTTTAGGCAAAGAGCAAGCAGGATTTATAGATTCAGTTGGCTATGATGCTTATATGAAACTATTACAAGAAGTAATGAATGAAAAAAATATATCTGATAAAAGTAAGGAAAATAAACCTCTGATTATTAAATATGAATTGTCATTTAGTTTAGATAGTCATATTCCACCTTCTTATGCTTCAGATTCTGATAGAATTTCAATGTATCAAGAATTAAATGAGATAACGACATTTAAAGATCTTCAAGATTACGAAGCTAAAATTAGAGATATATATGGACCGATTCCTGAAGAAGTAAGAAATTTATTCTTAAAAAAAGAAATCGAAATATATCTCAATGATACTTTTGTGGAAAACTTTGTAGAGAATATCGATAAATATATTATTACAATATCTCCACAATTTATGGCTCGAGATGGAGTTATAAATTTGATAGAAAAAGCACTATCTAATTTTTCTAACGATATAATCGTTAGATTTACACAAAAAAGAATGATTATATATGTAAATAGAACTCCAGATTATTTAGTGTTGCTATACAATATATTATCAAGCTTATATTCTATAAAAAATAATTAATGAATTAATTTAATTGTTAACGGGATTAGATGATTTGTTATATCTGAATAAAATGGGACGTATATTACGTTCCCATTTTTATCTTCTATAACAGGATATAAATTTCTTAAGTAAACAGGAACTTTTTGGCTTTTGATAAAGTGTTTAACATTTTTGGTCTTAAGCTTAGTTGATATTTTATCTCCTGATTTAATGCATCTAATTTTAATTGGATAAGAGTAATCAAAGACGTTAAAAACTCGACCATCTGTTAAATCAATTGAGATAGTTTCAAACGAATATATTCCAGCCCTTTCAATTGTATATTCATAAGGATTAGTGGTTAAATACTTAGAAATAAAGAAGTATTGCGAATCTTGATATAAATAATAATCGTCAATTAAATATATTGTTCCAGGTTTATTATTTTTTAAAAATTCTAAGCATTTATTAACCAGTGACTGTACTTTTTTCTCAGTTATAAAAGGCATAACTTGACTTATTTTATTCCATAAAAGTCTTTTTTTAATTTCATCAGATAAAGTTGAGTATTCTTTATAATCTATTTTTTCTTTTTGACATAATGAGTCTATTTGTTTTGAAATTAAATATAAATTTTCGTTTTTAAAGCTTATTTCCTCTAAAAGTGTAGAAATTTCTTCGGAATTTAGCTTAAATGTTCTAATTTTGTTTCTTAAACGAGATGTATTTTTGTTTGTAATATCATCATAGTATGGAATTTTGTTTTCGTTTAAATAGTCGATTAAATCTTGTTTTGTATAATTTAATAATGGTCTATAAATATATATATTATTTATAACTGATATTTCACGAAGGCCATAATGAGTTACGAGTGAACTTCTGCTTTTTTGAATTAAATAAGTTTCAATCAAATCGTCTTTATGATGGGCTGTAAGAGTTCCTTTAGCGTTAAGTGTTTTTGTTAAGGAAGCAAAAAAATTGTATCTATAGACACGAGCCCAATTTTCAAAATTTTGACCACTAACATCTTCTAGATATACATTGTTTTGAAAAAGCTCGTATCCACTATCTTTAGAAGTTTCGTTAACTAGTTTTTGTTCTAAAGGGACAAACTCTGAATCGTGGTAGTTTACATAAGCTAGTTTAACGTTTGTATATCCTAATTCTTTAAGCATATAAACTAGTGCTGTTGAATCTGGACCTGCAGAAAAAGCGACAATTAATAAGTCGTCTTTTTTTAAATTCAACTTTTTTAGTGATAGTTTTAAGTCTTCTAAATTTTTCATAAACTTATACTATCACATTTCTTGTGGTTTAAGTAGGATAATAGTAATATCATCGCTTTGATTTTCTTTAGCTTTGTTTAATATTCTATCCAAAATAATATCTAAATTGTTTGATTCTTCAAAACAGCTTTTTAAAAATGGATATGTAATTTCATTTATTCCATCAGTGGCTAATAAAATTATATCGTTAGACGATAGTTCAAAATGTAGTGGATCAATATCAGGATCATCGATAATTCCTAAAGGCAACATTATTTTGCTTAACTCGTATAATTTTGAATTTCTATAAAGATATGAAATGTAACTTCCAAATTTATATAGTGTTGTGTTTAAAGTGTTTAAATTTATTTTTAAATAGTCCAAAGTTGCATAATCTTCTGAACTAGATTTTAATTTTAAAAGTCTATTTGTTTCATCGATTACTTCGTCAATGTTTAAATTAAGCATTAACGTTGTCTTAAAAACGTTTGTAAGGTATTTAGAAGTTAAATATGAATCATCTTCATGTCCCATACCATCAGACAATATGAAATGAAAGTTATTCGAATAAATAAAAGAGGAATATGTATCGCCAGATATTTTATTATAGGCTGATGATACGGCTTTAATTTTAATTGTATATTTTGTTTTATAAGAAAAATGATAGTGATATGAATGTGAAAGCATAGAATACTCATACGATTCTAACGTTAAAGGCTTATGTACAATATTGCTTAA
>ERZ779643.1916-NODE-1916-length-12893-cov-5.326920_pt1 | contig 12893 bp, 10 predicted proteins | sample MGYA00511564_ERZ779643 | MGnify/ENA primary metagenome ERZ779643 (study PRJEB29588, sample SAMEA2147114) | human gut metagenome | biome: human gut; feature: human-associated habitat; material: faeces | place: Denmark | collected 2008/2010 ... | reverse complement strand
CTGCCCGGCAAGCCTCATCCTGCGGCTCTGAGACACGGGCGTCACGACATCGCGCCGGTTGAGGCAAGCATCTCACAGGACTCATGCGAGGCACGCCGCCGACAGCATAGCATGCCGTCAGGCACCGTCAGCAGACGCAGCAGACACGCCTCAGACAATCCGGCGCATTATGGTCATATTAAGAATATGTTGCAAAAGTAATCTAAAAATCCCACTTTCAGCCTATTTTATGCGCCAAATATACGATATATGCCGTTTTACTGTTAATCTTCGCGTCATACGAGTTGGCATATATCGCGCATGAAAGGCTGCCGCACGACAGGATTACACGTACGGAGTCACATATTGCGGACGGCGTCGCTTCGCCATACAGACTGCCTTACGTTCCTGTCGGGACGGTAAAGAAATGGCGGAATACAGGCATAGGAATAAGACGGCATCAAAGCTTTCCGTTGCAAAAAACCATCTCTTCAAGCTCCGGACTGCCTGAGTCCTTAATCTCTCTGAGAAACAGACGCGCGCACATCTCGGCGTCGTCACCTGCCCGATGATGCCTTCCGTACGTTATCCCGAACTGTCCGCAGAGATAGTCGAGGGTGTTGCAGCGGAAGTCGTAAAGCTTTCTGGCTGCGCGGAGCGAGCAGTAATAGGTTACGTCCGGCTTGTCGAGACCGTACAGTTCGAGCGAACTGCGGATGCAGCTGATGTCGAACGCTGCGTTGTGAGCCACAAGGACAGGGCACGCGCGAAGATATTCCGATATTTCAGTCCACACCTCCGGGAAGTCAGGCGACATCTCCGTGTCGTCCGGGCGGATGCCGTGTATCTGCGTGTTCCAATAACTGTATACATTGCCTTGCGGACGCACGAGCCACGACCGGGTCTCCGCTATCCGTCCGTCACGCACCACGCATATGCCCGCCTCGCATATCGAGGCACGCCTTCCGGTGGCTGTCTCAAAGTCTATCGCAATGAAATCTATTCCTCGCATATAAATATCACTCACGTTTTGCATGTCACATGTCACATGAGAGAGAAGGAGTCACGGGTGCTGAGAGCCTCATCATGAACATGCGCACATAGTTTTCAAAAAATATCTTTACCATGCAGAACGTCCGCATATCCACCCGACACATGTCGCGGAAGTATGGACAAGCGGATGTTCTGATGGTGCAAAGATACTCATATGTATGTAAACAAATGGCAAGAAAATGATTTTTCTCTTAATAAAGGCATCAGCCAGAAGCAGGTGACGCCATTACGCGCATCATCATTTGGCGTCCTGGCGCCAAATGATGGCAAGACACGACAGGACTGTACCGGCATTGTTTCATTGGGACCTGTGCCAGACAGCCGGAACGGACATGTCAGATTACAGAGATGGCAAGCGAGCCAGACAATCCTTTCGCGGCATCCTTGACATTCAGAATGATTGTCCCCGGACTGTCAGAAGCCAGTACCACAACGACCAGCTTACCGCTGAAAAGTCTCATTTCCGGCTTAGTGAACGGCTGAAGCGACGTGGCATCCCCGTTGCAAGCTGCCCGGTAGTGTCCTGCTCCTGTCACCTCGAACGTGAGATTGTCGTCAGCCGTAGGTATCTCATTGCCGTCTTTGTCAACAAGACTCACTGTGACAAAGCACAGATCGTCACCGTCTGCACTCAGCCGGGTGCGGTCAGCAGACAGCTTCAGGGCAGCTGCCTCACCTGCTGTAAGCACTGTTTTCTCATCCGCCTTGTTGCCGTTAGCGTCATAAGCGACGACCTTCAGCTCTCCGGGAGTGTATACCACATCATTCCACATCAGACGATAGCGGTGTGCACGTGCCTCCGCTTCCTCCGGTGTGGCAGGTTTTTCTTTCTTCCATTCGCCTTCCACGCCAAGGTCTTTACTTCTCTTTCCTTGGCTGACACCGTTGACAAAGAGTTCCGCAACAGGATAATCGGTATAACAGAACACAGGTATTTTCTCACCCTCATGTCCTTTCCAGTTCCAGTGAGGGAGCAAATGAAGGGTGTGGTCTTTCCTGTTCCATACCGACTGGTAGAGATAATACCGGTCCTTGGGAAGCCCTGCCAGATCGACAATGCCGAAATAACTGCTTCGGCTTGGCCAGTTTGTTATTATTGACTCAAACTTCACAATGTCTGTTTCTATCACCAGCGACTTCTCCGCGGCAATGAATATGAACTTCTTGTCAGGATTGGCTTGCCTGAAACCGTCGAACACCGATTCGCACAACGAGACGGCATCAAACGCTGACATGATTATAAGATTGTCTCCGGCGTCTTCAAGACGGTTCAGCTCGAGTATGCGATGAATCATGTTATTGAGCTTCACGGCATTGGTGTAGACCGTATCAAGAGTGTGCCGTATCTGCTCACTGTCGGTCTTTTCCTTAAGAACGCTTACCGGTCCCATAATCAGGGACAGAGGTGTCTTAAGCTCATGGGAAACGGCTGACAGGAAATTGAGCTTCTTCTCGACATTCATCAGTGCCTGTGCCCTTTCGCGCTCACGCGCTCTCGCATGCCGCGTCTGCGCACATACCACAATATGCACCCTATAACAGAAAGCAACAGAAGGACATATAAAGAGACCGCCCAGACGGAAAGATAATACGGATAGCCCACGCGGAGCGGGATAACGACAGGCGACTGCGGACTGCCGACGGTTTTTATCTGTATATCATAATCACCGGGACTCATGCCGGTCAGGCTTATCATACCGGCTCCCTCCGGCATCGCAATCCATTCTTCGCTGCCGTCTGATGACTTCCTGACAAGCCTGTATTCTATATGCTGCACCACATCGGGAGAATAGTCAAGCGTACTCACAAGAAGTGACACGTTCTTATCATATGCCACCGACAGACCGGCGGGATTGCCAACCAGATTGTTCAGTCTGATGTCATCGCCTTCCGGACATTCCAGCACAAGTCTGACAGTACCTATCTCCTGTGCCTTGCTGAGCGATGCCTTGTCAACTTCCACTATCTCGTCCAACGCTCCCAAAATCACCTTACCGCTTCCGGCATCATCCCATATTGCCGTAAACGCATATCGGGGAACAGGAACCGCTGACGGAACAAGGGTGTTGCCGTCTATGTTCCACATGTTATTCAATGTGGAAACTCACACTCCCGTTCCAACGGGAGCCATCGTCAGCACAGCGGCATCGTCTCCCGTATGCGGGAACTTCACATCAACCGTTCCACCGTTTCTGTCTATGACAAGCACGCCTCCGTCATAAGCACACCACAGGCGTCCTCTGCTGTCCAGACACATGTGTGAGGGCATGCCTCCCGAAACCTTTCTTACATCAATCCGCCTTATCTTTTTGCCGGTGACATTGTAACGGTATATGTTACTGTCATCATAAAGCAATATCCACAGATTCCCATCCTTATCGGCAACCATACTGTTCACATAGTTGTTTGAAAGTTCCTTGCCCATACGCAAGGAGAAATCAGCCCGAAGCGTTCCACCGGCGTCTCCGAACTTATCAAGACGCACGCGGTTGACTCCGCCCAGATAACTGCCGACCCACAAATCGGTACCTATCTGCCTGATGGAATACACCCAATTGGAAACGTGTTTTCCCGTAACATCATACAGATAAAACGCGTCGAAACTCCCGGACGCCGCATCATATCTGTTAATGCCCACCTCCGTGGAAAGCCATATCGTGCCGTTGCTGTCCTCGGATACGTCTCTCACACATCCGGCACCGGTGCCGTTTGCAGAGACAAGACGGAAAAATTTGCTCCTGCCGTCCGGAGTCTGCATGATGATTCCGTTTGTTCCGCCAAGCCAAAGATTCCCTTTACTGTCTCTGAAAACACATAAGAACTCGTTGCTCTCGCCTGTGTTGATAAGCGAACTTATCTTTATGAAACGGCATACGGAAGAGTTTGAGGCTATGGACATGCCATGCTCTGTCCCCAGCCATATGTTATCATCCTTATCGGTCATGACACATCATATCTGATCACCGGAAAGTGAGCCGCTGTTACGGGTGTCGCGCTTGTAATGGGAAAGCATTCCGGCATCATCGTAATACAGTCCGTCACTCGTCCCCACCAATATCCCACCTGACGCATTCCTTGCAATGCTCTTCACAATCGCGCCAGACAGTCCGCCCACACTGCCCCATCTCTCATGAGAAGGCTGATATGTGTACAGTCCATCCCCTGTTCCCACATATATGGTATGCCCGTCCTTGCTCTCCACCATGCAGTTGACAAACGCGCTTTTGCTGCTTTTAGCAAACACAGGCGAATCCACTTTGTAGAACCTTGAAGCATAAGCGTCATATCTGGCAAGACCGGCATAAGTTCCGGCATATATCACACCACGGCTGTCTATAAGCAGACTGTAGACCGAGCTGTGGGGCAAGCCTGAACTTATATTCTTCATTTCACCGCTTCTCAAATCCATGCAGTACACTCCGTTCAGACCACCGACGAACAAATGACTGTCTTTGCGGGACATACATCTCACCTCTCCGACATCTCCGGACACAGGCTCTTCTGTCTTGCCACTTCCGCAATCATACACCTTCAGACCATGATTTGTGCCTATATAAAGCCTGTCCGCATATTCAACAATGGCATATATCTGTGAGCAGGAGAGGGCTTTCCCGCCAACACGACGTGACGTCGAGCCGTCATAAAGATACAGTCCGCGACTCGTACCTATCCAGACAATGCCGCGGCTGTCAGGATAAATACAGAACACAGCCGACCTTCTTCCGTCAACATCGACATTATGCCACGTCAAGGCATGACTGTTATCTGATGTGAATATCACATTTCCCGCTACTTCAGATACACTACATGACACCACAAACAGCATGATAATCTGAAATAAGACTTTGTTGATCTTCATAACGCAAAACGATTGAGTTGACATGACCGAATAATTATGCGACATTTGTTTTCTGACTGTTAACGGAATAAAATCATACAGATAGACATGGCGGAAATGTGTATGTTTCTTCATTTTAACAACTATGCGGTATCTGGATCATTAAGTTCAAACCGTTGAATGCACAGTCTGTATACAACAGTTCGGCAAAATAAATGGTATCTCCAAGTAAATCTCAAATAAAACTGAAATAATTCTGCATTATTAAAAATGACAATATCCGCACACTCTTTGTAGCGTGTGACCATTTAAGAAAGAAACATCCGGGAACCGAACAATCAATAACGGACGAATACAAAAAGCGGTCAGGCATTGACATACATCCGCCTGACCGGTTTTGTTTTACCCAGACCCTGGTACAAGGTATAGAAATTATAGGAAAATAAAAGGATTTATCTTCCTTATTATCAATTATTTGCATCTTTCTTATTTTCTCTATTTTTGCCATATTTTGCCCATTTTTCGTCATTAAGTACACTTTTAGTACACTTTGAAATTCTATTTTCTTTTGTACCTTTGCAATATCGGAAAACAAAAGAAAATCAATTATTTAGCGTAATCACCCGGTTATGGTACCTAAATCGGGATAAAACCTCTAAACAATGGCAAAGTTAGAAAATAAAACGAAAGAAAACCCTAAATTGGAGCAAAACAGGCTGTCGGACGGCAGAATTAGTTTGTATCTGGAGTATTATTTGGGTAGAGAGGAAAAGCCTGTATTGGATGAAAACGGTAATCAGGTGTATTATGAAAGCGGTAAGATGCGGGAAAGCCGAAGTTCGCTATCAAGCATCACAGGCGAAAAGAAAACCTCAGTTTATATCTGATAGAAAAGCCCCGTACTCCTGCGGAACGCCAACAGAACAAAGAAACATTAGAGCTTGCTGTAAGAATACGTGCGGAGCGTGAACAGGAGTTCAAGGAAAGTATGTTGGACTATCGCTTGAAAAAAGACAGGCATGTGAATTTCTTGGATTATTTTCAAGCCTACATTAACGATTATACAAAGAAAGACATTCGGATGGTGCAAATCGCATTAAGCCGTTTTAAGGACTTTCTGCAAGAACATTATCCAATGTATGAGTTCAGCATTAAGCCGGAACTTATTACAAAGGACACGATGGAACAGTTTGTAGCTTATCTGCAATCCCGAAGCGTGGGCGAAGGAGCCAAAAGCATCTTTCAGCGTTTCAAGAAGGTTATCCACTATGCGATTGACCACGATGTGATACTGAAAGACCCCTGCAAAGGCGTTACCTGCAAGGCGGATAACCAGATACTACGCAAGGACGTGCTTTCGCCGGAAGAAATCCAGCGGTTGATTGCGTGCCATTATGACAACGAGAACCCCAACGTAAGGCGTGCGTTTATCTTTTGCCTGTATTGTGGCTTGCGCTTCTGTGATGTGAAAGACCTTACCTATAAGAATATCGACTACGCTAATAAGCTGCTAAAATTTGAGCAGAACAAGACCAAAGGTCATTCCGCCAGTAGCGGTGTGGTCATTCCGCTCAATGACGGTCTTCTTTCGCTTGTGGGAGAACCGCCGGCAGACGGTAACAAAGACGCTCTCATCTTCAACCTGCCTTCGTATGAAAGTTGCTGCAAATCCGTCAAGCGTTGGGTGAAAAGAGCCGGGATAGATAAGCACATAAGCTGGCATTGCGCCCGTCACTCATTCGCCGTGAATATCCTCAACAATGGGGCGAACATCAAGACGGTTGCCAGCCTGCTCGGGCATAGCGGACTGAAACATACGGAGAAATACACCCGTGCGGTGGATAAATTGAAAGAGGAGGCGATAAACAGCCTGCCGGAATTAAAGTTTTAACCATAAAAGACTTACCTTTGCAATTATGGACTTTGAAGCATTAGTAAAACATATCAGCACGATACAAAGCACGTTGCAGGCGCAAGCCGCACACGCTGTAAACCTCGCCCTGACTGCCCGCAATTGGCTCATGGGCTGCTATATCGTGGAGTTTGAGCAAAACGGTGAAGACCGTGCCGCATACGGCGAACAACTGTTGAAGAAACTGGAACAGCGGTTGAATGTCAAAGGACTGAACGAGCGCAGGTTTCGTGATTTCCGGCGGCTATACCTTGTTTATCCGCAACTGAAAGAGCCTATCGCACAATACATATTGGCAGGAAGCGAAATTCGGCACACACTGTCCGCCGAATTCACAGACCCAATTCGGCACACGGTGAGTGCCGAATTACAATCCGTTAATAATCAACCAAGTGAATGGAATACACAAGCTGATAGATTATTTGAAAGATTACCGTATTCTCATTTAAAGTTTATTTCTAAAATAGAAAATCCGGTCAAACGTGCTTTCTATGAAATGGAAGCAATAAGGGGTTGTTGGTCAGCAAGAGAACTGGAGCGGCAAATCAATTCCCTCTATTACGAGCGCAGCGGATTGTCGAAAAACAAAGAAGCCTTATCTGCTTTGGTGCAACGGCAAGCCATGCCGCTGCAGCCCAAAGACATTATTAACACGCCCGTTACGTTGGAGTTCTTGGGATTGAACGACCGTGCTTTGGTAACGGAAAACGACTTGGAGCAATCCATTCTGGACAACCTGCAACGCTTCCTGTTGGAAATGGGGCATGGGTTCTGCTTCGAAGCACGCCAAAAGAGAATCCTGATAGACGGGGATTATTTCTTTGCCGACCTCGTGTTTTACCACCGCATTTTGAAATGCCATGTCATCGTGGAATTGAAGATAGACAAGTTCCGCCACGAATACGCTTCGCAACTGAACCTATATCTTAACTACTTCAAGGCGGAAGTGATGCAACCCGACGACAATCCGCCTGTCGGCATCCTGCTTTGCACCGAGAAGGGCGACACGTTGGTAAAATACGCCACTGCCGGATTAGACCCGAACATCTTCGTGCAAAAGTATATGATAGAACTTCCCACTGAAGAGGAAATTAAGAAGTTCATTTCAACTGCAAACTATTAGCAATAAAAAACACTACTGGCGAAAAGAAGGAAAGCCATTCTTTCTCTTTTCGCCAGCACGTTTATTACTGCCAACAAGAATAGGTTTAGGTTAGTTTGGATGTATATACAAAAGACAGAACTAAACCGTAAATGCAGACGATAATTATAGCAAGTCACTTATGATACATTCTGTTCTTCCAAGACTATATTAGCATCATTATCGCATTTTTCAGGCTTAATCCGCTCTATACGACGAATATGTTTTGCCCTATTAGCTATAATTAACGGTACACGCTCGACAACAACAACCGATGTGTCAAGCCCCAACGCACTCGGTTCTCCAATGCCTATCTTTCTAATTAAGGCATAAAGGCTCATCAGCAAATTTTGTCGGCGGTTACGGGAATCTTCAGGATAATATATCCGGTGGATAATAATAAAGCGAAAATCACCCGGTATGCCATTCTTATGCAATGAAGGATAAGAGCTTGTTAGTTCTACTTCACCATCCGCAACAAGGTCATCAACTACTTGTCGTAAATAAAGGCTCACGCGCGGTTCTATACGAAAACCTATACGCATGGTTATACTAAACAATGTCCCTTTTATTAATGTGGAACAATTATATTCAAGTGTGTCTGGTGTATCCACAAATTCAAGGTTAATAAGCCAATAATGATCTGCCCGTTTAGGCTGCTTATTAATTATGGAATACAACAATTTATCGTCCACACAACCTTCTTTGTCTGCATGATTCACATAGACAAGATTAGAAGCATATTTGGATATGCTTTCGTCCGCCTTAATATCAGAAATAATGTTGTAGTATTCACTTAACCGTTTGGAAGACATATGTTTTCGACGAATTTTGTTGGCACTTACCCATACAAACATGATAAAACATAATAATCCACCTATTAACAGCGTAAACCAACCTCCGACCATAAATTTGGACAGGTTTGCAGCAAGGAAAATACCTTCAATAACACAATATCCGCCGACAAACAGTATTGATAGAATGCGTGGAATGTTATGCATATGCAAATAGAATCCCAACAACAATGTTGTCATCAACATTGTAATAGTTATGGCAAGTCCATAAGCGGCTTCCATGTGGGCGGAATCTCGAAACAACAATATAGTAAATATTACTCCAATATACATTACAAGGTTTACCATTGGAATAAATGACTGACCTTTTACGTTGGTAGGGTGCTTAATACGCATACGAGGCCAGAAATTCAAGTTCATAGCTTCACTCAATATGGAAAATGAACCGCTTATTAGAGCTTGGCTCGCAACAATAGCTGCCCCGGTAGCCATTGCTATGGAAAACAACAGTATTTCTTGTGGCATGATTGAATAAAATGGGTTCACTGTACCTTCTGCACTTTCCGGATGATGCAATACCCACGCTCCTTGCCCCAAATAATTTAGAATAAGCATCACCTTTACAAATATCCAACTGACCGTAATATTTCGTCTGCCACAGTGCCCTAAATCAGAGTATAAGGCTTCTGCACCAGTGGTACACAAGAAAACGGCACCCAATATCAGAAACCAGTGGGGGGATTCCACTAATAACCGTATGGCATAGTAAGGATTGAATGCCTTGAATACTTGAGGATAGGAAGTCAGACTGATAGCTCCGGCGATTCCAAGAAGCAGGAACCAAAGTAGCATAAATATGCCAAATGACCGTCCTATATTTTCTGTACCAAAACGCTGAACGAAAAATATAATGGTAATAATGGTCAGTGTAATAGGAATCACAGGCAGATGCGGACTGATACTTTCAAGTCCTTCTATGGCAGTTGTGACCGTAATGGCTGGAGTGATAATACCATCAGCAAGCAAAGTGCTCGCACCGATAATGGCAATGATGTAAATCCACCTTCTTCTGTGGCGGCGTAAAAGGGCATAAAGCGCAAGTATGCCACCCTCCCCGTTATTGTCGGCACGGAGAGCCACCAGCACATATTTCACCGTAGTCTGAAGAGTAAGCGTCCATATGATACAAGACAATGCGCCTAAAACATAATTTTCATCAAGAGCTTCTCCAGTATGAATGATGGCTTTCATAACATAGAGTGGCGATGTTCCAATGTCACCAAAAACAATACCCAATGTGATGAGTAACCCGGCAAATCCAAGTTTATGTTGAATATTGCCTTCTTTTGATAGGTTTGCCATAAAAAGTAGTTTTTTGTTCTACATATATTTGTTTTCCTTTCAAGCGGCGCAAATATAAAATAAAATCTTAACAATAAGATTTCACTTTTCTTTTTTCGTGAAAAAGATCATATAAACCTTGACGATGGTCAAGGCTTGTCTAAAAAAAATAGTCTGTTTGAATTACGTATAACTATTAAACTCAAAAGCCGAAGTTATGGGACTTATCCTTCACCTCGGCTTTTTGCTATTTACTGATTTCCTAACCTACCAGCTTCCTTTTTCAACTGCTCAGCCTGCTCATTAAGCAGCTTTGCCCGTTCCAAGGCTTCCGTCTGCCTGCGGCAACGTTCCTCAAAATCTAGTACCGAATCCGTCAGGTTGCGGATAAAACGCTCGTCCCGCTGCCACTTGAACTTATTCTCCAGTCTTTCAAGGGTATTGCCGTCCGCTTGTCCCTGCATCAGCAGATAACGGTATTTCATGTCGTTGTCCTGCAACTGCCCCATCCGTTCAGCCAGACGGACATTCAGGAACAGGGACGTGGCACAGACAATCAGACCTGCCGAAAAGAGGAATAGCTTCGGGCGTACCAAAGAAGTTACTTTGTTGTAAATCCGCCAATGAAACGGTACGGGTTTGGCTTCTTCTTTTTCTGCCATGCGCTCATCATGGTACCGCTTCATTGTTTCCAGCATTTCCTTGAGACAGCCGAAAGTGGCTACTACATAATTCTTGACCTCCCCGAAAGATTGCCGTTGTTCCTGTCCTGATTTCCGCAGTTCGGCAAGCCGGGTCAGGATGTCTTGCAACTCTTTTTCGGGAACCGCCGGGTTCCTGCGTAACTCAGACAATGCCCGTTCTATAGCCTCCAGTCGGGAAAGGGTTTCCTCGCGTCCGGCTGGCGTCACCTGCGCTTCCTGCTTCTCCTTCAGTTCCGTGACCATGGAGAGAAGCCCCTCTAAAATCAAATTTTCTTCCATATCCGTTTACAGTTTAAGTTGTCTTTTCTTTTTCTTCTTCTTTTTTCTCAGATTCCAGTCGATTTCTTCGTCCGATGGAGCAGACGGCGAAACATTGAACAGGCTGAACAAGCCCATTGAAGGGCTGTCGTTCCTTTGCAGCGTTTGCTCAGGCTCCCAAATAGGTGCGGAAACTATCTGCTGGCGGCTATTTTCTACGGTATCCATTCCTGCGTTCCCGAAATGCTTATCCAGTTTGGAGAAGCTGAAATTGCGGTCTATTTCCGAACCTTTGAACGTATAGGCACCTTTGGTGAAGGAGATGCCCTGCACCTCGTCTGTACGCCCTTTATACTTGAAGCGGATGCCGATGCCCTTTTCTGCCAGCCGCTCCTGTAACTGCCGCCAACTTTTGGACTTGCCGATTTCATTCCTCACAGCCGTGTAAATCTCGTATTTCGACTTGTCCGGCTCTTTCAGGCGATGCCGTTTAACCAGTTCCTTGCCTTTGGCGAAGTATAGCCCGTGCTTGGCTTTCAGCTTCTTGCACACCTGCTCGTTGCGGTACATGTCGTTCCTGTCCGAGATGGTCTTGCCGTTGTTGTCTATGCGATTGAACACGATATGCACATGCGGATGCTCCCTGTCTTGGTGGCGCACGATGATGTACTGCGTATCGGTGATTTTCATCTCGCGCATATACTCTTGCGCAAGTTGTATCATCTTCTCGTCCGTCAGCTTGGGCGCATCGTTTACCGAATAGCTCAGCGCGATATGTCCGACTGGTTTGCCCAGACGGGGATTCATGGAGGCTTGTGCGCAGAAGCAGCGGATGATGTCCTGCCTGCTTTCCGCCAGTACTCCGTCCGCATGGAGCAAGACCGCCTGCTGCTTGCCCAGCACGTAGTCCACACAGCCCTTAAACCCGCTTCCTTTCCTTATTTTTCCAATCATCCGACAAATGGCTTATGATTTCCACTATCCTGTTCTTAAGTTTCACCAGTTCGACCGCCACTTTCGCAAAGCCTCCGGCATTTGCCCGGTGCGCCAGCTGGTTGATGTTGTTCGCTTCGCCTGTCAGTTTGCGGAGGATGTCCGTATCCTGCCTGTTCAGCCGGGGCGTTATCTCTGCCGACACGACGGCCTGCCGCACATACTCGCTGACACGCAGCCCGGCTTCTGATGCCCGCTTCCTAACGGCGTAATACTGCAACTCGGTCAGCTTCGTGCTGACCACACGTCTTTGCTTGTCTATCCGGTTCTTTGCCGGACGACCGCCTGATTTGTTCCTTGTATCTGTCATACATTTTTGTCTTTGGAAGTTGTCTTGAAAATTGCGACCGACGGGAGCGGTTTCCTTTGCGGGGAGCAAAGCAAGGCGGTTTCGGTCTACCGAAACATAACCTTGCTCCCCCTAAGAAACGTCTGCCCGTTGCTCACAGTGTCTATCTCCGCCGGGTTAGATTCCCCTGCCTTTCTTCTGCCTTAGCAGCAGTTTCTGTCCGTTTTTCTGTTCCTGCTTCCTGCCGCACAGGTAATCGTTCAGGTCGGAATATTCCCGGTAATTGTGCGAGAAATCCCGTACCCGATAGGAGTATTCCGCTGTGATGGCTTGCGTTGCCCGGATGCCTGCCCCATCATTGTCGAGCAGGCAGTGGATGCGTTCATACTGCCCCAATGCGTCAATGGCTTTCTGTACATTGGCGGTGGAGTTGAGTATGACGTAATCCTGCCTGTCAAGGTTGGGCATGACAGGGCAGTTCTTTGCCCTTAGCGTGAGGAATGAAAGATAATCCATGAAGCCTTCGAACACCAGGCACTTCTCCCTCGGTTCGCCCTGTTGCTGGATATGGGTGATGTCTTTCGGGGCGAT
>ERZ779643.1915-NODE-1915-length-12901-cov-1.752219_pt1 | contig 12901 bp, 8 predicted proteins | sample MGYA00511564_ERZ779643 | MGnify/ENA primary metagenome ERZ779643 (study PRJEB29588, sample SAMEA2147114) | human gut metagenome | biome: human gut; feature: human-associated habitat; material: faeces | place: Denmark | collected 2008/2010 ... | reverse complement strand
CGGCTGCGCGCGCCGTTCTCCTCCGGGAAGGTGGCCTCCGTGGTGGACACCCTGAAGCTGATTATTCCGCAGCAGGAAGCCCCATCCCGCCGCCTGATTGGCTTTCGTAACGGCGTGCTCGACACGCAGAACGGCACGTTCCACCCGCACAGTCCGTCACACTGGATGCGTACCCTGTGCGATGTGGATTTCACCCCGCCGGTGGACGGTGAAACGCTGGAGACCCACGCCCCCGCGTTCTGGCGCTGGCTTGACCGTGCCGCCGGTGGCCGTGCGGAAAAACGCGACGTGATTCTGGCCGCACTGTTTATGGTGCTGGCAAACCGCTACGACTGGCAGCTCTTTCTGGAGGTGACCGGTCCCGGCGGCAGCGGCAAAAGTATCATGGCCGAAATCGCCACCCTGCTGGCCGGGGAGGATAACGCCACGTCGGCCACCATCGAGACGCTGGAATCCCCGCGTGAACGTGCCGCGTTAACTGGCTTCTCACTGATACGCCTGCCGGACCAGGAAAAATGGAGCGGCGACGGAGCCGGACTCAAGGCCATCACCGGCGGCGATGCGGTGTCCGTTGACCCGAAATACCGGGATGCGTACTCCACGCACATCCCGGCGGTGATTCTGGCCGTGAACAATAACCCGATGCGCTTCACCGACCGCAGCGGCGGTGTGTCACGCCGGCGGGTGATTATTCACTTCCCGGAACAGATAGCCCCGCAGGAGCGCGACCCGCAGCTTAAGGACAAAATCACCCGCGAGCTGGCGGTCATCGTGCGTCACCTGATGCAGAAGTTCAGCGACCCGATGCTCGCCCGGTCACTGCTTCAGTCCCAGCAGAACTCAGACGAGGCACTGAACATCAAACGGGATGCCGACCCGACGTTTGATTTTATCGGCTATCTGGAAACCCTGCCGCAGACCAGCGGCATGTATATGGGGAACGCCAGTATCATCCCGCGCAATTACCGTAAATACCTCTATCACGCCTATCTGGCCTACATGGAGGCAAACGGCTACCGGAATGTACTCAGCCTGAAAATGTTCGGGCTGGGGCTGCCGGTGATGCTGAAGGAATACGGACTGAATTACGAGAAGCGCCATACCAAACAGGGGATACAGACCAACCTGACGCTGAAAGAGGAAAGCTACGGCGACTGGCTGCCAAAATGTGACGACCCTGCAACAGCCTGACCCACCTGACCGGCATCTGCCGGTCTTTTTTTTATCCCGACATCCCCCGAAGGTGAACAATCCACTGTTCACCCTTCACCGTATATTCACCCGTTATCACACTGAAATTAAAAGAGAAAAACGAAAGGTGAACAGTGTGAACAATCAAATCAAAAAAAACTTTTTTCTCCCTGTGTGATTTTCAGTACGGGGGATTAATCACCGGTATGAGTCACACCGGCAGAATGCCGGAGGTGAAGAATCGAATGTTCACCCTTCACCCATTATTCACCACCTATCATACTGAAATAAAAGGAGAAAAAAGAAAGGTGAACAGTGTGAACAGTTCTTTCGAAAAAAAAATTTTTTCCTGAGTTAACGTGCGTGAAGATACGTGTAAAAATTAATCGATAGATATTATATGTATAAGGATGTGTATAAATGAATTATAATAGAAAAATATAAACGATTTGAATCAAATGGTTATATGGCAATTTTGACTCCTGTGATCTCCGCCAAAATGCCTCTCCTGACGTTCTCCAACCCCTTGTAATACTGTCAATCCAGATATTTTCTACTGCTCAATATTCAATCGGCTTCAGGAATACCTGGTCTAAGGTTTTGTGATGGACGATGAGCGGCTGAAGAATCCGCCTGTCGGTTCTTCTGTCCTCGAACGCATCCGCGATATTCACGCCAGTATGCGCCGTGTTTATTTGCAGGTGATTTGCCCCCCTGCTGACTCTCAGCCAACTGTATCGCCATTAAGGTGAAGATGTTGTTTTACTCGCCCCAGAACACCCTTTTTTATACGACTATTCTATTTCTTTAACCGCTGGCGAAAAAAACTGACTATAAACTTCACCAATAATCAGACTGCCATCAAGATTAATTTGTTCATTTAATATATCAAATCAACTTGTTTTATTTTTACTATCAAAAATAGCTCATTGCCTTACTATAATTAATATATAAATTCGGTAATTAATTCTTAACATGCTTTTACTAATAATCTCAATTGCTGGCCCTATAATATTGCGCTAGCATTGCTTTCTGGTTGTATCAGCGATACTCAAAAATTCTTAATACAATACTCATTCGACTGGTACTTATTTGTAACTCAGTTATATTTTTTCGCCCGGTGATTCAGAAGAATGCAAAAAACGGCTACCACTCCATCAAAAATACTTGATCTCACTGCCGCGGCATTTTTACTTGTCGCCTTTCTGACGGGTATTGCGGGCGCTCTTCAGACTCCTACCCTAAGTATATTCCTCGCAGATGAACTGAAAGCCCGTCCTATAATGGTAGGTTTTTTCTTCACCGGTAGCGCTATTATGGGAATTCTGGTCAGTCAATTTCTGGCAAGGCACTCCGATAAACAAGGCGACCGTAAATTACTGATTCTGCTATGTTGCTTATTTGGAGTGCTGGCCTGCACGCTTTTTGCGTGGAATCGCAACTACTTCATTCTCCTCTCAACGGGCGTACTTCTGAGTAGTTTTGCTTCCACCGCAAACCCGCAAATGTTCGCCCTCGCCCGTGAACACGCCGACAGAACAGGCCGTGAGACGGTCATGTTCAGTACATTTTTACGTGCTCAGATCTCGCTTGCCTGGGTTATCGGGCCACCGCTCGCTTATGAACTGGCAATGGGATTTAGTTTTAAAGTGATGTATCTCACCGCTGCCATCGCATTTGTTGTTTGCGGACTGATAGTCTGGTTGTTTTTGCCATCAATACAAAGAAATATTCCTGTCGTTACCCAACCCGTAGAAATTTTACCCTCCACCCACAGGAAGCGGGATACGCGGCTACTTTTTGTGGTCTGTTCAATGATGTGGGCGGCGAATAATCTCTACATGATAAATATGCCGCTATTTATTATTGATGAACTGCATCTAACCGATAAACTGGCTGGAGAAATGATTGGTATCGCTGCCGGTCTGGAAATTCCGATGATGTTAATCGCAGGCTATTACATGAAACGTATTGGCAAGCGACTATTAATGCTCATTGCTATCGTGAGTGGAATGTGTTTTTACGCCAGCGTACTCATGGCGACGACTCCGGCGGTTGAGCTGGAATTGCAAATTCTTAATGCCATCTTCCTTGGTATTCTCTGTGGTATCGGCATGCTTTATTTTCAGGACTTGATGCCTGAAAAAATAGGCTCTGCGACAACGTTATATGCAAATACTTCACGCGTCGGCTGGATTATCGCCGGCTCTGTTGACGGAATTATGGTTGAAATCTGGAGCTACCATGCGTTGTTCTGGCTGGCGATAGGGATGTTGGGTATTGCGATGATTTGCCTGCTGTTTATTAAAGATATTTAGCTCACCAGTCTGGGCTAAGAAAAATCGGCGTGGCGCAAACAGAGCCATCCTCGCCATTTTTGCTATCATGCCTGCATACATAAACGACAAAACAGTATGCAGAGGGAAAAATGGGTTCCACCAGAAAGGGGATGCTGAACGTTCTGATTGCCGCCGTGTTGTGGGGAAGTTCAGGGGTCTGCGCGCAATACATCATGGAGCAAAGCCAGATGTCGTCGCAGTTTTTGACTATGACGCGTTTGATATTCGCCGGTTTGATTCTACTGACGCTGTCATTTGTTCATGGCGATAAAATCTTTTCTATTATTAACAATCATAAAGATGCCATTAGCCTGCTGATTTTTTCCGTGGTTGGCGCGCTAACTGTACAGCTCACTTTTTTGCTAACCATCGAAAAATCGAACGCAGCCACGGCAACGGTGCTGCAATTCCTCTCACCGACGATTATCGTCGCCTGGTTCTCACTGGTGCGTAAATCGCGCCCGGGCATTCTGGTTTTCTGCGCTATTTTGACATCGCTGGTCGGGACTTTTTTATTGGTGACACACGGTAATCCGACGTCATTATCGATCTCTCCTGCCGCGTTGTTCTGGGGCATTGCCTCGGCATTTGCTGCTGCATTCTATACCACCTATCCCTCAACGCTAATTGCCCGCTATGGCACGTTACCAGTCGTCGGCTGGAGTATGCTGATTGGCGGTCTGATTCTGTTGCCTTTTTATGCCAGACAAGGAACAAACTTTGTCGTTAACGGCAGTTTGATTCTGGCGTTTTTTTATTTGGTGGTCATTGGTACGTCCCTGACATTTAGTCTGTACCTGAAAGGAGCACAATTAATTGGCGGTCCAAAAGCCAGCATTTTGAGCTGTGCAGAACCATTAAGTAGCGCGCTACTCTCTTTGCTGTTGCTGGGGATCACGTTCACATTACCGGACTGGCTGGGAACGCTGCTGATTCTGTCATCGGTGATTTTGATTTCAATGGATTCCCGTCGCCGCGCCAGAAAAATAAATCGTCCGGCGCGGCATAAGTGAGAATTACCAGCCAGGCACCGCGCCACCGTTAAAAATGGTTTCTGCCGCTTTAGCGACTTCGGGTGATTGATAAGATTGCAGAAATTCCTTCACGTTTTCTGCATTCTTATTATCTTCCCGTGCCACCAAAATATTCACATACGGCGAATTCTTATCTTCAATAAATACGCTGTCGTGCACCGGAGAAAGCCCGGTCTGCTGAATGTAAGTGGTGCTGATAATCGCTACATCAACTTTGGGATCATCCAGTACGCGCGGGAGCTGCGCCCCCTCGAGTTCCATAATCTGCAAATGACGAGGATTATCGGTTATATCCAGCGCGGTAGGTAATAACCCTTTTCCCTCTTTCAGAGTAATTAGCTTCTCTTTTTGCAACAGTAAAAGTGCGCGACCAAGGTTGGTCGGGTCGTTGGGGATCGCCACTGTCGCGCCTTCTTTTATTTGCGCCACGGTTTTGATTTTTTTGGAATAACCCGCCATAGGGAAGACAAACGTATTTCCCACCGCTACCAGTTTATAACCATGCGCCTGATTATCTTGTTCAAGAAAGGGTCGATGCTGGAAGACATTCGCATCAAGTTCGCCATGATTTGTCGCATCGTTCGGTAGCAACGAACCGCTAAATCCTACCAGTTCAACATCGAGGCCATATTTCTCTTTTGCCACCTTTTTAGCGACTTCCGCGACATCTTGTTCTGCGCCATTTATAACGCCAACTTTAATGTGTTTTGCATCGCTGCTACTCTGGTCGCAACCTGCCAGCAGAATTCCGGCCAGCAATAATGCGGCCCCTGTCCGTAGATGATGTGTTGTCAGTTTCATTTTTTTATCCTTTTATTAATGATTACCTGACTATAGCGGTAAGGTCGCTGCGGTTTAAAAAACGAAACGCTATCGATAAGAATAAAAAGGAATAAAAGTGGAATATAAAGTCTGGCACTTCTTACTGACCACGCAAGCGCGTTTCGTACAGCATGATGAGAGCGATGAAAGCAAACTACACTTATGCTTCATTCGATACACATTTGTAAAAGGTTGAATCCATGAAACCAACGACACTACTGCTTATTTTCACTTTTTTCGCTATGCCAGGCATCGTATACGCCGAGTCGCCTTTTAGCTCACTGCAGTCCGCAAAAGAGAAAACCACGGTATTACAAGATTTACGTAAAATTTGCACGCCACAGGCGTCATTATCAGATGAAGCGTGGGAAAAGTTAATGTTGTCAGATGAAAACAATAAACAACATATACGCGAGGCCATCGTGGCGATGGAACGTAATAATCAGAGCAATTATTGGGAAGCGTTGGGTAAGGTAGAATGCCCGGATATGTAAGAACAGCAACAACTACTGACCAACGCTTCTTTACCTGATATCAGGATTTCTTCATTTTCACCTTTGCAGTAACCAACAATGCAGTCAGCAACATCAATGTGCCGGACAACATCAACGGCGAAGTCAGACCAATATTATCCAGCGCATAACCGCCGATTGCCGCGCCACAGGTATTAGCAAGCTGAATAACCGCCACCTGAATAGACCCGGCTTTTTCTGCCTGATCGGCCAGCGAGCGGGTGATCCACGTTGACCAGCCGACGGGAACCAATGCAAAAGTTAGCCCCCAGATAATCGCCACGCCGGTAGCAACGATTTTATCGCTTCCCCACAACGTCAGTACCAACGCACTCACAGCCAGTATTAACGGCGCGCCTGCTAAGGCCAGTTTTACCGAACGTTTAAGAATGAACGACGAAAGCGACGTACCAATAAAGCTGGCGATACCAAAACTCAACAGCACCAGCGTTAAGCCATCCACGCCGAATCCCGCCAGGTTCATATACACCGGGCGAATATACGTGAAGAAAGCAAACTGCCCGGCGAAAGACATGAAGATGGCGATCATCCCTGCCATCACACCCGGACGTTGTAATAAGCGGAAAGTATTTTGTTTCTGATGCGAGGGTTCGCCTGGCAGTGAAGGCAATGATTTGATAATCCAGAAAATACACAGCACGCCCATCCCCGCCGCCGCATTAAAGACATTGCGCCAACCGATAAGCTCGCCTAAAAAACTGCCCAACGGCGCGGCAATCACCAGCGCAATAGAAACCGCGCCGAAGATCACCGACAGCGCCTTCGGCACCGTACGCGGCGGCACCAGACGCATGGTCAGCGACGCCGACATCGCCCAGAACCCGCCCAGCGCCAGCCCCAGACAGGCACGACCGATTAAAAGCAAACTGAATGAGTTAGCAAAGGAAACCAGCAAGCAGGAGAGCGTCAGCAAAACGGCAAACAAAATAACAACGTAGCGGCGGTCAGTAGCCTGAATTGTCTGGGTAATAAACAAACTGGCAAACATTGCCACAAAGGCGGTCACGGTCACCGATTGCCCGGCAACCCCTTCCGAAATGCCTAAATCCTGGGCCATTGGCGTCAACAAACTGACGGGCAAAAACTCAACGATAATCAGACAGGCGACACAAAACGCCACCGAGAAAACGGCTGACCAGTTCGGTCGGGTGATGGCATCCGCGCCGCGGTTTTCGGCAATAAATTCACTCATGGTGTTACCCGTGGCATGTTTCAGGGGAAAAGCCGACCACTTTAACATTGAAATGTGTGACGCATTTAACGTTTTTGCAACTTTTACGGTGTTGCTTGAGCTGGAGTTAAGATCGAAACGGAACAGGGCAAAGATTACCGGATGCGGCGTGAACGTCTTATCCACCCGACAGGTCAGGCGCGGTCTGTAGGCTGATAAGACGAAACGGTTTCAATGCAACCAGTGAACGCCCTCGGCAGGCTGAAAGAACGCGTTATAGCGCATCTGAAAAGCATTAATATCCTGCATTTCAGGTTCGGTTTCGCGCAGAAAACCTAGCGCCAGCCTGACCTGAGCGTCGGTAATCGGCGCGGCGAGGCGAGCTTTTTGTAAAATCCGATGCCATTGCAGCAGGTTCTGTTCGCTACCATCGACAATGACAATTTGCCAGATGAGCAACACCTGCGCGGCGTTTTGCAGGTGCGACTCATCCGGACGATGCAAATAACGTAAAAATTCGTCACCAGCTGACTTTCCCATTTGATCGACCATCGACTCCACGGGTACGACATCGATGTTCAGCCGATCGCTGAGACGGCGAATCGCTTTTCTGGCCCCGGATGTCAGCACCCGAAAACCAACCACAAACACTACCGCCAGCGTGGCGAGCATTATCCAGATCATGAGTTCTCCTGCGTAATCAGAACTCATGATATCTGGAAACCCTCGCCAGTTACTAATCCACCAGAATAATCTTCAGTGCAAACAGAGCTGCGACCACCACCACACACAGGTTCAGATCGCGCCAGCGCCCGGTGCATACTTTCATGATGCAGTACGACATAAAGCCGAGTGCAATCCCTTCGGTGATCGAGAAAGTAAAGGGCATCATCACCGTGGTAATAAACGCAGGCACCGATTCGGTAAAATCATCCCAGTTAACGCGCGCCAGGCTCGAAGTCATCAGCACGCCAACAAAGATTAACGCTCCGGCGGTTGCGTAAGGAGGAACTATCGCCACCAGCGGTGAGAAGAACATAACCAACAGGAACATAACGCCAACCACAACCGCAGTCAGCCCCGTGCGGCCACCGCCTGCCACACCAGAAGTACTTTCAATATAGGCAGTAACAGACGAGGTGCCGATAAACGCACCCGCCACCGAACTGACGCTATCAACATACAGCGCCTTATTCATATTGGGGAATTTACCGTTACCATCTATTAAGCCCGCTTTATCAGTTACACCAATTAATGTTCCTGATGAATCAAATAGGTTGATCAGCATAAAGGAGAAAATGATACCGGCGAGTTCAAGTGTTAACGCGCCGCTCAAATCTACTTCACCAATGACGCCGCTAATATCAGGCGGAATGGAATAGACGCCGCTAAAATGAACATCACCGAAAAATAATCCACAGCAAGACGTCACCACAATAGAAACCAGCACCGCGGCATGAAAATGACGTGATGACAACACGGTTATAATAAAAAACCCTAAAATACCTAACAACACGCCGTGAGAACTTAAATCGCCAATCATCACCAGCGTGTCTTTATTGGCGACAATAACGCCAGTATTTTTTAATCCCATTAAGGCGATAAATAATCCAATTCCGCTGGTGATACCAATACGTAAACTTAAGGGAATGTTGGAGATCATCCAGTACCGGATACGAAACAGCGTGAGCAAAAATAGTCCAACTGCGCCCCAGAATATTGCGCCCATCCCGGTCTGCCAGGAGATGCCCATCGCCCCCACGACCACGAAGGCAAAGAAGGCGTTCAGCCCCATTGCCGGAGCCAGCGCCACGGGTAAGTTAGCAAATATCCCCATCGCAATACTGCCGATACCGGCAATCAAACAGGTGGTAACAAACACCACTTTCGGGTCCATTTGTGCCGCGCCGAGGATTTGCGGGTTCACAAAAACGATGTACACCATGGTTAAAAAAGTGGTCATCCCCGCAATCAATTCTGTGCGGACGGTGGTCCCATGCTGAGGTAGTTTAAATAATCGCGAAAGCGTCCCTGATTCATTACTCACGTAATCGGTATTGTCATTATTCATTTTTTTGTCCATTGGAGGAGATTTAATCCCTTGCTTTTGTAAAACAAATGACAACAACGGTTCAGTGATAATTATCACATTTCAATTGCACATTAATGGATATTCTTTAATAATCTCGCGACGTTTCTTTATGATAAATAATAATCAAATTGATAAAATCAAAATGAGAAAAATATGAATAATTCTATTAACCATAAATTTCATCACATTAGCCGGGCTGAATACCAGGAATTGTTAGCCGTTTCCCGTGGCGACGCTGTTGCCGATTATATTATTGATAATGTCTCTATTCTCGACCTGATCAATGGCGGAGAAATTTCCGGCCCAATTGTGATTAAAGGACGTTACATTGCCGGTGTTGGCGCAGAATACACTGATGCTCCGGCTTTGCAGCGGATTGATGCTCGCGGCGCAACGGCGGTGCCAGGGTTTATTGATGCTCACCTGCATATTGAATCCAGCATGATGACGCCGGTCACTTTTGAAACCGCTACCCTGCCGCGCGGCCTGACGACCGTTATTTGCGACCCTCATGAAATCGTCAACGTGATGGGCGAAGCCGGATTCGCCTGGTTTGCCCGCTGTGCCGAACAGGCAAGGCAAAACCAGTACTTACAGGTCAGCTCTTGCGTACCCGCCCTGGAAGGCTGCGATGTTAACGGTGCCAGTTTTACCCTTGAACAGATGCTCGCCTGGCGGGACCATCCGCAGGTTACCGGCCTTGCAGAAATGATGGACTACCCTGGCGTAATTAGCGGGCAGAATGCGCTGCTCGATAAACTGGATGCATTTCGCCACCTGACGCTGGACGGTCACTGCCCGGGTTTGGGTGGTAAAGAACTTAACGCCTATATTACTGCGGGTATTGAAAACTGCCACGAAAGTTATCAGCTGGAAGAAGGACGCCGGAAATTACAACTCGGCATGTCGTTGATGATCCGCGAAGGGTCCGCTGCCCGCAATCTCAACGCGCTGGCACCGTTGATCAACGAATTTAACAGCCCGCAATGCATGCTCTGTACCGATGACCGTAACCCGTGGGAGATCGCCCATGAAGGACACATCGATGCCTTAATTCGCCGCCTGATCGAACAACACAATGTGCCGCTGCATGTGGCATATCGCGTCGCCAGCTGGTCGACGGCGCGCCACTTTGGTCTGAATCACCTCGGCTTACTGGCACCCGGCAAGCAGGCCGATATCGTCCTGTTGAGCGATGCGCGTAAGGTCACGGTGCAGCAGGTACTGGTGAAAGGCGAGCCGATTGATGCGCAAACCTTACAGGCGGAAGAGTCGGCGAGACTGGCACAATCCGCTCCGCCATATGGCAACACCATTGCCCGCCAGCCAGTTTCCGCCAGCGACTTTGCCCTGCAATTTACGCCCGGAAAACGCTATCGGGTCATTGACGTCATCCATAACGAATTGATTACGCACTCCCACTCCAGCGTCTACAGCGAAAATGGTTTTGATCGCGATGATGTGAGCTTTATTGCCGTACTTGAGCGTTACGGGCAACGGCTGGCTCCGGCTTGTGGTTTGCTTGGCGGCTTTGGACTGAATGAAGGTGCGCTGGCTGCGACGGTCAGCCATGACAGCCATAATATTGTGGTGATCGGTCGCAGTGCCGAAGAGATGGCGCTGGCGGTCAATCAGGTGATTCAGGATGGCGGCGGGCTGTGCGTGGTACGTAACGGCCAGGTACAAAGTCATCTGCCGTTACCCATTGCCGGGCTGATGAGCACCGACACGGCGCAGTCGCTGGCGGAACAAATTGACGCCTTGAAAGCCGCCGCCCGTGAATGCGGTCCGTTACCCGATGAGCCGTTTATTCAGATGGCGTTTCTTTCTCTGCCAGTGATCCCCGCGCTAAAACTAACCAGTCAGGGGCTATTTGATGGCGAGAAGTTTGCCTTCACTACGCTGGAAGTCACGGAATAATAAAAAAAGCCCGGCGTCATGCCGGGCAAAAGTCACCAGTTACGTTTATGCCACTGTCAACTGCTGAATTTTTTTCTCGCGGCGGATTTTGCGTTCTTCCATTACCGCCACTATCGCCATCAGGCAGATACAACCAATCGCGGCGATATCCAGCGCGGCGAAGGTGCCTGCCGGTAAGGCCGAATACCGGCGTCCCATCGGCAATCATTCCCAGACCTAACTTGGCAAAGCTGTCACCAATCAGGTAAGCAAAGGTGCCTTTAATACCATCGGCAGCGCCAATCGCTTTTTTAGGTACAAAGCCAACAGCAGCCACACCAATCAACAATTGCGGGCCAAAGACCAGGAAACCCAACGCAAAGAGAGAAGCCAGATAGATATATTCGTTACTGGCATGTTGATACACACCGAGCGTGGCGATAATCAGCGCCAGCGCGATGCAGGCCACCAGGCCACGGCGACCGTTCGCCAGGCCAGAGAGCCAGCCCCACAGCAGCGGACCGACCAGCGCACCAGCTTCAAACAGCGTAAAGCCCTGAATCGCCACCGCTTTAGAGAGTTTCAGTTCCTGGAACGCGTATACGGTTGACCACTGGTCGATACCAATACGTACCACATAGAGGAAAATGTTGGCGAAGCACAGCAGCCAGATCACTTTGTTTTTCAGCACATACTCAACAAAGATCTGCCACTTGGTCATATCGGTAGATTCTGTCTCTTTGTCCTCTTCGCTGATCTCCTCGCCGAACAGTTCTTCAGCTTTGCCGAGGCCATAAGATTCCGGGGAGTCGCTGCCGTAACGCAGGCCGATAAAACCGACAATCAGCGCGATAATCGACGGGAAGATAAACATGCCGATGACATGGCCATCGAACAGGTAATTTGCCCCGAACAGCGCCACACCTGCTGCGCCTGCACCGCCAAGGTTGTGAGAAATATTCCAGAAACCGAGGAATGTCCCGCGTTTACGACGCGGCGTCCATTTGGTGATGGTGGAGTAACTGCACGAACCGCCGGTACTCTGGAAAAAGCCGCTTAAGGCGTAGAAGGCAATCATCAGGAACAGGCTAACCGAGCCGCTGCCCATACTGGCACTGAAGCCCAGCATACAAATAGCAGAGAGGATCAGCATGAACGGCAGGAATTGTTTGGTGTTTTTGCCGTCGGCGTAGTAGGAAACCAGCGTTTTACCCACGCCATAAGTGATGGAGAAACCCAGGCCGATCATCCCCAGCTGCGTCATGCTCAACCCGTAGGTCGAAATCATATCGTTCTGCGCGATGTTAAAGTTCTTGCGAATCAGGTACATCGTCAGGTAGCCGATAAAGACCACCAGGTAGGATTGCATGAACGGTTTGAACCACATTTTGCGCCGCACTTCGAGCGGAAGGTCCAGGGTCGGCTTGCGAACCTGGTTTAAGAAAGCCAGCATGGGTTACTCCTGAAATGAATACCTGCGTGAGGCATGCATTGTAAAAATCAGCAGCAAATCAGGCCTGAGATAGCGTCCAGGCAAAACCTGGAAAATTTCTTAGTTTTGCCGGATATGAAGTGAAAAGGTGAGATGCATCACGCTTCGCGCGGTGTCTGGGCGTTCAAAAAGGGCAGTAACAGCAGTGCGGAAATCCCGGCGGCGATAGAGATAACCACAAAAAATCCGCTCCAGTGCCAGGTATCGAGTACTTTCGCCAGCGGCCAACCAGCAAGCGACGCCCCCAGATAAGCAAACAAGCCGACAAACCCCGTCGCCGCCCCTGCCGCCTCTTTGTGGGAACACTCTGCCGCCGCCATACCGATTA
>ERZ779643.1911-NODE-1911-length-12919-cov-2.359841_pt1 | contig 12919 bp, 18 predicted proteins | sample MGYA00511564_ERZ779643 | MGnify/ENA primary metagenome ERZ779643 (study PRJEB29588, sample SAMEA2147114) | human gut metagenome | biome: human gut; feature: human-associated habitat; material: faeces | place: Denmark | collected 2008/2010 ... | reverse complement strand
GGGCTGTTCGCTCCATGGGTATCGATCCTCAAACGGGACGAGAGGTATTTTTAACCCGAGACGGACAATTGACTAATTTGTATTCTTCGGCTGATCAAGTTCCTGTGGGAGATACTGAACCTAAGCTTCAAGGGGCCGTATCAACGACTTTTACTTATAAAGGTTTTAGTTTGACGCTTGCCGGACAATATCGTTGGGGTGGGCAAGTGTTTAACCAAACGTTGATAGATAAGGTAGAGAATGCTAATTTGCGACAAAATGCAGACCGGAGAGCTTTATATAGTCGTTGGCAAAAACCGGGGGACCAAGTTTTGTTCAAGGCCATTAACGGGGACATTTACAAGGAGGATACAAAGGAGAGTTCACGTTTCGTGATGGATGACAATGAGTTTGCGTTTACCACGATTAATTTATCCTACCGGATGGAGGCCTCGAGATATGATTGGTTGAAGCGTGTGGGGATTAGTTCTGCAACGATTGGTTGTTATATGGAGGATATTTGTCGTTTTTCAACCGTGAAAATGGAACGGGGAATAGAATATCCATTCTCACGTCAGGCTTCCATGTCTTTAAGTGTGACTTTCTAAAATGTATAGGGTATGAAAAGATGTATAATTGTTTGTTTGAGTATATTATTTTTTTCTTCTTGTTCTAAATCATGAGGTGTAGCCATTCTTATTACTGGTTTTAATTCGTGTTCTAAATCTTCATCTTCTACTTCACGATTACCAATTGCTACTAACCCAAGTTCTAAACCTCTTACGGTTTCAACGATGGCATGATCACCCCGTTTAAATGTATATTCCAATGGGTCAAAGTAATATACTCTGCCTCCACCTTTAAATTGGATACCGACTATAGTTTTCATAAGTCCCTCCTATAATTTTGAAAATAAACTAGCATATTGTAAGTCTATATTCACATAATAGTTAAATCTTTCTTGATATAAATTTATTAACTCTAGTTTATTTATAATTTGTTCTTTATCGATTTCTTCTGGTTGCAAAATGTTCAAAATATCAACAAAGTATTTTTCATTCATATTATTTGCTTTTTTCAATAGTTCTTGATAAATAAGCACTAACACATCAAGAAAGAAACGATGATATGTTTTATCTTTTTCTTCAATAAACATTTGTCTATTTCGATAGTATTCAATATATGGATCTTTATTTTTTAAATCTTTATCAATAATTTTTTTTGCAACAGTTAAGTAATTTAAAACTTTACCATCTTCAATATATTTCATTGCAACATCAGTTTCAGTAGTTAAGTAAGAAATAACATAAGCAATATCACTTTCTACGCCAAAAGATTTTAATTGTTCTACTAAATACTCTTTAGGTATTGGTTTGAAATGAATCATTTGACATCTTGATACGATTGTATCTAACATTCTACTATGGTTATTTGTTGTTAGAAATGCATATCTATTGGGAATTGGTTCTTCCAAAAATTTTAATAATGCGTTTGAAGCAGATGTATTCATCTTATCTGCTGATTGAATAATATATACTTGAGGTGTACCATCTAAGGAAGTCATAGAAAAATCATGAATTAGTTTTTCTATTTGTTCTTTTCTTATAGTATCATTTTCTGGTTCAATATATATATAATTTAGATGAGTCTTTGCGTCTATTTGTTTGCAATCATCACATTCCATACATGGTGCATTATCTTTTTTGCATATTAATTGCTTTGCCATATATATTGCGGCATCAGTTATTCCCGTGCCATTTTCGCCGTCAAGTAAATATGCATGCGCAAATTTTTGCTTTTTGTATGCTTTAGTAAGAAGTGTCATTGCTTCTTCTTGATATTTGAATAAATCTTCGTTCTTCATATTATTTATCACCAAGATATTTAAGCACTACTTCTAAAGATGCTTTTTTTACTTCTTCTTTGGTTTTTTCACCATCAATAATTATAATTCGATTAGGAAACTTTTTTTGCACTTCTAAATATGCTTGATATACCTTTTGATGAAAAACTAATTTTTCATTTTCTAATCGATCGTATGAACCTCTATGATTTGTTTTTATTCTTTCAAGTCCTATTTCTGGTCTTACACATATCAATAATGTTAAATCTGGTAACATTCCTTCTGTTGCGAAAAGATTCATATTATATACTTCATCTATACCGATACCTCTTGCAAACCCTTGGTATGCTAGTGAAGAATCAATGAATCTATCACATAGTACAATCTTTCCTTCTTTTAAAGCAGGTATAACAGTTTTTTGTAAATGTTCTCTACGACTTGCGGCATATAACAATGCTTCTGTTCTATCATCCATTCCAGTGTTATCTACATCTAAAATTACTTCTCTTATTTTTTCCGCAATTTTGCTTCCACCTGGTTCGCGTGTCAAAACAATATCGTAGCCTCTTTTAGTAAGTTCTTCTCTAATTGCTTCAATCACACTTGATTTTCCGCTACCATCGTTGCCTTCAAATGTTATAAACATACTTTTCATGTCAACACCCCGCTTAGTTCTTATTATATATATATTATACCATAAAATATATTTTTTTACAACGCAAATAGAAATTTGTATTATGTTGAATATATATATAAAATTTACATATAATAAAGTGAGGTAAAAAAATGAATAACAAGCTTATTAACAATTCTACAAAATTAAAGAATGACATAAAAAGAAAGTATGATGATAATACTGAGTTTGCTAAAGAGTTTAATAGCAAATTAAAAGATAGCCCTTCCTTATATGATAAAGAAAGTTATACTATTGAAGAAAGTAAAAAATAAAATGATTCGATTGAATCATTTTATTTTTTATTCATAATATACTTTCCAAAGATATAACCCTTGTGCAGGGGCAACATAAGGCGCTAATTTTCTTTCTTTTCCTTCGATTATTCTTTCAATATCAGATGGTTGTAACTTTCCCTCTCCTACTTTTAGCATTAAAGCGATTATTATTCTTACCATATTATACATGAAACCAGTACCTATTATTGAAAACTCTAATACACCATCATTTATGTTAAGCGAAAATTTTTCAATTGTTCTAATGGTATTCTTTATTTCATGGTTTTTTGAAAAACTTTTAAAATCATGAGTACCTTCAATATACTTCATTGCTTCTCTTATTTTCGCTATATCAATTCTATCATGAAAGAAATGCATATAATTTGCTTTAAGGGGGTCAAAAGTATTAAGTGAAACATAGTATCTATATTCTTTTTTCTTAGCATTGATTCTGCTATGGAAAGTTTCATCAACTATTTCTACATCTGTTACATATATATGAGGATAAACTTTTTTGTTTATTATCTTTTTTAAGTTTGTTGGTGGAACAAATTGTGTTGAATCAAAATGAGCAACTTGCCCTTTTGCATGTACTCCCGCATCTGTTCTTCCAGCTCCTTTAATAATTACATCAGTTTTTAAAATCTCACTTATTTTTTCTTCTAAAACTTGTTGTACAGATATATATTTATTTTGTCTTTGAAAACCATGAAAATATGAACCATCATAGCTTATTGTAATCTTATATCGCATAAACGCCACACTTTCCAAGAATTAGCAAAACAAATAGACATAGCATAACTATAAGTAATATATAATCTAATACTTTAAATTGCATTTTAACAAGTCTTGTTCTTTTAGCACCAGGAATATATCCTCTTGCTTCCATAGCATCAGCTAAATCCTCTGCTCTTTTAATTGATATTACAAACATAGGAATTAATAATGAAATTATTTGACCTGCTTGTTCATGTAATTTGCCTTCGTTAAAATCAACTCCACGTGATGCTTGGGCTTTTAATATTCTATTTGTCTCATTAAATAAAGTTGGAATAGATCTTAAAGCAATTGAAATCATCATTGCAAATATACTCGTTTTGATTTTTATCAATTCTAGCGGTTTTAATAGCCACTCTATTGCATTAGTCATATCAGTTGGTTTAGTTGTTAACGTCATAGTTGTCGAAGCAAGTATAATAACAAATACTCTACCTACTAAAAAACTACCATGAACTAATCCTTCTTTATATATGTCAAAATATATTGTTTTAAAAACTGTGCCATATATAGGGAATCTAAAGAAATAAACACTAGCTACTAATAAGATTGTAAAACATAAAAGCTTTAGATATATATATTTTCTTAAGATAAAATACAAAACCCAAACAATTAATATATTAATAGCAGTAAAATTCATTGGATTTTTAACTATTAGATCCTCTCCTGTTGTAGATATTAGTTGAAACACAAAAGAAAATAAAACAACAAAAGAAACTTGCTTTAAGCTTTTTAAATACTTTATTATTGAAATTTTTGATAGTATCACTCCAATCAATGGAATTATTAAAGCAATACCTAAAATAATGAAATTATCTTTTGGTATTAAGAAAACCGATACCATCATTAATATTAATACAATAATTTTTGTTCTTGCGTCTAACTTATGAACAAGACTATTCTTATGAATGTATTGCCCAAATACCATTTGATCATTCATTGTTTTTCTCCTCCTTTACGATAACTTTGTACAAGTCTTCTTTAGTAAGAGGAAGAGTGTCAAAATCAATTAGTTGTCTTTCTTTTAATTCTTTTGCAACACTTGCTATATTTGGTAAATCTAAATTATATTTTTCTAAAAATTCTTGATTTTCAAATAACGTGTGTTTGTTGCCATCGTAGACAAGTTTACCATGATTCATTACCAATACTCGTTTTGCATATTTTGCAACTATATTCATATCGTGCGTAATCATTATTATTGACTTATGCGTTTTATTTTGAATATCAACCAATAAATTCATTAGTTCTTCTTTACCTTTTGGATCAAGCCCAACAGTTGGTTCATCAAGTATTAGAATATCTGGGTCAATTGCAAGAGCCCCCGCAATCGCAACTCTTCGCATTTGTCCACCACTTAAACTAAAAGGTGATCTCTCATATAAATCTTCAGGTATGCCAATTAGTTTACATGCGTTGATAGCTAATTCATATGCTTCTTCTTTTGTTTTTCCAAAATTCTTTGGTCCAAACATAATATCTTGTAATACAGTCGATTCAAAAAGTTGATATTCAGAAAACTGAAATACTAGGCCAACATGTTTTCTTATTGGTTTCAACTTTACTTTTTTGCTTTTTATCACTTTTTGATCAAATACATCAACTATTCCACTACTAGCAAATAGTAAACCGTTCATGTGTTGAACAAGTGTAGATTTACCCGAACCTGTTTGACCAAGTATCGTAACAAACTCATTTTTTTCATTAATGTGAAAAGTAACATTATCTAATTGTTTTGAGGAAGCTTTTTTATAATATTTGAAAGTTACATTTTGAAAGTCAATTCCCATAATGCTTCCTCTATTTTTTCTTTGTTATTATATGTTTTGTTTTTTAATTCATCAATCAAATCAAGACAATCTAAAAGTTTCAATCCGCTAGCTTCCAAAACGGATTTTTCTTTTAATACGTTTTTAGGATTACCATCTAAAACTATTTTACCATTATTTAACACGATTACTCTGTCCGCAATTACTGCTTCTTCTAAATTGTGAGTTATTGTGATTATAGTTTTATTTAATTCATTTTTTAATTTATAAATCATTTGATTGATTTCTTTTGTGCCTTTAGGATCTAACATAGATGTTGATTCATCAAAAATTATTAATTCAGTTTCCATTGCAAGTGCTCCCGCAATCGCAACTCTTTGTTTTTGCCCTCCAGATAGGTTTTCTGGATTATACTCTAAATACTCTTGCATATCAACAAGTTTTGCATACTTATCAATTTGTTCAATCATTTCCTTACGAGGAATTTGATGGTTTTCTAAACCAAAGGCAATATCATCTTTTACCGTAACTCCAACAAATTGGTTATCAGGATTTTGGAAAATAATTCCCATCTTTTGTCTAATTCTATCAATAGTATCATCGTTTACTTCTTCGTCGTCAATAAGTATTTTGCCAGATGTAGGGGTAAGTAAACCAACAATTAATTTTGCAATGGTGCTTTTTCCACTACCATTATGTCCTAAAATTGCAAGCATACCATTATTTTCAATAATGAAAGATAAATGTTCGAATATGTATTCTTCGCTGCTATAATATTTAAATGACACGTCTTTAAATTCTACTTTCATGCTTGCACCTCTTTTCTTTAATTATTATATATATATATATATTATAACACTTTTAGCTCTTTTTAGCAAATACTTGAGTTTATAAAAAACAAACAAAAATATAACTTTAGACTTTAACTAAAGTTATATTCTGCTTTACAATACTCCAAATATTTTTAAAACTAATCTGAAAATAAAATTAAATATTATATCTACCAATTCAGATATGAAAGAAGTACCATTCCCTCTAAGTGAAGATAATGCTAGAAGAATTGCAATTATAATAAATCCATATCTTTCGTATTTCATATATTGTTCGTATGTATCATCTTTTAAAAATGCACCAAGAATTCTTGAGCCATCAAGTGGTGGAATTGGTATTAAGTTAAATAAACCAAGTCCTAAATTTATTACTGAAAAATACAATAAGAAATTATAAATTATTATTAGTACATTAGAATAAGCATTTACTTTTACAAATATAGCCATAATTATTATTGAAAATATAGCAAGTAAAAAATTCATGAGTGGTCCAGCTAAAGCAACTAGTGCCATACCTCTTTTTTTATTCTTGTAATAATCAGGATTTACTACCACGGGTTTAGCCCAACCTACATGGAAAAATATTAAACATAAAGTACCAATTGGATCCAAGTGTTTTAAGGGATTTAGTGATAATCTTCCTTGCCTTTTTGGAGTTGGGTCACCTAGCCAAGTTGAAACAAGGCCATGTGCAATTTCATGTAGTATTATTGCAAATAATGCGGCTACTACAATATATATATAATCAGTTAAGTTTTCTAACATTTTTATTACCTCATATAAATTATACAATTTTTAGATTATAAATCAAATCATATGTTTTAAAATTAAATAGGAAGCTTTTATTTGCTTATTTTTAAAGTTTAGTTATCATTATTACAATATACATGTAACAAAAAAGTCCCTCAAAATTTGAGAGACTTTTTTTAAATACAAAATTTTAATTATTCAACAAATTCAATAATTGCCATTTCAGTAGCATCACCACGACGAGGACCAAGTTTTAAAACTCTTGTATATCCACCATTACGTTCAGCATACTTTGGAGCGATTTCATTAAATAATTTTTGTAGTGCATAGTTACCTTTGTCATCAGTTTCAAAACGAATCATTTCAGCAGCTTGTCTACGTGCAGCTAAATCACCTTTTTTACCAAGAGTAACCATCTTGTCAGCAAGGCGTTTTAATTCTTTTGCTTTTGACACAGTTGTTTCTATGCGACCATTTAATATTAAATCTGTAATTAAGTCGCGTAATAGGGCTTTTCTTTGGTTGCTCTTACGACTTAAAGTACGATATCCTAATGCCATATTTTATTTCTCCTTCTAAAGAATATTTGGTATTTGATTATTCTTCTGAATCATTGCCATCTTCATCATCGAAGTCAGCATCGTCATCATCATCAAATAAAGTACTACTATTTTTAAGATCCAAACCGATTTCACGAAGTTTTTGAACTACTTCTTTTAATGATTTGCGACCAAGATTTCTAACTTTCATCATTTCTTCTTCAGTCTTTTGTGTTAATTCACGTACTGTATTTATATTAGCACGTTTCAAACAGTTATAAGAACGAACAGATAAGTCTAAATCTTCAATCTTCTTTTCTAATTTGCTATCTACAACTTTTTCTTCACTTTCCATCATATACTTTCTTTGTTCAATTTCGCTGTTTAAATTTTGAATTACAGCAAAATGTTCAATTAAGAATTTAGATGCAAGAGAAAGAGCGTTAGTAGCTTTTATAGAACCATTAGTCCAAACTTCAAGAATCAATTGATCACAATTGAAATTATCTCCATAACGAGTCTTTGTAACTTCATAAGTACATTTTAAGACTGGTGTAAAGATTGAATCAATTGGAAGACGGTTAATAATACGATTGCCTTTTTCATCTTTACAGAATCTTTTATTTTCATCAGCATTTACATACCCAACGCCATTTCTAATAAATAATTCCATTTTTAATGAACCACCAGCAGAAAGGGTACAAATTTCTTGATCACCATTGATAACCTTTATATCTTCAGTTGATGCAGTGTTGATATCAGAAGCTTTAACTACCTTTGAATACACAAGGTCTTCATCAGCAACTCCTGATTTTTTTTGTTGTTCAATAGTTGGTAAATTTGTTATTAATTCTAAACGATAAGTTTGATCTTGATCACCGAAGTCACCAGTTTCATTCTTTTCTGCATTAATTGTAAAAACAATTTTCTTTAAGTTTAAAATTATTTCTGTAACATCTTCACGAATGCCATCAACAGCACAAAACTCATGTTCTACACCTTCAATGTTGATTGCAACAATGGCAGCACCAGGAAGAGATGATAACAATACTCTTCTTAGTGAATTACCAATAGTCATACCATAACCTCTTTCAAGAGGTGATAATTTTAATTTACAATAATTATCATTAACGCTAGTTACATCTTCGTTAATCTTTAATTCTGGTTTAATAAATTCCACTCTTCTCATTTAATCCTCCCTCTAACGATTAATTGTGTTGGGTTTAACCACTTTATAATAGGCTATCTATTAGCCACGAGGTCTCTTTGGAGGACGGCATCCATTATGTGGAACTGGAGTAACATCTTGAATTGAAACAATTTCAAGACCAGCTACTTGTAATGAACGAATAGCAGCTTCACGACCAGGACCTGGTCCTTTTACTGTTACTTCTACTTTTGACATACCATTTTCAATTGCAGCTTTACCAGCAGCTTCAGAAGCCATTTGTGCTGCAAATGGAGTAGATTTTTTGCTTCCTTTGAATCCTACTGCACCAGCGCTGCTCCAAGAAACAACATTACCTACTGGGTCAGTGATTGTTACGATTGTATTATTGAAGGTAGAATGAATATGTGCAACACCGCTAGGTATATTCTTTCTAACACGACGTTTACGAATTACTTTTTTAGCCATTTAATTCACGCCTCCTATTTCTTCTTATTAGCTACAGTCTTAGCAGGGCCTTTTCTAGTACGAGCATTTGTTCTAGTTCTTTGTCCTCTAACTGGTAAGCCTCTTCTGTGACGTAAGCCACGATAACTACCAATTTCCATTAATCTCTTAATGTTCATTGCTACTTCACGACGTAAGTCACCTTCTACATGAAACTTAGCAACTTCTTGACGAATTGCAGTAAGTTCTGCTTCAGATAAATCTTTTACTCTTTTATCTTCACTAACGTTGGCATTTTTTAGAATTTCTTCTGAAGTTGGTCTGCCAATACCATAAATATATGTTAATGATACTACTACGCGTTTATTGCTAGGAATATCAACACCAGATATACGTGCCATTTTTTATAAGCCTCCTATTATCCTTGTCTTTGTTTGTGTTTTGGGTAAGCTGAGCAGATTACCATAACACGTCCATGTCTTTTAATTACTTTACATTTATCACAAATTGGTTTTACAGATGGTCTAACCTTCATTGTGTACCTCCTATGTATTTTTGTTTATTTATATAACTTATTTATGTCTATAAGTTATACGTCCACGTGTTAAATCATATGGCGATATTTCAACAGTCACTCTATCACCTGGTAAAATGCGAATCGTATTCATACGGATTTTACCAGAAACGTGGGCTACTATAATTTGGCCGTTTGCAGTCAATTTTACTTTAAAGACTGTACTAGGCAAAACTTCTACGACTGTTCCTTCCATCTCGAAAACATCATTTTTCGACATTAATTGTTCTCCTTTATTTTTGTTAAAATTTCATAACCGGTATCAGTAATGACAATTGAATTCTCATAATGAGCGCTTGGCTTATGATCCGCAGTAACAGTTGTCCAACCATCTTTTAAAATTTTTACTCGATGTGTACCCATGTTTATCATTGGTTCAATCGCAAGTGTCATACCTTTTCTTAATATAGGTCCTTCTCCTTCATGTCCATAATTTGGAACAGCAGGATCTTCATGTAGTTGAGACCCAACACCATGACCTGTAAAATCTCTTACAACACCATAGTTATATTGTCTTGCATACATTTCAATTGCATGAGATATATCGGATAATCTATTCCCAGGACGAGCATGCTTTAACCCCTCAAAGAATGATTGTTCCGTAACTTCTATTAGTTTTAACTTATCGCTAGATACATTACCACATGGCCATGTTCTTGCACAATCGCCATGATAGCCTTTATATTTAGCGCCAATATCTATCGATATAATATCGCCATCTTTTAAAATTTGATGTTCACTTGGAATTCCATGAATTACTGTATCATTTATTGATGCACATATTGTACCAGGGAAACCATTATAATTAAGAAATGATGGTGTAGCACCATGTGATGTTATAACATCATATGCTATTTTATCTAATTCTTTAGTTGAAACTCCTGGTTTAATTGCTTTTCTTATTTCTTCATGTGCAAGCATAGCAATGTTTCCAGCTTCTCTCATTAAAGCAATTTCACGATCACTTTTTATAGTTATCATTTTGCCTCCAATTTTTTAATAATTTCAGCATTGACTTCATCAATTTTTTGATTACTATTTACTGAAACTAAAATTCCAAGTTCCTTGTAATACGCCAATATTGGTTTTGTTTGATTATTGTAAACTGCTAATCGTTTTTCAATTGTTTGTTCAGTGTCATCATCTCTTTGATAAAGAGGTGAACCGCATTCATCACAAATTCCAGCAACTTTAGGATTTAATGAAATTAGATTATATCCTTTACCACAATTTGTACAAATACGACGATTAACAATTCTTTGTTTTATAACTTCATCATCAATAACAAGATTTATTGCTGCATCAAGTTCAATATTAAGTTCTTTTAGAATATTTGATAATGCTTTAGCTTGTTCAATGTTTCTTGGAAAACCATCGAGTAAGAATCCTTTTTTGCAATCATCTTCCATTAATCTTTCACGAACAATTTCGTTCGTAACTTCATCAGGAACAAGATGCCCATGATCAATATACTCTTTTGCTATAACTCCAATTGGAGTTTTATCAGCTATTGCTTGTCTAAACATATCTCCAGTGGAAATGTGGGGGATGCTGTAATGCTTTTTCAAGCAATCAGCACATGTCCCCTTGCCAGATCCAGGAGCACCCATAATTAATAGATGCATAATTTATTTTCACCTTATTTTACATAAATCCTTGGTAATCTTGAGATTGACCTTCAGCTTTAATTTGTTTTACTGTTTCTAATGCTACACCAACAACGATCATAATAGATGTACCACCGATTGTGATTGATGTTCCAGAGAATGCAGGGAATATCCAAGTAATAATAATTGGAATAGATGCAAGAACTGCTAAATATGTAGCACCTAAAAGAGTAACTTTGAATAAGATAGTTGAAATTTTAACGGCTGTAGCTTCACCAGGTTTAACACCGATGATATTAGCATTTTGCTTTTTAAGATTGTCAGCCATCTTATCAGGATCGATTTGTAAGAATGAATAGAAGAATGCAAATACAAATATTAAAATAATGTAAATTGCAAATCCAATTGGTTTTGTATAATTGAATATCATATTCCACCAGCTATTGTCACTCAATAATGAGTTTTTACCAGATATTTCAGCAACGAATTGTAATATTGTCATTGGTAATGATAATAATGTACTTGCGAAAATTACTGGAATAACTGAAGCAGAATTTAATTTAATTGGAATATCAGAACCTTGTTGTCCAACTAATTTTGAACCAGAAGGGCGATTAGCATATTGAACTGGAATCTTTCTTTGTAAACCTTCCATCCAAACAACACCAACAATGATACCTAAGAACACAAGTAATAATACTATAAATAATACTATACCTTGCCATTTAATTGTTAATGTTTCTTTAATTAAATAATTTGGATTTTCATTTGGATCTTTACTTAAGAAGTATTTTCCTAATTCAACTAACATTTTTGGTAAAGATACTAAAATACCTGCAGTGATTAACATTGAAGAACCATTACCAATACCATGCATTGTAATTTGATCAGCTAACCACATTGTAAATGCTGTACCTGCAGTGATAACCAAAGCGATATATATATACGTAAATGCGTTTAAACTTCCTTGATTATAGAAAAATGCATAACCACTATTTTCATATGCCTTATATCCTAATATTGTTGCTAAAGCTTGAACAAACGCAATAAATAATGCGATATATCTTGTCCAACGATTTAGTTTTTCTCTGCCTTCTTCTCCTTCATCAGCCCATTCTTTGAATTGAGGGACTACATCCAATTGTAACATTTCAACAACGATTGATGCAGTGATGTATGGACTAATACCTAGTGATAAAATTGACAAACTAGATAAACCTCCACCAGTGAATACATCTAAGAATCCAAAGTCGATTATTGATGAATTAGATCCAACAAATGGAAATTGAATATTAAGCCCAATTTGCCATATCAATAGGCCAAGAGCTGTAAATAGAATCATTCCTATTAATTTTTTATACTTCCCGAAAAACTTCTTCATTTTAAGCCACCTCTACTGTTCCGCCAGCAGCGTTGATTTTTTCAACAGCAGTTTTAGAGAATTTTGCAGCTTTAATAGTTAAAGCTTTGCTAAATTCACCATTGCCTAAAATTTTCACTCCTTCATATTCTTTTTTAACAAGGCCAGCTTCTTTTAGCGCAACTAAATCTACAACTGTGCCTACTTCAAATTTTTCATTAATATCACCAAGATTTACAATAGCGTAATCTTTATGATTTACATTTGTGAAACCACGTTTTGGTAAACGTTTAAATAATTGAGTTTGTCCACCTTCATAACCTGG
>ERZ779643.1882-NODE-1882-length-13087-cov-1.711633_pt1 | contig 13087 bp, 8 predicted proteins | sample MGYA00511564_ERZ779643 | MGnify/ENA primary metagenome ERZ779643 (study PRJEB29588, sample SAMEA2147114) | human gut metagenome | biome: human gut; feature: human-associated habitat; material: faeces | place: Denmark | collected 2008/2010 ... | reverse complement strand
TCTGTGTACCAAGGTAGGTACGACACCAGTAATGGTCTTGGTCCAACAATACTCATATCACCTTTCAGTATATTGAATAGCTGTGGCAATTCATCAATACTATATTTACGGATGATACGTCCCACACGAGTAACACGTGGATCATTTTCAAGTTTAACGAATGTATTCTCCTTTGTTTTCTCTTTCTTTTTGATGAAATCTTCCTCAGAAATAACAAAGTCATCTGAAATCAACAAGCTTTCTTCTTCATCCGGTGTTCCGGCAAGGTCATCGAAACGGATTTCAGGACCTTCATCGGAACTTTCAACTTCTTCAATCTGATATTGATTGAGGGCATTCAGCTCCTTCAGCCGTTTGTCTGCATTGGTATACATGGAACGGAATTTCAGGAAATTAAAAATGGTATAATTCGTTCCTACCCTTTTGGATTTGTAAATAACAGGTCCTTTGCTCTCCAGACGTATGGCTATGGCAGTCAGCAGAAAGACTGGTGACAGAAAAACTAATGCTGTGCCGGAGAAAAGAATATCGAAGCAGCGCTTCCATTGGGGAAGGATAAAATGCCTCACGTCTTTTTTCTTCCGGTTATGTGCATATAGCAGTTCCTGCCGTTTATTGATGATGTCTATTTTCTGCCTTAACTGGGCGGTGGTGATGTGCAAACTGACGGTATCGTTTATTCCGCTGTTCAGATAGACTTTGCTGGCTTCGGGACTCAGCCTGTCCGTAATGAGTACGACATATGCCTGATAGAACTTTTTTCTAAAAGCACCTATCTGTTCAATATCTCCGTTCATCTCCCCTTGTTCGTGAAGGACAATGATGTTCTCACGTACTTTCAGCCTGACACAAATTGTAATGGCATCCTGGTAGTTTTGGGCATAAATCATCTGGACATTTTCGAGCTTGCTGAATTTACGCAAAAAATCCTTGTTCTTTCCTATATAAAGCAGAAAGGTCATGCTGATTTACTCAATAATTTTCTTAATTCTTACTTTTAATTCCATGGGATTGAAAGGTTTGACAATATAGTCTTCCGCGCCTTCTTGTAACAGGCGGATGCGTTCTGTGGTACTGTCTTCGCTGCTTAGCATAATCACCGGAATGTGTTTGAATAGCTGATTGGATTTTATCCATTCCAGAAACTCGTCTCCACGCATTTCGGGCATACGGATATCTGATATAATCAAATCTGGTATGTTGCCTTCCTGAAGCCATTTTACCCCTTCGATGCCATTCGGTAACCAAATACAATCATAATCACTGGCCAGATAGATTGAAAGGACTTTTGCAATTGCTATTTTGTCGTCCAAGACCAAAATTTTCTTTCTCATAGAGTAATCTTTAGATTTTAATGGGCAAAAGTAAAGAAAATTATTGTGAATAAACAACTTTATTCTATTAATTTTTTGGCGTAAAGATTGCTTTTTTTTAACCAAACGTCTGAAATAGGAGATTGAATGGAATAAAAGTCCTTTGGAAAAAGGAAAAAAAGAAGACGAGACAATTCCTGTATATTATATATTGTAGTGTATATGATAAGATTAAGATGTGATATTGTATGATGGATGATATTTATTATATTGAAAAATAGTGTTTTAGAACATAATAAAAATAAATATATTGTTTTGTGTAATTCGAAAAATAGTATTTATCTTTGCTGCCGGAAATGATAAAAGCCATATTACTATGTCGGAAATAAACCAGACGATTAATTTACATGTATCTGTGGACTGTGTGCTGATTGGTTTTGATGGAGAGCAGTTCCGTGTCCTGTTGGTAAGGCAGGTGGGGAAACAGTCCGAAGACGGATATAATAACATGAAGTTGCCGGGCAGCCTTATCTATGACGATGAGGATCTGGATGAGGCGGCCAAGCGGGTGTTGAATGAGTTGACGGGCCTGAAGAATGTGAAGCTTACCCAGTTTAAGGCGTATGGATCGAAAGACCGTACCCGTAACCCTAAGGATGTGCTGTGGCTGGAACGTTTTCATCGTTTGGACGAGAAGAAAATAGACCGCATTGTGACTATCGCTTATCTGACATTGGTGAAGATTGACAGACGGTTCGAACAGCTGTCTGATAAATACGATGCTTGCTGGACGCCTGTGACGGAGGTGAAAAGCCTGGCGTTCGACCATTTCCAGATTTTGCAGGATGCATTGGTACATATACGCCATTATGTGGAATATGCCCCTTCCGTAATGTTCGACTTGCTTCCCCGGAAGTTTACGGCGGCCCAGTTGCGGACTGTCTATCAGTTGATTTATGATAAGGTGTTTGATGTAAGGAACTTCCATAAGAAGATAGCGTTGATGCCATATGTAGTACCTTTGGAGGAAAAACAGGTAGGCGTATGCCACAGGGCGGCACGCTTCTATAAGTTCGATCGTTCAATATATAATAAGTCGGGAACGAAGTGATAACAGACAGATAACTTTAGCCTTGTTGTGATTGCTGTGAGAATACTCCGCCTGGTCGTTTCGGGGAATCGGTACATGCTTTGGGATTCTTCACCGGCCTTTCCTTGGAAGGATAATGCTGATAAGCATCGGGACAGAGACTATTATTTTTAAATTCTTAAATTTTCAATTTAAATGTACCTATTAGGTTATGATATTGGCAGTTCGTCGGTAAAGGCGAGTTTGGTAAATGCAGAGACCGGAAAGTGTGTTTCTTCTGCATTCTTTCCTAAAACAGAGGCTGCTATTATGGCTGCCCGCCCCGGATGGGCTGAGCAGGATCCGCAAAAATGGTGGGAAAATCTGAAATTGTCAACTCAGGCTGTCATGGCCGGGAGTGGGATCGGTCCGGATGGAATTGCCGCTATCGGTATCTCTTATCAGATGCACGGACTGGTTTGTGTGGATAAAGGGCAAAATGTATTACGTCCGGCTATTATATGGTGTGATTCACGGGCGGTTCCATACGGGCAGAAAGCGTTTGAGGCATTGGGGGAAACGCAATGTCTTTCTCATCTGCTGAACTCTCCGGGGAATTTTACCGCTTCCAAACTGGCATGGATTAAAGAGAATGAGCCTGCTGTGTACGAACGTATTTATAAAATAATGCTGCCCGGCGATTATATCGCTATGAAACTGACGGGGGATATTTGTACCACGGTGTCCGGTTTGTCCGAAGGGATGTTCTGGGATTTTCAGGCAAATGATGTCGCGGGCTTCCTGATGGATTATTATGGATTCGACCGTTCGCTGATAGCTGATATCAAACCGACTTTTGGCGAGCAGGGGCGTGTAAATGCATGGGCTGCCAAAGAATTGGGCCTGAAAGAGGGAATTCCTGTAACCTATCGCGCCGGAGACCAGCCTAATAATGCTTTGTCGCTCAATGTGTTCAATCCGGGAGAGATTGCTTCTACGGCAGGAACATCGGGAGTGGTATATGGCGTGAACGGTGAGGTAAATTATGATCCGAAATCCCGGGTGAATACTTTTGCCCATGTAAATCATACTGCCGAGCAGACCCGTCTGGGAGTGTTGTTGTGTATCAATGGTACCGGTATATTGAATTCGTGGGTGAAACGTAATGTGGCTCCCGGAGGTATTTCTTACAGTGATATGAACAGGCTAGCGGCACAGGCTCCTGTCGGCAGTGCCGGAGTAAGTATTCTTCCTTTTGGCAACGGGGCGGAGCGTATGCTGGAAAATAAAGAGACAGGATGCTCTATATGTGGAGTTAATTTTAACTTGCATGGAAAGCAGCATATTGTTCGTGCCGCACAGGAAGGGATCGTGTTCTCGTTTAAATACGGTATTGATATCATGGAGCAGATGGGTATCCCTGTACAGAAGATTCATGCCGGACATGCCAATATGTTTCTCAGTCCTATTTTCCGCGAAACATTGGCGGGAGTGACAGGGGCTGTAATCGAACTGTATGACACGGATGGATCGGTGGGCGCCGCCAAGGGGGCCGGCATAGGCGCGGGTGTTTATAAAGATAACAACGAGGCATTTGCCACATTGGAAAAACTGGAGGTGATAGAGCCTGATGTGGCACAGCGCACTGCTTATGATGATGCGTATGCCCGCTGGAAATCTAATCTGGAGAGAGCGATGGCTGCCTTTTAAGGACCTTCGGATAAAGAAATGGCTATCCGCTTGCGTGTTGAAAAAAGATAGTAGATAAATTAGAACAAGTTATTAAAATAAGTAAAGAATTATGGCTACAAAAGAGTATTTTCCCGGTATAGGAAAGATTAAATTTGAAGGTAAGGAAAGTAAGAACCCGATGGCGTTCCGTTATTATGATGCTGAAAAGGTAATAAACGGCAAGAAGATGAAAGACTGGTTGAAGTTTGCTATGGCATGGTGGCATACTTTGTGTGCCGAGGGCGGTGACCAGTTTGGCGGCGGAACAAAGAAATTCCCTTGGAACGGTGATGCCGATAAGGTGCAGGCTGCCAAGAATAAGATGGATGCCGGCTTTGAATTCATGCAGAAAATGGGAATCGAATATTATTGTTTCCATGATGTGGACTTGTGTGAGGAAGCCGATACAATCGAGGAATATGAAGCGAATCTGAAAGAGATAGTTGCTTATGCCAAACAGAAACAGGCTGAAACCGGAATCAAATTGTTATGGGGCACGGCAAATGTTTTTGGTCATGCACGCTATATGAACGGTGCTGCTACAAACCCCGAATTTGATGTGGTTGCCCGCGCTGCTGTCCAAATAAAGAACGCTATTGACGCTACCATCGAACTGGGTGGCTCCAATTACGTGTTCTGGGGTGGACGTGAAGGGTATATGTCTTTATTGAATACAGATCAGAAGCGTGAGAAAGAACATCTGGCTCAGATGTTGACCATCGCCCGCGATTATGCCCGGAGCAAAGGATTTACAGGTACTTTCCTGATTGAGCCCAAACCGATGGAGCCGACTAAGCATCAATATGATGTGGATACCGAAACTGTGGTAGGGTTCTTGAAAACTCACGGACTGGACAAGGATTTCAAGGTGAACATTGAAGTGAATCATGCTACGTTGGCTGGTCATACATTTGAACATGAACTGGCTGTTGCGGTAGATAACGGAATGTTGGGATCTATTGACGCTAACCGTGGCGATTATCAGAACGGATGGGATACAGACCAGTTCCCTATCGACAATTACGAACTGACCCAGGCCATGATGCAGATTATCCGCAACGGCGGTTTGGGTAATGGCGGTACCAACTTCGATGCCAAGACACGTCGCAACTCTACTGATCTGGAAGATATCTTTATCGCCCATATTGCAGGTATGGATGCTATGGCGCGTGCATTGGAAAGTGCTGCTGCTTTGCTTAATGAATCTCCTTACTGCAAGATGTTGTCAGACCGCTATGCTTCATTCGACAGTGGCAAAGGCAAAGAATTTGAAGAAGGCAAGCTGACATTGGAAGACGTAGTGGCTTATGCTAAGCAGAATGGTGAGCCCAAGCAAGTAAGCGGTAAACAGGAATTGTACGAAGCCATCGTCAATATGTATTGCTGATCCGGCCGGGCGGTATTGCACAAGTTTTACCCTTGCAGACCTTTTTTAAATGAGGAGGGCTGTGCAATGAAGTCTGAATGAATTCTGCTAACGGATTATTAAAGAATAAACGGCTGTACACCGTCAGGTGGCAGCCGTTTTTATATTTGTTAGAGGGATATTTTATGAAATAATACTCGCCTATATCGAAAATAATATCTACCTTTGCGGCTGCTAAATTACTAAGTTTATTGAATTTATATGATAAAAAAACTATTATCCGTACTGGTCTTAGTTTTTGCCCTCTCGGGTTCTGTGCTTGCACAGCAATCTATGAGTGACCAACAGGTGTTGGAATATGTGAAGACGGGCATGCAACAAGGAAAAGACCAACGTCAGATTGCTACAGAGTTAGCCCGTAGAGGAGTGACACAAGAACAGGCTAAGCGTGTAAAGAAACTTTATGAACAGCAAAATGGGTCTGCTGATAAAGATGCAAATGCAACGATGCAAAATCGGAACCGTTTGCGTGAAAAGACAAAGACGCAGGAAGATATCTATGTAACAGAGAATTTTACTTTCGACCAACGTTCAGCTGCGGACAGAGTGGTAGGGAAGAACTCGTTGGACAGTGTTTCTGCCAATCGCTATTACGAGGGGATGGGCATGGGCGATATGGAAGAAATGCAGAAGGATAAGGTGTATGGACGGGACATTTTTGAAACCAGAAACCTTACATTCGAGCCGAGTGTGAATCTGGCTACTCCTCCTAATTATCGTCTGGGGCCGGGTGATGAGGTAATCATTGACATCTGGGGTACAAACCAGGCCACCATCCGCGATAATGTATCTCCGGACGGATCTATCACGATCCCCGATTTGGGATTAATTTATCTGAACGGTATGACTATTGCCGAAGCCAACCAATATTTGCGTAAAGAACTGAATAAGATTTATGCAGGGCTTGATAATGAACAGAACCCGTCCTCACAAATCAAGGTTACTTTGGGAAACAGCCGGACTATCCAGGTGAATGTGATGGGAGAAGTGTTCCAACCGGGAACTTATGCATTGTCTTCTTTCTCTACCGTGTTTCATGCACTGTACCGTGCCGGTGGTGTGAGCGATATCGGTAGTTTGCGTAATATACAAGTAGTGCGCGGAGGACAGAAAATCGCTACCGTAGATGTGTACGATTTTATTATGAAAGGTAAAATCAATGATGATATCCGCTTGCAGGAAGGCGATGTGATCATCGTTCCTCCATACGAGGCGTTGGTTAGCATAGAGGGTAATGTGAAACGCCCCATGAAATACGAGATGAAAAACAACGAAAGTGTTGCCACATTGTTGAAGTATGCCGGTGGATTCTCGGGGGATGCCTATACCCGTTCTCTCCGCATGATTCGTCAAAATGGAAAGGAGTATCAGATTTATACGATTGATGATATTGATTATTCCGTATTCCAGGTAAAAGATGGTGATGCGCTGACTGCTGAAGCTATTCTGGATCGTTTTGAGAATAAACTTGAAATCAAGGGTGCTGTCTATCGTCCGGGCATTTATCAGTTCGGAGGAACCTTGAATACAGTCCGCCAACTGGTGGAAAAGGCTGAAGGCCTTATGGGTGATGCCTTTACAGGACGTGCAGTGTTGCATCGCGAGCGTGAGAATTTGAAGAAAGAGGTTATTCAAGTAGATATAAAAGGTATCATGGCCGGTACTGCACCCGATGTACCTTTACAGCGTAATGATGTGCTTTATATTCCCAGTATTCATGACTTGGAGGATGTGGGAAGCATCATGGTGTATGGTGAGGTTGCCCGTCCGGGTACATTTACTATCAACAATGAGAAAGTCAACTTGTTGGAAGCTCTTGCCATGGCCGGTGACATGACGGTCTGGGGAGTTCGTGACAATGTGAAACTGATTCGTGAGGATGCAAAAGGCAAGCGTGAGATTATCAATTTGAATCTTAATAATGCAGAGCTGGTTGTATCTCCCTATTACTACCTGCGCCAGAACGATATCATCTATGTAACGCCCAATAAGACAAAAGCCAAGAACTCAGACATTGGCAGCAGCACCAGCATGTGGATCAGTGCTACATCCATTTTGGTATCTCTTGCAAGCCTTCTGGCAACCATTCTGAAATAAAACTCGTAAATATAATTGTTGATTACAAACTGTTGATATGACTGACGAACAGAAGAACACCCCTTCGAGTACCGAGCAACGTGAGGAGAACGTTGATCTTTATGCCTTGTTTTTTAAATACTTTGCCTATTGGCCGTGGTTTGTAGCCAGTGTGCTGGTTTGTATTATATCTGCTTTCATCTATCTCCGCTATCAGGCCCCCGTCTATAATGTTGATGCGGCCGTACTCATCAAAGAAGGTGACAAGAAAAGTGGAAGCAGCAATAATCCTATGGGAGCCCTTCAGGATCTGGGTATGTTCTCCATGACTAACAATTTTGACAATGAGGTGGAAATCCTGAAGTCAAGAACCTTGATTAAAAAGGTGGTGAATCATTTGAATTTGTATATTTCAGTGGCCGAGGAACGTATGTTCGGCTATAACACTCCTTTATATAAGTCCACTCCGGTAAAAGTTTATATGACTCCTGAAGAGGCAGACAATCTGGAAGAAGGAGCCAAGCTTCATCTAAAATACACCATGAATGGAAAATTGGATGTAAAAGTGGAATATATGTTTGACGAGGAGAAGCAGGAGACTGAGGTAAGTTTTGACAGTATTCCGGCTGTTTTCCCCACTCCAGTAGGAGTTTTCAGTTTTACAAAGAACGACTCGGTCCCACCTTTGGAAGAAGATATGAATCTGGTAGCATACGTTAATTCTCCTACAGATGTGACGGAAAGTTATGTAGAGAATTTGTCAGTGGAACCCACTTCGAAGACTACCACAATTGCTGCCATCAGCTTGCAGAATACGGTAAAGCAGCGCGGTATCGATTTTATCAATTGTTTGGTTGACTTTTATAATCTGGACGCGAATGACGAGAAGAATGAAGTGGCTCAAAAATCCGCAGAGTTTATAGACGAGCGTATTGGCATTATCAATCGGGAGTTAGGTACTGCTGAAACGGAACTTGCCGATTTCAAGCAACGCTCCGGATTGACCGATTTGACCAGCGATGCCCGTCTGGCTTTGGAGGAGAGTTCGAAATATGAACAGCAGCTGACCGAGAATGCCACCCAGTTGAGACTGGTGGAGTCCTTGCGTAACTATGTGAACAATCCGAAGAATGCAAACGAGGTGATTCCCGCTAATGTAGGGTTGCAGGATCAGAATTTGGGTTCTATCATCAACCAATATAACACGATGCTGATCGAACGCAAGCGTTTGCTTCGTACCTCTTCCGAAAACAATCCTGCGGTAATCAATATCAATACGGGCATCGAGTCCATGCGGCACAATGTGCAGACTACCGTGAACAGTGTACTGAGAGGGTTGCAGATAGCGCAGTCCAACCTTGAACGTCAGGTACGGAAGTTTGAAGGCAGGATCAGCAGTACGCCGCAGCAGGAGAAAGAATTTCTTACTATCTCCCGCCAGCAGGAAATCAAGGCGACCCTTTACATTATGTTGCTTCAGAAGCGTGAGGAAAACGCAATAACCCTGGCATCCACTGCTAATAACGGACGTATCATCAAAGCTGCTCTTCCTAGTAAAAAGCCGGTTTCTCCTAAGAAGAAGATAGTTCTGCTGGCTGCCTTTGTATTGGGTATGGGTATTCCTGTAGGTCTTATTTATTTGAAGGATTTATTAAAATATAAGATAGAGAATGCCGAGGATGTGGAGAAGATAACGGATGTTCCTATTTTGGGTGAGCTTCCTTTAAGTAAGAAACCCGAAAAAGGTTCCATTGTGGTTCAGGAGAATCAGAACGGTATGATGGAGGAGGCTTTTCGTGGTCTGCGTACCAATATGTTGTTCATGCTTGGTGCCAGTCAGAGAGTGGTGCTTTTTACATCCACACAGCCGGGTGAAGGTAAATCTTTTATTGCTGGCAATACGGCAGTCAGTCTGGCCTATATGGGTAAGAAAGTTGTTATTGTGGGTTTGGATATCCGCAAGCCTGGGCTGAACAAGGTTTTTAATCTGTCCCATCGCACGGAAGGTATTACCAATTATTTGGCTGATCCCGAGCATACCAATCTTTTTGATATGATACAACATTTGGATGTAAGTCCTAATCTTGATATTCTTCCGGGTGGTCCTATTCCTCCCAATCCTACAGAGTTGATGGCGCGTACGGTGCTGGAAGATGCAATAGAGAAATTGAAAGAGCGTTACGATTACATTATTCTTGATACGGCTCCTATTGCTATTGTGACCGATACTGCTATTGCCAGTCGTGTGGCTGATATGTGCGTGTATGTGTGTCGTGCAGATGTAACTCCGAAGTTGGGGTATCAGTATATTAATGTGCTGCGGGATCAGAAGAAATTCGATAAATTGGCTACAGTTATTAATAGCATTGATTTGAATTCAAGAAAGAGTGGCTATGGGTATGGTCATAAATATGGTTATGGATATGGACACAAGTATGGGTATGGTTATGGTTATGAAATAGGAGATAAAAAGTCTAAATGATTTACACTGCGCAGATTAAATTCCTACAATTTGCAGGGTGGATTTAAAATGTGCCAAGAATGAACACCTTGGCTAGAAAATATTTTCCTTTTGTGCTAATTCCTAATTTTTTATATTATGATAAATTTATTGCTGAAATGAAGAGAAAACTTACTCTATCATTTAAACAGAAAGCCATAGTTACAAATGTTGTATGGTCTTTAGGAGGTAAAATAGTGAACATGGTTAGTGCCTTATTTGTGGGGATTCTTGTAGCTCGTTATTTGGGTCCAGAAAATTATGGTATTATGAATTATGTTATCAGCTATGTGTCTATATTTACAATAGTAGCTACATTTGGAATGAGTAATATTGAAATAAGAGAACTTTCGCGTAACAAAGAAAAAAAAAATTCGATTCTTGGCACTTGTTTTATAATTCGTGTATGTTTTTCTTTAATAGCTTATTTAGGAGTAGTATTATCTTTATTTGTTTTTCAGATAGATAGATTTACAACGATAATGATTTTGGTTTATGGACTTACACTCTTCACTGGAATATCGGAACTGTCGAGAAATTATTTTATATCTATAGTTGAGAATAAATATATTGTCAAATCTGAGATATTTAGAACCCTGGTTGGTGCGATAGTAAAAATCGGATTATTGTTTCTTAAAGCACCCCTAGAGTATTTTATTATAGCTCAGGTTTTTGATACATTTTTGGTAGCAAGTGGCTATTATTATAGCTATAAAGTTATAGTGGGCTCAGTAAGAAATTGGACATTTGATAAGACAATAGTACCTTTTTTTATTAAAGAATCATTTCCTTTACTTTTATCCGGTGCTGCAATAGTAATTTATCAGCGTATAGATCAAGTTATGATAGGTAATATGTTGAATAAAACAGAAGTTGGGTATTTTGCAACGGCTGGAAAATTTGTTGATTTGATTTTATTTCTTCCTGCTATTTTAGTGCAGACTATAACTCCTATACTTGTACGGGAAAAAGAATGTGATTCTTATAGCTATGAAGCAAAGAAACGTACTTTTGTAGGTATAACTACATGGGTATCACTGCTAATGGCACTTGCCATTTCACTATCTGCTTATTGGATGATAATTTATACCTATGGTGAAAAATATGCATTGGCTATACCTGTATTGCAAATTATGGCATTTAAAGCTGTAGGTATGGCATTGTCTGCTGCTGGAGGGCAGATTATTATTATAGAGCATATTCAGAAATGGGCTTTTATACGGAATGTTTTGGGATGTTTTTTGTGTGTGATATTAAATTATCTGTTCATTCCAAAGTATGGAATTATTGGTTCTGCAATTGTTACTGTTATCACTGTCTTCTTCACAGGATGTATCTCAAATATATTTATTCCATCATATCATAAAATTCTAAAACTTCAAATTTATGCAATGTTTTGGGGGTGGAAGGATATGGTTTATTTTAAACAAATTATAAGACGCTGAATACCATGATTAAAACTCTAAAACTTTTAATTAGAAAAAGCCTTGAGAAATATTACCTTAGAAAAATATTTATGTTAGAGGCTTATCATTTTTTTAAGTTGCTAGTTAAGTATAACGCTTCTATCAATACAGATAGAGATATAGCGAAGATGCAATATACTCTGTTGCGTGAGAATCATACTATTGAAAAAGGACTTTCTATGAGAAATCCCCGAAAGGGATTTGGGCAAAAAAAAGTGTTAAATCTATTAATAAGGCTTGATAAATATGTAACATTGTATTACAATAAGGATAAGGAGTTTGTCGACTATTTGCTGTCAACAATACATTATTATATAACATATACAAAACAAACAGGAGTTGATATATCAGATATTGAATTGAAGTTTAATACTTTACTTAATAGGTTGGATAATCATACATATAAAAACATAGTTTCAGGTATAAAACCTGAAACAAAGGAACATATTCTTTCTGAATGTAATAAAAATTTTGAATCATTACTATATAGCCGACATTCGCTACGATATTTTGAAAATACACTTCTTACAAAAGAAGTTCTTGAGAAGGCACTTTCATTGGCTCAACAAACCCCATCAGCTTGCAATCGTCAAGGTTGGAAAACGCATATTTTTCAAGGTGAAAATAGTCATAAGCTGATTGAATGGCAAGGGGGATGTCATGGTTTTGAGGATCAAGTTAATACATCTATACTTGTCACTACAGATTTAAGAGCCTTTCTTTTTTATGAGGTTCATCAAGCATATGTTGACGGAGGTCTATATGCAATGAATTTAATTAATGCTCTTCATTCGCTAGGTATTGGTACAATTCCATTGTCGGTTGCATTTGGATATGATAAATTAGATAATTTGTCTCAATTTGATATACCTCGAAATGAAATTCCGATTGTGATAATAGGTGCAGGTTATATATTGGATAATTTTAATGTAGCAGTTTCAAGTAGAAAAAGTATTAATAGAACTAATAAATATCATTAAATATGAAATATTATTTACCAATTCATATAAACGGGGGAAATAGGGGTTGCGAAGCTATAACAAAAGCTACTATGGATATTTTGGGATGTACTAAGGAACAATTGGTTGTCTATAGTAGTAATATAGAAATTGACAGGTCTTTAGGATTGGAACAAAGAGTAACTTTAGTAGCACGAAAACAGTTTTCTTTTCTATTTAAGGTAATTAGAAAAATCAGAAATGTTTTTGTTAAAGAACAATATAGTAGAAATCTCTTCACATATAACTATTTATATAACCCTTTTTTACGGAAGATTACCAAACATGATATTATGTTGTCCACTGGAGGGGATATGATGTGTTATGCAGATAATGAAGTGATTTATACAAATGAGTATCTTTATGATCGACGAATACGAACTGTTCTTTGGGGGTGTTCAATTGGAGAGGAAAACCTTACATTTCGCAAACTTGAAACTTTGAAGCATTTTTCTGCTATATACGCAAGAGAATCGCTTACAAAAGAATTACTACTGACCAACCCCCC
>ERZ779643.1876-NODE-1876-length-13125-cov-40.241546_pt1 | contig 13125 bp, 6 predicted proteins | sample MGYA00511564_ERZ779643 | MGnify/ENA primary metagenome ERZ779643 (study PRJEB29588, sample SAMEA2147114) | human gut metagenome | biome: human gut; feature: human-associated habitat; material: faeces | place: Denmark | collected 2008/2010 ... | reverse complement strand
TGCTGCTCAGCGGATTCACAGCCGTAGCAGTGTTCCAATGTTCTATCTCTCCGGTCTTATCATTGAAGATATCTACGCCACAGAGCGTTCCTACCAGAAGTTTGTCATCTGGAGAAACGGCAAGGCTCGTCACTACTTCGTGCTGGAGCGAATGGTCGGTAGCAGAGCAATGGAATTCCTGCTTTGCACTATTAAACAATCCGCGATTCGTACCCATCCATATCTTGCCATGATATGAGATGATGGCACCAGCATACCAGCCTTCGAGCGGAGGAAACAGGGATGAGATATTCTTTGCTACGAGCTGATTGTTCTTCACAGAAAATTCGCTCACCACTCCATTGTTGCATAATACAACCGTTCCTCTGCGATAGACATCACAGATTCCGAGGTCGGGAGCATTATAAGGATAGGATGTAGACAAGACGCTGTTCACCTCGCCCTTTTCGTTAAAGCCGAAACGGGTAAGCTGGTTGAAAGAAAGCATCCATATATTGCCCTTTGCATCACAATATATTCGGGTGCAAAGGTTCTTGAATACTTTGTTGAGTTGTGCCTCTACCTGGCTGTTCTCACAAGGTGGAACAACAGGCTGCATCGTTTTGAGGTCGAGCACCTGCGGACCTTCCTCGAAAGCTATCCAAAGGCGCTTGAAATGATCTTCATAGACATTGCGGCAGCTATTGCTTCGCAGACTGATACCGGATGAGCCCAGATTGAAATTCATATAATTGAATCCATCATAACGCACCAGTCCACCACCATGTGTACTGATCCAGACGAAGCCGTATGAATCCTGGAAAATATCATCCGCAAAATTATTAGGCATTCCTGCCGCCATATTGAGATAGCTTACATTATAGCGACTAGGCAACCCACCTTGCGCCCAACTGCTCAAGGTTATGAAGAATGCTGCTATGATGGAAAAAATGTATCTAATCATTTATCTATATAGGTTCTGCTTGCAAAAGTACGAAGAAAAAATGAAACGAAAGAATTTTTATAAAGAAAAAAACGTTCCTAGAAATGTAAATTTACAACTCTAGGAACGTTCATATAGGAATATACTTACGTTGGCAATTGAAAGTACTTTCAACAGGCAACGAAAGTACTTTCATCGGGCAACGAAGCTACTTGCGTTTTAGAATTCAAGTATCATAGTCTGGCGAGGACGAAGCTTCACGTTCTTGTTGATCAGAACGGTGCGACCGTTTGTAACATCCGTAGCCTTGTCATGAGAACCGATAATCTCAGCATAGCGGGAAACATTCAGTTCATTGGCTTCCTTCTTGCCATTGATGATGGTCATCACGCTCTTTCCGTTGTACTGGCGGGCGATGACATACACACCCTTCTGAGGACAGAACTGGGTCTGCTTACCCTTGGTAATGACCTCATTTCCCTGACGCCAATGCAACAGATTGCTGAGCCAGTTGAACATCTGGTTCTCTGCCTGTGTTCTACCCTCTGCTGTAAAGGCATTGTGCTTGTCACCTGCCCAACCGCCAGGGAAGTCCTTGCGGACATTGCCATCGGTCACACTCTTGGTACCATTCATCAACACCTCGGTTCCGTAATAGAGCTGCGGGGTGCGGTTTACGGTCAAGAGAAGTGCCAAGGCCTGCTTCAATGCCAGAGTATCCTTGCCTTCACCCAGGAAGCGGTCGGTATCGTGGTTCTCGACGAATGCCATCACGCTCTTTGGATTAGGATAGAGATAGTCGTAGCAGAACACATTGTAGATACGGTTCATACCATTCCACCAGTCATCGGTCTCCTCGTTCTTCGCACTGTTGATACGGTCGAAGAAGGCGAAATCCATAACGGTTGGCAGATAGCTGTTCTTCTCTGACAACTTGCTGTCTTTCTGCCAAGCAGCGGTATAGGCTGGTTCGGTTACCCAGGTCTCACCCACGGTATTGAAGTGAGGATATTCCTCGCCCAGCACTTTCATCCAGTGTGCCATCGCATCACGGTCGGCGTATGGATAAGTATCCATGCGGATGCCATCGATGCCAACTGTCTCTATCCACCACTCACTGTTCTGAATGAGATACTTGATGACGTGCGGATTGCGCTGGTTCAAATCCGGCATAGATGGAACAAACCATCCATCCACGGTTTCAGTGAGATCAACCTTGCTGGCGTATGGGTCGAGTACTGGAGTCAGCTTATAATTGGTCTGGAGATACTTGTCATTTACCTTGGCAGCACCATCCATGGTTCCGATATTCTTCTGATGCTCTGGAGTCTGGTTTTCAGGAGCAAGCCACTCCGGAGTATTGAACCAATCCTTTGTTGGCATATCGGCTACCCAAGGATGATCGAAACCGCAATGGTTGAAAATCATATCCATCACAATCTTCAGACCCTTCTTGTGAGCCTCATCAATGAGTTGCTTATACTCTGCATTGGTTCCGAAGCGTGGATCCACACGATAGTAGTTGGTGGTGGCATAACCATGATAGGTACTGTTCTTGCCATCATTAGGACTGTCGTTCTCCAAAACCGGAGTAAACCACAGGGCAGTTACGCCCAACTGGCTGAAATAATCCAAGTGCTGGCGGATTCCCTCCAGGTCACCACCATGACGAAGACTAGGTGCCGTGCGGTCGCAGGTCTTGTCACGCATGTTCTTGAATGCATCGTTCTTCAGATTTCCATTGGCAAAACGGTCAGGCATCAGCATGTAGAGCACATCCTCGTTAGAGAAGCCGATGCGCTTGTCTCCCGCCATCTCGCGGTTTTTCAACACATACTTCACCTTCTTCGACTGCTTGCCCTGCTTGAAATTGAGGGTCATCTCTCCTGCCTTGGCACCATCGAGGTTGAGATAAACCAGGAGATAGTTAGGAGAATCGAGGCGTGCGATGCTATCCACCTTCACGCCAGGATAATCTACCGTAACATCGGCATTCTTGATATCCTTGCCATACACCATCAGCTGGAGCGAAGCATCCTTCATGCCCACATACCAGTCAGTTGGTTCTATGCGGCTTACGTTGACCGCTGCGTTCATACTTATTGCGCTACCCATAAGCAATAATGAAGCTATTATCTTTTTCATAATTTACACCTTATTATATATATAGACTATTTCTGATAAAGAATCAAGGCAGACTGAGGGGCAACCTCTACTTCCTTGCCGGAGATAAAGCCCAGGCCTTCCTCGTTGATGACTCCGTTGCAGCAAGCCACGGTATAGTTGCCTTCAGGAATCTGCATCTTCTTAGTCTGCTTGTTGAAATTATAGATGACTACAATATGCTTCCAGGCATCAATACCTTCCAGGTTCTTGAGCTGGAAACCTACGAGGCAGCTCTGTTCCTTGCCGTTGGCATCCTGATTAGACAAAAACTCCAGATGCTCACGTACCTTATCGCCTGTAGAAAGACGGAAGGCTGGATGGTTCTTGCGGAGCTGGATCAGATTCTTATAGAAGGTGAATGCCTGTGAATACTTCTGCAGATTGGTCCAGGTAAACTGGTTGATGCTGTCTGGAGAGTTGAAGCTGTTGTGAACCCCTTTCTTGTCGCGGAGCATCTCCTCACCGGCAAGAATGAAAGGTACACCCTGGGAAGTGAAGACGCAAGTCTGTGCAAGCTGGTCGATGCGAAGCAACTCGGCAATACGCATCTCCTCCGGGATATTCTTATCTGTCAGGGATGGGATGCTTGCCTTCAATCTATCTACCAGACACATATCGTCGTGGCAGCTTACATAACTGATCTGCTCGGTTGGGTTGTTGGTCCAAGGCTTCTTGTCATAGTTCACCTTGGTCATATCCACCTGCGGATGAGCGATGCCACCCACGATACCGAACTTCAGACTCTCCTCCTGTCCAGGAAGACCAGCCAGGAGCGCACCCTTATGGTCATCAGAGAAAGGACCACGAAGAGCATCACGCATATCATCGCTGAAGGCACCGATACCATTGAGCTGGTAGGTATTCGCCTTCATGGCAAGTTTCTCCGTAGGATAAGCACAGCTGCCTGCGCTCCATCCCTCACCATAGATATAGATGCTAGGATCAATACGGTTCACCATCTCACGGATAGCCTGCATGGTCTCGATATCATGCACACCCATCAGGTCAAAACGGAAACCGTCGATATGATATTCATCTATCCAATACTTCACGCTCTCCAGCATAAACTGGCGCATCAAAGCCTTTTCTGAAGCAGTCTCGTTTCCACAGCCGGAGCCGTCAGAGTACTTGCCATCCTTGGTCTTGCGATAATAATAATCAGGATAAGTACGCTGGAAGTTGCTGCCGTTGATATCGAATGTATGGTTGTATACGGCATCGAAAATCACTCGGATGCCTGCCTTGTGAAGCGCCATCACCATCTCCTTGAACTCCTTGATGCGGGTTCCCGGAGAATATGGATCGGTACTGTAACTGCCTTCCGGCACATTATAATTCTTTGGATCATAACCCCAGTTGAACTGTGGCTTATTGAGCTGGGTCTCATCTACTGATGCGTAATCAAATACCGGCTGGAAATGGATGGCATTGATGCCGAGGTTCTTGAGATATTCGATGGCGCCAGGCTCTGTAAGGGCAAGATACTTGCCTTGATATTTCAACCCCGATGTAGGAGAAACGGAGAAATCACGTACGTGGAGCTCGTAAATGACAAGATCGGCTGGTGATTTCAAGGCAGGACGCACATCCTTATCCCATCCAGATGGATCGGTATCGTACAAATCAACGATGGCGCCACGATTTCCGTTGACACCTACTGCTTTGGCAAATGTTCCCGGAGTTTCGCCCTTGCCGATATCAAAGGTATAGAACTTTCCCTTGAGGTCCCCCTTCACGGTAGCTTCCCATCGTTCATCACCCATCTTCTTCATTTTCAGCGTCTTATAAGCCTTTCCCTTTTGTCCGTCCTTATAAAGACGGATGGTAACAGAAGACTTGCCGGCTGTAGGAGCATTGAGTACAAACATGGTTTTCTCCTTGGAATACATCATCTCATTGAATGTCTGCTGGGCACTCAATGAAGTAGGTAATATCGATGCTGTCAATGCTGCAATTATTAGTTTTTGGACTTTCATATTGTTAAGTTACTATTATACAGGACATTAACGTGAGCAAAACGTAGAATAAGTGTCCCAGATTATCTACACTCATTTTTAGCGTATTTCCGTCCAACCCGACAGTTGGACGGAAATACGGAAATTATAGACTTATTTAGCGAGCAATGAGATGGCGAAACCACCACCACGTGCTTCTTTAATCTTCAAGACATCACCCTTCTTCACAGTCTTGTGGATGATCTGGTAAGATTTAGGATTCTTCTCGTAATCGGCATTCTTGCCGTCCTGATAGATAGCGCAAGCATACTTCTTGCCCTTATCCAGGAAGTCGAGCTTTACTACAGATGTGCGGGCTGCATCAGTCTTGCCACCAACAAACCAGTTATCGGTACCCTTAGCCTTGCGGGCTACGGTGATATACTTAGCAGGCTCAGCCTCCAGGTACTTAGAGTCATCCCAGTCGCAAGCTACATCACGGATGAACTGGAAAGCATCATCATACTTCTCATAATGCTCTGGAAGATCGGCTGCCATCTGCAACGGACTGTACATCACGAGATAGAGAGAAAGCTGACCACAGAGAGTGGTATGAACATAACTCTTATTGTTGCTCCACTCAGAAAGCTTGGTCTCGAAGATACCAGGGGTATAATCCATCGGACCACCCTGCAGACGGGTGAATGGCAACATCACGGTATGATAAGATACAGAACCGCCAAATGCTTCGTACTCTGTACCACGTGCACTCTCGTTACCAACCAGGTTAGGCCAGGTGCGGCAGATACCAGTAGGACGGGTTGCCTCATGAGCATTCACCATGATATGATGCTTGGCTGCAGTCTCGATGACACGCTGGTAGTGATTGTTCATCAACTGACTGTAGTGATACTCACCTCTTGGGATGATATCGCCGACATAACCGGTCTTCACGGCATCATAACCATATTTGTTCATCAGGTTGAAGGCATCCTCCAGATGGCGCTCATAATTGAGTGCAGAAGAAGATGTCTCGTGGTGCATCATCAGCTTCACGCCCTTAGAATGAGCGTATTCATTGAGCATCTTGATATCGAAATCAGGATATGGAGTCACGAAATCGAAGACATCGAGTTTCTGATGACCGAACCAGTCTTCCCAACCTTCGTTCCAGCCTTCTACCAGAACCTCCTGCAAACCGTTCTTGGCTGCAAAATCGATATAGCGCTTTACTTCCTCGTTGGTTGCACCATGAGTACCGTTAGGCTTGCACTTACTGTAATCGGTTACACCGAGACGAACAGATGGCAGGTCGTTGGTATAGCTCCAGGTCTTGGTGCCAACGATCATGTTCCACCATACACCGCAGTACTTGGTTGGATGAATCCATGAAGTATCCTCAATCTTGCAAGGCTCGTTGAGGTTCAATGTCAACTTGCATGAAAGCATATCACGGGCATCATCACTAACGAGGACGGTACGCCAAGGTGTATTGAACGGAGTCTGGATGAATCCCTTTCTGCCTACGGCATCAGGAGTCAGCCAAGACTCAAAGGTCAATGTCTTTTCATCCAGGTTGAGGTGCATGGTTGGATAATCCAGGCAGGCAGCCTCGTGGATATTGATATAGAGACCATCCTTGGTCTTCATCTGGAGAGAGGTCTGAACACCGGTATCCGAGAAGACGGTGGTAGAAGAATTGCTCTTGTAAGCTTCGCGGTTCTTCGCAATAATTGGACGAATACCGGTCAATGGAGTAATCTGATATTCATACTCCTGAGTATCGTAATCGCCAGGAATCCAGTAAGCGGTATGATCGCCTGCCATGGCAAACTGGGTATGCTCCTCCTGAATCACGAAATAGTTCAGGCTTTCCTGCTGAGGGAACTCATAGCGCAAACCCATACCATAATCATATACACGGAAGCGGATGGTGATGTTACGCTTGGATGAAGCCTGGTTCAGGTTTACCTCCATCTCGTTGTAGTTGTTACGGATGGTAGCGGTCTCACCCCATACAGGCTTCCAGGTTTCATCGAAGGTCGATGTCTTGCTGCCTGTTTCTGTAAAACCATCCATCAGGCTGGTTTCCTCCATACCCTTAGAGGCATGCTTATCCTTCGCCAACTCCAATCCGAGATGGGATGGCTTACATACAGTCTTTCCCTTATAGCTCATCTCATAGGTAGGCTGTCCCTTTTCTGTCAAAGAGAAAGTTACTGAGACGTTGCCGTTAGGCGACTTAACGGTCTGGGCTGCTGCCAACATCGGGAGCAAGAGACCCATCACTAATAAATTCAGTTTCTTCATATTGTTCAGATATTACTTATTCTTGTTTTTTGTTTCCTTGCTAGTTCATCTTAATCATATTCAGTTTATTCTTAAGACAGTGCAAAGATACAAAAAACAAAAATACCCTCCGCAAATTGGGAGGGTATTTTTCTGTATATCAGGGTGCAAACGTTTGCACGCACATGCATTCTCTATTGCTTTTGCACTCTCTTTTGCTATTACTTTCGCAAAACCTTAGATTCTTCCACCTTGAGCTATCAGCTCGGTGATGTTCTCCATAAACTCCTTGCTGGCAGCCAATTCCTCCAGACTGAGGTGCATGCGATAGCGCCAGTAGTGCTTTGGATTGGCAGGGATGTTGATGCGCTCGGCATCAGCATCCGGCAGACGGAGTCTCTCATCGATGGCAAGCCAGTCCTGGACACTCAATATACAGAGCATGGATGGAGAGGCCAGGTGGCGGGCAATGATATCTCTTGCCAACCAACCTGGGAGCGGATGAGGAGCTGATCCCTCACGATAGAGCATCGTGTTGTAATACTCCTGGGTACGGGAGATGTTCTCGTCCCACCACATACGCAAGGTTGGCATATCATGGCTGGTGATGGTGCAGACAGAGCGGTATGGGTTGCGGCTCAGATGACCGAACTTAACCGTTGGATCCTTTGGCATGCTCTGGAGCTCCAGGCTCAATATCTTCAACTCGTCCATCACCCATGGCACGCAATCAGGTACCATACCGAGGTCTTCGGCACAAACCAGCATGCGGGTAGCCTGAACCAGCTTAGGCAGTTTCTTCATAGCCTCGTCATACCAGAACTGATTGTGGCGGCGGTAGAAGTAGTCATTGTAAAGGCGGTTGAACACAACCTTATCACTATCATAGAGCGACTCGTAGATGAAATCGAGCTGCGCAGAGATACGTGGATGGAAGAGTTCCGGATTCTTGCGGTCACGAACGAAGAGAACATCGCTTATCAAGGCATACAAGCCGTCACGCAACCAGATTTCCTTCTCATCTGTTACATCAGCGAAGAGAGCTTCTACCTTGCGCTGGGTATCTACCTCTGGCTTCATCTGATAACGCTCATCGTCGAGACGGTCGAGATATTTCTCCTTCACCTCGTCAGCACGCTCATGGAACATGCGGTCCAAGACCCAGTCGGTGATGAACGGACGGGTAAAGCGATCTTCCTGGAAGTTCAAGCCGTAGCCCTGAATCTCCTCACGGGTCATGCCGAGGGATGGAGCAAACTGTCCGAGCAAACCATGTACGCTATCTACCGGAATTTCCCAAATACGGAAGAAGCCGAGCACGTGGTCGATACGGTAAGCATCAAAGTACTTAGACATATTCAGGAATCTGCGGGTCCACCACTGGCAACCGTCCTTCAACATCTCATCCCAGTTATAAGTAGGGAATCCCCAGTTCTGACCATTCACAGAGAAGTCATCCGGTGGAGCACCTGCCTGACCGTTCATGTTGAAGTACTTAGGCTCCATCCAGACATCACAACTGTGACGATACACACCGATAGGAATATCACCCTTCAGGATGACCCCCTTAGCCTTGGCATGCTCGTGTGCCTCCTGCATCTGCTTGTTCAGAATGAACTGCACGAAGTAGAAGAACTCAACGTTCTTGTACGCCTCGGTTTCAGGGTTGGTCAAATCCTTGCGCTCAGCCTCATCCCAGACATTATGGTCTGGCCACTGAGTGAAGTCGGCAGTACCATTCTTGTCGCGCAGGTAAGAATACTGTGCGTAAGGCACGAGCCACTGTTGTGTTTCCAGAATGAAAGCCTTGAAATCGGCTCCCGACATTATCTTTTTACCTTCCTGTTCGAATATCTGGTGCAAGTAATTGATCTTGAAATCATTTACCTGTTCATAATCTATCTGGGACAAGCTGTTCAACTGTTCACGTTTCTTCTCTGCCGCAGCACGAGCCTTGGCATCCTTCAACTCTGGAAGTGCATGAAGATCGGCATACATCGGATGGATGGCGAAGACGCTGATGCAGCTATATGGATAACTGTCCGTCCAGGTATGGGTGATGGTGGTATCATTGATTGGCAGAAGTTGAAGAACTTTCTGACCAGTAGATGCCACGAGATCAATCATGGTCTTGAGATCACCGAAATCGCCCACTCCGGCACTCTTCTTGCTGCGCAAGGAGAATACTGGCACCTGCGTTCCGGCAAGCTTGCGGTTGTAAAGGGCGAAGAATGCCTGGTCTAAATCATAGACTACGACTTCTCCTGCCTCCATCTCCGGCAAATCAATGGTACGGTTCATTCCTGTCTCCCAAAGAACCTGTGACTTTTTCTTATCAACAGCCACAAACTTCAGTTCCAAATGAGAACTCTGCAACTGGGTAGCATCCAAATCTACCGCCCATTCATTATAGGTATGCTGAGTCATTGGTACCACATTCTGCAGATTCCAGTTACCCAAAGCCTCATCAGCACCCAACAATCCGAGACACTCACCATCACGCAACTGAGGAGCGCGAACGATGATACGGACTGTCTTAGCATAGTTGCATGGCTTCATCTCCTGAGGAGCCTGGTGGTTAATGCAGTCAGTAAAGGCACTACTATACAAGTAGGAATCCTGAGGTATCACCTTCCAATGATCGTAGAGCGTATATTCCGCTGCCTTCTTCGCTGTCATATCCAGGCGATGCTTCACCAGAAGCCATTCAGTCTTCAGCACAACGCCCTCACGTACTACACTATAATAATAGGTGTAAGCCTGCTGAGTAGGTTCAACACACCAATCATACGACCAGCACTCACCATCGAGCGTGGTCAGAGGAAACTTCACTTCCTCATTATCTTTCTGAATGTTGACGACAATCTGCTCGCCGAACATTGTCTTATACGAAATATGAAAATGTATAATCATAAGACCCAAAAAGGTTATTTTGTTATTATTTACGGTGCGAAATTAAGAAAAATATCCGTTATATTCAACTTTCATTTGCACAAAAGAACCAAAAAACGATGCAAACGTTTGCATTAGTTTCGGTTTCACACCTATTTCTTTAACTCTTTTGCATTCTCTTTCTGATGGTCCTTGATGATACTAACCGATAAAGCTCCACAGATAAGCAAAATACCAGCCACAATCATCATATCGCTCTGATGAGAACCTACCAGACTCAAGACGCCACCACCACAGATGGCAGCTACAATCTGAGGAATACAGATAGTTCCATTGAACAAGCCCAGATAAGCACCCATGTGACCATAGCCCTGCAAGGCATTGGTAACGAAGGTGAAAGGCATTGCCAACATGGCTGCCCAACCGGCACCAATCATCAGGAATGAGATAAACTGCAAGTACTGGTCGTGAAGGAACGGAATGAGAGCAAAGCCCACACCACCGATAATCAAGCTGACTGCGTATGCCATCTTGGTATTCTTGAACTGAGGAAGAACCACTGCCCAAAGCACACTACCTACAGCCTGAACTGCAAAGAGAATGCCTACCCAGTTACCAGCCTCCTGGAACTCAGCCGATTTTGGATCGGTAGTATTCCAAACTGTCTCGGCGATGGCACCGGTAGAATAGTTCCAGAGATAAAGGAAACCTGCCCAGCAGAAGAACTGAACCAGTCCCACCTTCCAGAAAGTAGATGGAGCATTGCACAGCAAAGTAATCCAGTTAGCCTTGTCTTCAGGAGCCTCAGCATTGGAATTCTTCACTCTTCCCTCTTCCCTCTTCACTTCATTATATTCCGCATACTGCTGAGGATTCCACTCTTTCACCTTCATCGTTGTATAGATGACGCAGAGAATGAGGATGGCAGCACCCACATAGAACGAACAGATAACAGAATCCGGCACTACGCCCTGTTCAGCTACATTCTTGATTCCCAGGAAGGTAAAAAGGAATGGGAAGATATATCCAGCCACAGAGCCGGCATTGCAGAGGAAACTCTGGATAGAGTAAGCCTTTGCCTTCTGCTTCTCGTTCACCATGTCGCCTACCAGCATCTTGAATGGCTGCATTGCCATATTGATGCTCGTATCCAGGAACATCAGGGCAATCAGTCCGAAGAGCATCGCTCCACTCACGGTCAAGCCCAGCGAACCGGCATTCGGCAGCAGGCACATCACGAGGACGGCTATCGTGGCTCCCACGAAGAGATAAGGAATGCGGCGACCGAATCGGCACCAGGTCTTATCGCTCAGTGTTCCTACGATAGGCTGTACCAGGATTCCCATCAATGGAGGGAGAATCCAGAAATAACTCAAGTTGTGTGGGTCAGCACCCAACGTTGCAAAGATTCGGGAGATATTGGCGCTCTGAAGGGCGTAGGCAATCTGTACCCCGAAGAATCCGAAGCTCAAATTCCAGAGCTTCCAGAAACTTAAATCAGGTTTTTGTGTCATATTGTTATACTTTGAATTTTTATCTGGTAGTTCCTCTTACTACGAGTCGGGTTCTCACAACCCTTTTTTCCACATCATCTTTCGGGATGGAGCCTTCCACCTGTCCGATGAGGATATTTGCCGCTTCCTCGCCTACTGCCACACCTCTCTGTTCCACAGTGGTAAGCATCGGATCACTCGCCTTGGCACGGTCACCATTGGTAAAGCCACAGATGCTGATATCATCCGGCACACAGAATCCCATACGCTTAGCGGTATAGAGAATGCCGATTGCCGTATCATCGTTGATGGCAAAGAAAGCATCAGGAACATCATCCTGCTCCAGGATTTCAGGTGTGATAGCCTCAGCCTGCGCACGGTTGTCGCAAACCTTCACCCAACTTGGATTTTCCGTCAATCCATGCTTCACGAGGGCATCATGATAACCATTATACCGGTTCTTGGAAATCTCCATATTCATCGGCGAACCATAGAAGGCAATCTTCTTACAGCCCGTATCAATGAGATGAGTCACTGCGGTGAAAGCGCCCATGTAGTCATCCACCACCACTCTGGAGCAGTTGACGCCCGTACATATTCTATCATAGAAGACCAGCGGCACGCCATTGTTCATCAACTTCTCGAAGTGAGCATACTGCTTGGTGTCCTTTGCCTGCGAAACGATGATGCCGCACACCTTATTCTTATAGAAGTCATCGCAGATGGCAACCTCTCGGTCATATCTTTCCCTGCTCTGTGCCACCATCACACGATAGCCTCTGGCTCTCGCTTCCTCCTCGATACCCGAAAGAACGGACATAAAATAATAATGTACCAACTCCGGAATGATAACTCCTATCACCTTCATCGGCTGCACCTTGCTATGTCGCAAAGCCTCTCCAATGACGTTGGGATAGAAATTATGTTCCCGTGCATACGCCTGTATACGTTCTTTCTGGGCAGCACTGATTCTAGGGCTGTCCTTCAAAGCTCTGCTCACCGTGGCGATACTTACCCCCAGGTCGCGAGCTATATCTTTCATTGTTATAATATTATTTTCGTTCATGATATCTTTCCTCACGCTGCAAAATTAGACAAATATCCGTTAAGTTGCATCATTTCCATTGATTTAAATCAAGCAAAAGGTATGCAAACGATTGCGCATAAGAAATAACGGAATTAACTAAAAAATAGTACATCGTATTGAAAAAGACCTTAATTTTGCACCCAGAAAGAATAAACAGCGCAACTCTTCGACCTATTTTTATATATAAAACAAGGCCAGAGACTAAAAACGTGATATTCATCACAAAACAAGCAGAATATTCATAAAGAATAAACAATAAATATAAACATAAACTTAAAAATCAGACAAAATGATGAAGCAGGTAAAATTTAAATTGCCTCTCAGAGCATTGACCCTCGCAGG
>ERZ779643.1874-NODE-1874-length-13138-cov-2.343423_pt1 | contig 13138 bp, 9 predicted proteins | sample MGYA00511564_ERZ779643 | MGnify/ENA primary metagenome ERZ779643 (study PRJEB29588, sample SAMEA2147114) | human gut metagenome | biome: human gut; feature: human-associated habitat; material: faeces | place: Denmark | collected 2008/2010 ... | reverse complement strand
CGAAGACGAATAAGTAACGACAGAATAATTCTAGGTTTTTCTGTTAAAGCCGGAAAATTTCGATAACCCTTTTCTTTTATAGGATATCTCCCGTAGAAAATACCTATTTTTGTTTAGAGAATAAATAAAAAAGCGGAGATATGTTTTATAAGCAAAACGGAATTGTTGCCGGAATATTGTTGTTGATCTTATTTTCCGGAGCTATCGGCTTAGTCAGTGTACAGATGGACAAGACGGTGAATCGGATGCATTATTCAGTGGTGGAAGAGATGGGGGAGTACCGGACGGAACTGATCCGGCAGGATTTCCAAAAGACGGCAGAGCTGGTTGAAAGTATGCAGGATTATTTGGCGACACGGGGCTATCAGAAGGAACAATTCGAAGAGTTGATTGCCTTATTGATCCGACAGGATAATAAGGTGAGCCGAATTTGGTTCGAAACGGAAGGGAAAAGAACGATTTGTACCGATTCCGGTATACGGGAAAGTGAAGCCGGACCTTCAAAGGAAAGAAATGGAGGGTTGTATGCCGAAGATTCCACTTATTACTGGACGTTATACGGGCGGCAGGGGGAGGTGGCATTGGGGATCGATATCGCTTTGGATCATTTACATGCTTATTTTTCAAACTTATTACCTGCGGGGAAGAATTATGCTTATATCCTGAACGACTCCGGGGTAATTGTCGCCCATCCCGAAGAAAAATGGCTGGGGATGCGGCTCCTCGATTCGCTTGAAAGAAGAAGGGTAAAACAGGTCGTCGGGGAGAATAAGCGGATCCATGTTACCGGTTTTTCGCAGTTTTTACTCTTGCCTGTCGATAAGATTTATTATCCGCTCACGGTGGGGACAGAGAAATGTACGGTCGTCATTAACGTGGTGCAATTGGATAATCAGGAAGCTATGGCCGATTTCCATCGGTATGCTTTGTGGATAGTCTTGTTTACAGTCGTGATTTTTATTGTTTTGCTTGCTTATTCCCAACGGCGGTGGCGGAAAGAATACGATTTACGGCAAAAGGCCGAACAGGAAGCCATCCGGCTGAATTTGCAACAATTGAAAAATCAACTCAATCCTCATTTTTTATTCAATGCTTTGAATTCTTTGAGTGCCTTGATCACTACCGACCCCGGAGTAGCCCGGAAATTTATATTGGAAATGTCGAAAGTGTATCGTTATGTGCTGGAAAAACGGAAAGAAAACCTGAGTAAATTAGAAGAAGAGGTTGAATTTATCCGCCACTATTATTTTCTCCAAAAAATACGTTTCGGGGAACAATTGAATCTGCACCTGGCCGATAATTTGACAACGGTAAACGGGAGGATTCCGGCGATGAGTCTGCAATTGATTTTCGAAAATGCACTTAAGTACAATGAAATTACTCATAGATATCCTTTGGATATCGATATTTATGCGGAAGTTGGAGCGGTGATTGTAGAAAATTCCTATCATCCCCGGACCGATATGCCGGAGGCATCTTTCGGAGTCGGTATGGAGAGTATTCAGGAAATTTATCGTTATTATGCTGACGTTCAGCCGGAATATGAGATAAAGGAAGGGAAATTTATCTGCCGCTTACCTTTGGTTGAATAATTCACTCCTTTTTTATCGTGTTTCATACTTTTATTCGGGGGATTCATTCTGGTTTTTTTTCATTTTATAAAAAATCCCGATAATATTGTAAACTGCATAAATATCGATGAATATTGAATAAACTATATGATGAAAACCAGAACAAATTTAATTGTAGCGTTATTCGCACTCTGTTTTACCGGAACAGTCTCCGATGCTTATGCCTGGGGATGGCATAAAAGAAAATCCGTAAAAAATGATTCGGTCGTAACTTCTGAAAGTAAATACGATGAGTTGGTGAAGAAGGCAAAGACGCGGGAAGGTATGTTTCGTATTCATCAGGTAGAGAAGGATTGGTATTTCGAGATCGACGATTCGTTGATGAACCGTGATCTCCTGATTGTCAATAAAGTTTCCGGTGTACCTTATCAATTGAACGATGCCGGTTTAAATAAAGGGATGGCTTACGAAGATAAGCTGATCCGTTTTCATAAAGATACAGTGCTTAATAAAGTGTGGGTGACAACGTGGAATCCCCGTGTCAGTGTGCCCGAGGGGGATGCTATAGCCCTTTCGGTGAAGGACAACTATCGTGAAGCTGTGATCGAACAGTTTCCGATAGAAGCCTTCAAGCCCGATTCTTCTGCCGTCTTGATCAAGGTGAATAAAGTTTTCGACGGAAGTGAGAAGAGCTTTAACGATTTATACAATAGTATTTCTTTGGAAGCTTCTGTGAAAAAAGAATTGTCCCGGATCGGAGATATGAAAGCTTTTCCTCAGAATATTGTAGTAAAAGCTTTTCTGACAACCCAGATTACGGAAGGTACCGAGTCGGTACCCTTGACAGTCGAAACGACAACGAATATCGTATTGTTGCCGAAGGTGCCGATGACTCCGCGTTTTGCAGACCGGAGAGTCGGATTTTTTACGACTCCTCACATTTATTTCAATGACAAACAACAGGCGGTGGAAACCCGTGATTTTGTACATCGCTGGCGGCTGGAACCGAAACCGGAGGATATAGAGAAATACAAACGGGGCGAGTTGGTAGAACCGGCCAAACCGATTGTATTTTATATCGACCCGGCAACTCCCGCTCAATGGAGGGAGGAGATTAAAGCCGGTGTTTTTGATTGGCAGGAAGCTTTTGAAGCTGCCGGTTTTAAAAATGCGGTTGTAGCGAAGGATGCTCCGACCGATGATCCTGATTTCGATATCGACGATGCGCGTTATTCGGTGATTACTTATGCGGCCTCGCAGCAAGCGAATGCCATGGGACCTTCTGTGGTCGACCCCCGTTCGGGAGAGATTATCGAAGCCGATGTCGTTTGGTGGCATAATGTGATGACGATGTTACATACCTGGATGCGGGTACAGACCGGGCCTATCGATCCCCGGGCCAGAGCGAATACTTTCGACGATGCTTATATGGCGAGTGCTATCCGTTTTGTATCTTCCCATGAAGTGGGACATACGTTCGGATTGAAACATAATATGGGAGCTTCTTCGTCTTTTCCGGTAGATTCGTTGCGCTCGAAGACCTTCACAGCAAGGATGGGCGGGACGGCTAGTTCGATCATGGATTATGCCCGTTTTAATTACGTGGCCCAACCCGAAGATGAGGTAGAACGAATTACGCCGGTGATCGGGGTATATGATAAATTTGCGATAAATTGGGCTTATCGTTGGCTGGATGTAAAGGATCCGCACGAAGAATTACCTGTACTCAATCAATGGATTACGAAACATTCCGGAGACAAGATGTATTGGTACGGCGAACAACAGGACCCTAAAGATCCGATCGATCCCCGTTCTCAGGATGAGGACCTCGGTGACGATGTGATCAAGGCTAATCGCTACGGTATACAAAATCTGAAACGGATTGTGCCGAATATTGTAGCATGGACCGAAGCAGAAGGACGAGGTTATCTGGAAGCGGGAAAATTATTGATGGCAGTGATCAATCAATGGAAAATGTATGCCGGACATGTAACTGCGAATGTCGGAGGTTTCTATATCAACAATCCGGTGATGGGAGATGATCTGGAACGCTATGTACCGGTAGAGAAAGAACGGCAGAAAGAAGCGGTGAAATATTTATCCGAAGAAGTATTTACCGTTCCTGAATGGTTGTTTGCTGCCGATGTCTGGAAGAAGAGTTTTCCCGTTCGTATTTCCCCCCAGGAAGTAGAATATTCACCTTATAATACTGCCCGGGAATTACAGTATGCCTGTTTTTATGATTTATTGAAAGACGATCGGCTGATGCGGATGTACGAGGCTGAAGCGATGAAGGGAAAGAAAAATGTGTATACACCCGAAGAAATGTTTGCCGATTTATACCAGGTGGTTTTCAAGGGATCCTTACAGGGACGTAATTTGTCTTTGTATGAAAGGATGACCCAAAAGAATTTTATCGATGCTATCATTGTCAGTTCCAATAAAGCGGTGGAAAAAACGACCAAAAAAGCTTTGCATACCGGTTATTGTTGTGGTTTTGCAGCCCGGGAAGCTGCTTTCACGCTCCCCGAACAGCCTGAAACCCGGCTTAGCAATATGCAATATTCTTCTATGGGACGGGTTTCCGAGGCTGTATCGGTGAAGAGAGGAGTTATGTTACAGGTATTAAAATTGGCAGAAAGAAACCGGAATGCAGGAAATGTGGAAACCCGGCAACATTATGAAGATTTGGTTGTGCGGATTAAAGAGGCTTTGAATATAAGATAACATACAAACCTAAATAATAAATATAAATGCGTAAACTATTGATCTTAATAACATTGTGCCTGCCTGTGGTGGTGTGGGCACAGGATATGCGGAAGATTACCGGGCGAGTGCTCGAGGCTGCGAGCGGTGAACCTCTCCCCGGTGCTACGGTTTTTATCGATCCGGATGCTCCTGAAGCTAAAGAATATAATCCTGCGGGGACAGTGACGGATGTAAGCGGAAAATTCGAATTGACCTTGCCTGCTTCGATTCGTTATGTGGTGGTGAGTTTTATCGGATACGAGGCTTTAAAAGCGGATATATCGGGAAAGACCGAATTTACTTTCCGCCTGAAGGAAGAAGTGAGTCAGTTGGATGAAGTGGTCGTTACGGGATATCAGCAGATAGAAAAGCGGAAAGTTACTTCGGCTATTACTACTGTACAGGCAGACGATATTAAAAGTATCGGAGTGGCCAGTATCGATCAGATGCTGGAAGGACAGGTGGCCGGTTTGATGTCGACACCGACGAACGGTGCGCCCGGAGCTCCCGCTAAAATGCGGATCCGGAGTACGGTTTCTCTGTCGGGGAGTACCGATCCGTTGTGGGTACTCGACGGAATGATCCTGGAAGGAAACGATATACCCAAGGATTTTGGAGATAAGGATAATATCGATGAACTGCAGAATACTTCGATCGGCGGGGTCAATCCCGCAGATATCGAGAGCATCACTATATTGAAAGATGCGGCAGCTACAGCTATTTATGGAGCTAAGGCCGCTAACGGGGTGATTGTGATTACGACGAAAAAGGGCCGGCAGGGAAAACTACGGGTGAATTTTTCCGGTGGGGTATTCTATACATTGAAACCTGATTTGGGCAAACTGAATCTGATGAATTCGTCTGAGAAAGTGGACTTCGAGTTGGGATTGGCTTCCCGTTCCGATCTGGATTACCGGAGCGACTATGGTGAAGTGTCCCGTCTGCTGTCAAAATACGGGCAATTGGATGCTTTGAGGGAAAATGGGTTCAACGGTATTTCTTCCGAGGCACAGGGGGCTATCGATGCTTTGCGCGGACAAACTACCGATTGGGGGGATGTGATCTACCGGAATGCAGTCAACCAACAGTATAACCTGAGCATTTCAGGAGGATCGGATAAGGCGACTTATTATTTTTCTGGCGGATATTACAATGAGCAGGGGACGACCCGTAAAACCGGTTTCGAACGCTACAACCTGACTTTGAAAACCGATTTCGATCTGGCTAAAAACCTGAAGGCCGGCGTTTCTCTTTTTTTGAACGACAGTAAGAAAAACGGTTACCTGACGGATGGGGATGCTTTTATCAATCCCGCCAATTATTCACGTAATGCCAATCCTTACTTGCAGCTGACCGATGAAAAAGGAGATTATATTTATGACCCTGATATCGAAGGATATAGTGGCCGTTATGTGAAATTCAATTACCTGGAAGAGGTGGACAATACGGATTATACGCTGAAAAATCGCTCTATAAAGCCTTTGTTTACTTTAGATTACAGGCTGACCGACTGGCTAAAACTACAAACTCAGTTTTCTATGCAGCTGGATCATTCTGCGACAGAAAAGGTGGCGGCTAAAGAAACTTATTATGTTCGTAAATATCGCGAAAAAACAAGAGGGAATGATGGTAGTTATTTTTTGCCCGACGGAGGAATTATACAGAATTCTACCAAAGATATGAATCAATATCATTGGAAATTGCAAGGTGAGTTCAATCAGGTGTTCGGAGAAGTACATGCTGTCAATTATATGGCCGGTATAGAATTACGTCGCAGCAAGGTGACAGACCTGATGACCCGTGGATTCGGTTATGATCCGAATTCGTTGACTACGAAGCCTTTGGTATTTCCTGAAGGAAGTACCCAGATAGATAATGCCGAATTTAAACAGTATAGTAAATCGTTCACGGAGGACCGTTTCCTTTCTGTCTATATGACCGGTTCGTATACTTATAATAACCGTTACACTTTCTTCGGAAGTTTACGGTATGACGGTTCCAATATGTTCGGAGTAGACCGGAAGTACAAATACTTGCCTTTATGGGCTGTTTCCGGTGCCTGGAATATCAACCGGGAGGCATTTTTGAGCGATGCCGACTGGTTGTCCGATCTGAAACTGAGAGCTTCCTATGGGGTTCAGGGAAATGTCGATAAAGATACCTCTCCATTGGTTGTCGGGGAATGGGACAATACCCAGGTTTTACCGGACAATTCCGAGTCCAATATTATCGTATCGTCTCCCCCTAACCAATATTTGCGTTGGGAAAAAACCACCAACTGGAACGGGGGACTCGATGTGGCGGTGCTCGGTAACCGGATCGCGTTTACAGCCGATGTTTACAGACGGGTGAGTGATGATTTGATCGGTATGAGGAGCTTGCCGGGAGAGAACGGTTTCGATTATTCGACCATGAACTGGGCGAAATTGACCAACCGGGGATACGAATTATCTCTGTCTACAGTAAATGTGAAAACAAAGGATTTCCGGTGGGTGATGGATTTTAATCTGGCGCATAATAAGAGTAAGATCAATCGGCTCAATGTCAGGGATAATTCCTATGAACCTTCACGCGAAGGCTATTCTGTCGGTGCTGTATTTTCGCTGAAGACCGCAGGGCTGGATGAAAATGGATTGCAGATGTTTTATAATAAACAGGGGGAAAAGGTTTCTTTCAATGACTTTTTCGGTCTGGAATACGGTTATATGATGGGAGGCCTGATTCCTTTCCTGAAAAGTAACCTGAGTGCAGAAGAATATCGTAATTTATTTACCTACGAAGGTACGACCGAACCGAAATTTACCGGTGGCTGGATCAATCGGTTTTATTACAAGAATTTCGATTTGACCGTATCGGCTTCTTTTGTGTTGGATCAGACCGTGCAGGAACAACCTTTCTATAATCCGGTACAGACTTCACCGGGACAGAATTATTCCCGCCGGATGTCACAGATTTGGTCTCCGGATAATACCTCCGGTAAATATCCCCGTATCATGGGTACTTATACCGAAGGGGAGGAGAATTGGGCTTATCAGTGGCTCGGTATGCTCGATCCCGGTAATTCTTACCGGAAATACGACTATTGGTTCAAGAAGATGAGTTATATGCGCATCAATAGTATACGTTTAGGATATACTTTTCCCGAGCGGCTTTTAGGACATATCGGTTTTTCCTCTGCACGCATCAGCTTTGAAGCCCGTAATCCTTTTGTGTTCGGTAGTAGCTATAAAGGTTATTTCGATCCGGAAACCTATGGGAATATTTATACCCAGCCGTTGGCGAAGACCTTTTCTTGTGGAATCGATTTGACATTTTAACTCTAAATATAAAAATATGAAACGAATATATATCCTATTGATCGCTGTCTTTTCACTGGGAATGGGAGGATGTAATTATGTCGATGTCGATCCTGTCGGAAAGGTGATTCCGGATGAAGTTTCGGAATATCGGGCCCTTCTGACTACGGCTTATAGTACCTATCCCCAATACCGCCGCTATCTGATGGTACGTTCCGATGAAGTATTTCCGGATTTGTATGGGTTGTCTTACGATAATTACATTGACTTGGCCACTTTGAACGATGAGAATCCGGATCCTTTAACCGAGACTTATCCCTGGACGGCTATGTATAATATGATTTTTTATGCCAATACGGTTATCGAAGGAGTGATGGAGGCCAGGGCGGATGTCACGACGGATTCCCGCGAGCAATTGCTGGCTGAAGCCTATTGTCTCCGGGCTTTTGTTCACTTCGATTTAATCAATCTGTATGCCAAATGGTATGATCCGGCTACTGCGGCAACAGATAAAGCCGTTCCGCTTTCTTTAAAGATCGATATCGGACAGTCGTTTATACCTACTACAGTGGAAAAGGTATATGAACAGGTGCTCGCCGATTTACAGGAAGCGGAGAAATATATGCAGGTGGAGCAACAGACGGGTGCTTATCTGTACCGGTTTTCGAAGAAAGCGCTGAAAGCCTTCCAGGCCAGGGTATATCTTTATCATCAGGATTGGAAACAGGCTCAGGAGACAGCCGAAAGTCTGCTGGCGGCTTGTCCGCTGGAGGATCTGACGACTACCGAAGCCCAACCTTGGACTTATACGTCGAAAGAAGCGATACTTGCTTTGGAAACGGTATCCAGTACCGTAATGAAAGAAGATATGTACGTATTGGATAATATCAGCGGAAAATTTAACCAGATAAAAGAGGGAGATAAATATGTAGATGCCCGGCTGGGAAATTATTTGGTCGATAAATACGGAACCTGGTATTGTAATAAAGGAGGGAATAAGAATGAGAAGGTCACTTTCCGGAGTGCAGAGCTTTGGCTGATTGCTGCCGAAGCTGCTGCTCACCGCGAAGGACAACTGCCGGCAGCCAAAGAATATCTGTTGACCTTGCTTCAGAAGCGTCTGGCTGAAAGTTATTATAACGAACGGAAAGCAGAGATCGAAACCATGAATCAGGAACAATTGTTGGCCGATATCATGGAGGAAAGGGTCCGGGAACTGGTATTCGAAGGACATCGCTGGTTCGATCTTCGTAGAACGACCCGCCCGGAGGTTATAAAAAACTATATGGATGCCGATTGGAATTCGCTTACGGTTACGATCCGGCAGGACGATCCCAAGTATATTATTCCTTATCCGAAAGAAGCGATTCAGAATAATCCGGAATTGAATAATTAGGGTTGAAACGGTAACAACAGTAAAAATGGTAAAGAAATACGGTTGTTACCGTTTTTTTTATAAAATAAAAAACTTTGACTTGGCAGGCAAGTCCTTTTTTCGTATTTTCGGGCGATCCTATATTTCAATATGACTGCAATTATTATTGAAGATGAAGCTTTGGCTGCCCGTGAATTGGAAAGTATTCTGAAAAAGTTGGCACCGGAAATAGAAATCGTTGCCCGTCAGGATTCTGTACGGGGAAGTGTACAATGGCTGAAAGAAAATCAGGTAGATTTGATTTTCAGCGATGTTCATTTGGGAGATGGACGTAGTTTCGATATTTTCGGACAAGTAGAGATCAAAGCTCCTGTCATTTTTATTACCGCTTATGATGAATATGCTTTGCAGGCTTTCAAGAGCCAGGGAATAGATTACATCCTGAAACCTTTTGACGAAGAGGAAATACTGCGGGCGTTGGAAAAAGTGCGGAATTGGTTTGCAAAAGAAAAGAAAGCACCCCGGACGGTCCGATTTCAGGAGCGCTTTTTGGTGCAGATCGGAACGAAGATCAAATCCGTACCGGTGGCAGAAGTCGCTTATTTTATGGCCGATGGAAAATACCTGATGTTATATACCCATGAAGGGGGAGGGTATATCCTCGATCAGACGATGGCTGCACTCGAAGAACGCCTGGATCCCCAAATCTTTTTTCGGATCAACCGGAAGTTTATAGTGAGCTTTTCTGCTATCAAAGAAATGATCCGTTATTCCAACAACCGCATAAAAATCGGTTTATCTCCTTTGCCTCCTGAAAATATAGAAGCTATCGTCAGTGCCGACCGCATTCGCGAGTTCCGGGACTGGTTGAACCGCTAAAAGTTATTCAGCGCCACAATAACAAAAAGATCCCGGATAATGAATTTTCATCCGGGATCTTTTTGTTATTGCTGGAAGGGAGATTATTTCCCATTGATTTCGTCCAGAATCTCCTGTATCTGTTCCTGGCAACCGCCACAACCGGTTCCTGCGTTCGTCGCTTCGCCTACTTCTTCGACGGTTTTTAATCCTTTTTCACGAATTGCATTTTCAATTTCTTCTCTGCTTACTTCAAAGCAGTGGCAAATAATTTCACTCATAGTCTTTCCATTTTATTGATTCATATTATTCTTTTATTTGCAAAAATAAAAGAATATCTGCAATGAATGTAAAGATTCCGATCTTATGTTTCTATGAGCCGATAGAGAAAATTTATTCTTTCATTCCTTCATAGAATACTTTCCAAAGCGGATCGTTCAAAGGAGGTTTTGCCGTGATGGTAATCATTTCCTGGCTCACCGGATGTTTGAAAGTGATCGAACGGGCGTGCAAATTGATCCCTCCTCCTTCGTTCGAACGGGGAAAACCATATTTCAGATCTCCTTTGATCGGACAACCGATCTTAGCCAATTGGCACCGGATTTGGTGATGCCGGCCCGTGTAAAGCTTCACTTCGAGCAGGTAATAACGTTGTGAACTTCCGAGTAGTTTGTATTCCAGGGTGGCTTCTTTGGCTCCGGCTTTGGGCTGGTTGTAAGCGTGCGATTTGTTTTTTTCCGGATCACGCATCAGATAGTGGGTGAGTACGGCATGATCCTCGGCCGGCAAATTGCCTACAATAGCCCAATAGATCTTGCTGATCTCCTTTTCGTGTTCCTGGAACATTTTATTCAGCCGGGTGAGGGCTTTACTGGTGCGTGCAAAAATCACTACACCGCTGACAGGACGATCCACCCGGTGGGGGATACCCAGATAAACCTCTCCCGGTTTGTTGTATTTCTTCTTGATATACGCCTTTACTTCTTCGCTCAAAGGGGTATCTCCGGTTTTATCTGCCTGTACAATATCCGAAATTTTCTTATTGACGGCGATGATATGATTATCTTCGTATAAAACTTCTAACATAAATAAAAGATATAAGTTAAAGGCTATAGGCTATAAGCTAGATGCAATAAGCTATAAGCTAAAGGCTATAGGCTAAAAGTAAATAAAAGATAGATAAACATTTTAGCTTTTAGCTTATAGCCTATAACTTTATTAGTATTGTTCTCTCTCATTCGGGAAATCACCGCTTTTTACATCGGCGATATAATTGCCGACAGCACCGCTGATTTCTGCATATAGGTTATGATAGCGCCGTAAGAAGCGGGGAGAGAATTCCTGATTGATACCGAGCATATCGTGGATGACCAGGACTTGTCCGTCTACACCGCCACCGGCACCGATGCCGATGACGGGGATACTGACTTCTTGGGCGACTCTGGCTGCCAAAGCTGCCGGAATTTTCTCCAGCACGATGGCAAAACAACCTGCTTCTTCCAGGAGATGGGCATCGTGAACCAATTTTTCCGCTTCCTCTTCTTTTTTGGCGCGAATGGCATAGGTCCCGAATTTATGGATGCTCTGGGGGGTAAGTCCAAGATGGCCCATAACCGGAATTCCGGCCGACAGGATACGTTGGATAGATTCGAGAATTTCTTCTCCTCCTTCGAGTTTGATGGCGTCGGCAGCCGTTTCTTTCATGATACGGATGGCTGAGTTTAAGGCCTCTTTGCTATTTCCCTGATAACTACCGAAAGGCATGTCTACAACAACTAATGCCCGTTTTACTCCTCTGACTACCGAAGCGGCATGATAAATCATTTGGTCGAGGGTGATCGGTAAGGTTGTCTCATGGCCTGCCATTACATTGGAAGCCGAGTCGCCGACCAGGATAACATCTATGCCTGCCTGATCGACGATACGGGCCATAGAATAGTCATATGAAGTAAGCATACTGATTTTCTCACCCTTGAGTTTCATCTCCGATAAAACATGGGTGGTTACCACTTTTACTGCTGATTGTGTTGACATGATTAATTTGATTTGTGACTTTAGAACTGGGATTTCCGATGGGAAAAGTCATCCGAATCGTCGTCCGTAAATCTGAAATTTATTTAAAGGTTCCGATTATCGTCTGAGAACCGGTCGTTTTTTGTCCCAATTTCACTTCTATTTGGGTACCCAGAGGAAGAAAAAGATCTACCCGCGAACCGAATTTGATAAAACCGGCGTGCTGATCCTGACGGGCCTGTCCTCCGACAGGAGCATAAGAGACAATACGTTTAGCCATAGCCCCTGCAATTTGACGCATCAGAACGGTCTTACCGTTATTACATTCGATAACGATGGTAGTCCGTTCGTTCTCGGTCGAGGATTTGGGGTGCCAGGCCACCAGGAAACGCCCCGGATGGTATTTGAAATACTCCACCTCGCCGCCCACGGGAACCCAGTTCATGTGGACGTTCGTAATGGACATGAAGATCGAAATCTGCAACATCTCCTCCTTGAGGTACTCGTCCTCGGAGACGACCTCCGTCACGACCACGCGGCCGTCGCAGGGAGCGAAGACCAGATCGGTATCGTGGATGCGCACCCGGCGGGGTTCGCGGAAGAAGGCTACGATGAAGAACCAGAACAGCAGCAGCACGAGGGTGCTGAACCACAGCAGCGAGACGTTCGCATCGTGGACCAGCAAATGGTAAAACAGCCACCACAGAAGCAGGCAGACAGCGCCCGAGATGCCGATGATTTTGTATCCTTCCTTATTGATTCTCATAACACGGTTAAGTTTGCAGTTACATCACAAAAAGCATATAGACGAAGACGAACGGCGCCGAAAGCAGCATGGCGTCGAAGCGGTCCAGCACTCCGCCGTGACCGGGAATCAGCGTTCCCGAATCCTTGACCCCGGCGGCGCGCTTGAACATCGACTCCACCAGGTCGCCCAGAACCCCCGTAGCGGCCGCGACGAGCGCCAGCCCGGCCCACACCCAACAGCTGCCGTCCATCACGCGGGCGGCGACGAGTCCCAGGACAACGGCCCCGGCGATACCGCCGAAGAACCCTTCCCACGACTTCTTGGGCGAAAGGCGTTCGCACAGGCGGTGCCTGCCGACGGACATGCCCACCAGATAGGCGAAAACGTCGTTGGCCCAGATGATGAAAACGTAGAAAATCATCATCCAGGGACTCCACGTCTCGCTGCCGATGATCGGAATGTAACACATCAGCGAGAACGGCAGCGCCACGTAGACGACGCCCATGAAAGTGATGCCGATATTGTCGGC
>ERZ779643.1870-NODE-1870-length-13164-cov-2.423755_pt1 | contig 13164 bp, 9 predicted proteins | sample MGYA00511564_ERZ779643 | MGnify/ENA primary metagenome ERZ779643 (study PRJEB29588, sample SAMEA2147114) | human gut metagenome | biome: human gut; feature: human-associated habitat; material: faeces | place: Denmark | collected 2008/2010 ... | reverse complement strand
CGCCATCGGCAATTTGAAAATTCAGATGCAGATTTAAGAAGGAGGAACCCTATGAGTTACGCAGAAGCAAAAGCCCGCTACGCCGCCATTGGCGTGGACACCGAAGCTGCCATTGCCCGGTTAAAGACCGTGCCCATCTCCCTGCACTGCTGGCAGGGAGATGATGTCCGGGGCTTTGACACCGACCCCACCAAGCCCCTGACCGGCGGCATCCAGACCACCGGCAACTACCCCGGTCGTGCCCGCACCCCGGAGGAACTGATGGCAGATATGGACAAGGTGCTGTCCCTCTGCCCCGGCACCAAAAAGATCAACCTCCATGCCTCCTATGCCATTTTTGACGAAGAAAACCCGTGGGTGGACCGGGACAGGCTGGAGCCGAAGCACTTCAAAAAATGGGTGGATTTCTGCAAGGCAAGAGGGCTGGGCGCAGACTTCAACCCCACCTTTTTCTCCCACCCCAAGTGCGACCCGCTGACCCTTGCCAGCCCCAACGAGGAGACCCGGAAATTCTGGGTAGAGCACGGCAAGGCCTGCATCCGCATCAGTCAGTATCTGGCCGAGGAGCTGGGGCAGCCCTGCACCATGAACATCTGGACGGGCGACGGCTTTAAGGACGTACCAGCGGATCGCAAAGGCCCCCGCGACCGTTACAAGGCCAGCATCGACGAGATTCTGCGCGAGCCTTACGACTTCAAGCTAGTGAAGCCCTGCATCGAAAGCAAGGTGTTCGGCATCGGCGTGGAGGCTTACACCGTGGGCAGTGCCGAGTTTGCCCTGAGCTACGCCGCCTTCAACCGGGAAAAGTGCATTCCGCTGATGGATAACGGCCACTACCATCCCACCGAGGTGGTCAGCGACAAGATTCCTGCCTTGCTGGCCTTCTTCCCGGAGATCGCGCTCCACATCACCCGCCCCATCCGCTGGGACTCCGACCATGTGGTACTGTTCGACGATGAAACGAAGGAGATCTGCAAGGAGATCGTGCGCTGCGACGGTCTGGACGGCCGGGTGAACATTGCACTGGATTACTTTGATGCCTCCATCAACCGCATCTCCGCATGGACGGTAGGCTTCCGCAACGTGGAAAAGGCGCTGCTGTCTGCCCTGTGCACCCCGCATACGGTGCTGAAAGAGCTGCAGGACACCAATCAGTTTACCGAGCTGATGGTGCGGCAGGAGGAGCTGAAGACCCTGCCCTTTGGGGAAATTTGGGACGAATACTGCCGCCGAAACGGTGTGCCGGTGGACGGTGCATGGTTTGAGGAAGTAAAGAAATACGAGCAGAACGTGCTGAGCAAGCGCATTTGAATGAGAGAGGTTTTTGAAGATGGGTATTCTGGATATTGAAATTGTCAAAGGTTTTATGCGGATGTGCAACGATGGCTGGCTGCAGGGCTGGCACGAGCGCAACGGCGGCAACCTGACCTACCGCATGAAGGAAGAGGAAGTGGCACAGTGCCGTCCCTTCTTTGACGAGCAGCCCCGCGAATGGGTGAACATGGGCGTGCAGGCAGATAATCTGGCGGGGGAGTATTTCATCACCACCGGTTCCGGCAAGTTTTTCCGCAACGTGGAGCCGGACCCTGTTCACAGCATCGGTATTGTGGAGATCAACGACAAGGGCGACAGTTGGCGCATCGTCTGGGGCCTGGAAGGCGGCGCAAAGCCCACTTCCGAGTTCCCCAGCCACTTCATGAATCACAGCGTCCGCAAGGCCGCCACCAATGGCGCAAACCGCGTTATCTACCACTGCCACGCCACCAACGTGATTGCCCTGACCTACATCCTACCCCTGACCGACCGGGACTTCACCCGTGCGCTGTGGCAGAGTGCTACCGAGTGCCCGGTGGTGTTCCCAGAGGGCGTGGGCGTCTGCCCGTGGATGGTGCCCGGCGGGGCAGACATTGCCATGGCCACCAGTGAGCTGATGAAAACCTATCAGGCTGCCATCTGGGCACAGCACGGCCTGTTTGCCTCCGGTCCGGACTTTGACATCACCTTCGGTCTGGCCCACACCATCGAAAAGAGCGCGGAAATTTACGTCAAGGTGCTCTCCATGGGCGGCGGCATCATCCGGCAGACCATCACCGACGACGACCTGCGCGCCATTGCCCGCGACTTTGGCGTGACCCTGAACGAGAAGTTCCTCAACTGAGCCATTCTCCTCCATTTTTCTTCATCATAGCAGAACAGGCATCCTGCCCGATACCGCCAAACGGTATCGCAGGATGCCTGTTCTGCTTTATGTTTCCCGGAATTCCATGGGCGTTTTTCCGGTGACCTGCTGAAAGACTGCGCTGAAATAATTGCGGGTGGCAAAGCCAAGCTGCTCGGAAATTTCCCGGACGCTGAACGGTGTACTTTTCAGCAGAACTTTCGCACGTTCGACCTTTGCAAACTTTACATAGTTCGTGACACTCAGACCCGTTTCTTCCTTGAATTTGTGGGTGAGGTAATATTCTGTGTAGCCCACCAGGGCGGCAAGATCTTCCGCTACGATCTTTTTGTCCAGATTCATCTCGATATAATCCACACACTTCTGGATCTGTCTACTGAGGTTCGGGTTTGTCCGGTGTTTGTGGACACGTCGGATGAAATCATCGTACATCATCATTGCAAGGGGGCTCAGCTCATCCAGCGATTTTGCCGATTCTGCCGCCTGAATGTAGCTGTCCCCCAGCGAGTACGCCTCCTCCGGGGAAAGACCACCCTCAATGGCAGCACGGCACACCAGCGAGGTGAACACGATGATGGAGGTCTTACTCTGACGCAGAACATCGCTGCTCTGCACCGGCACACCTGCACTTATGCTCATACTGTTGGAAAGCGCCTGCTTGTAATTCATATCTCCGGTGCGGACCATCTGCAGCATTCCCTGCTCTGCCATCCAGATCTTATGCCGGTCGTGGGGAATTGCGGCGCTTTTCAGCCGCTCCTCCTGCGCTGTGCTGCTGTTGACACAGCTCAGTTCCAGCCGCTGTCCGGTCAGGCAGTAGTGCATCATCAGCAGGTAGCGGTTCATAATGGTGTTTTGCAGGGTGGGGACTTTTTCAAGGGCTTTGTAAAGCTGGATCGTCCATGCTACACTGATCTCCAGCTTGCTGTAGTATTTCAGCCCGTCCTCGATCCCGCGCAGGGTCACGTCCTGATAAAACACCGGCCCGATGGCCCAGATGCGCTTCAGCGCTCCTTCTTCCTTTTCAAAGGCTGCTCCCCACAAAAGGCCCAAAGCCGTCCCCAAGGTAACGGGCACATCATCCCGGTTCCCATGCTCCAGCATCCGCTGTTTGCAGCCGAACAGCTCAAATGCGCTGGCAAGAAAGGCCTCGTCCGGACAGTTGCTCCGTAGTAGCTTTCCCTGTGCATCATAGCACCATGTATAAACATTGCCGCCGCACTGGACAAGTTCGGAAAGCAGCATCATATTCTGGAGAACATCCATGTGTAACCCCTCCGGCTCATTGATAAAAACAGTATATCATACTTCCGCCGTTTTTTCTACCAATGCCCGGAGCCAGTGCAGCAGGATGCCCGCAGAGATAGCCGCAGCACCAACGTCTGCTATCAGGTGCGCCGCCGCAATGCCCTGCACGCCGCAAAGCGCATTCATCAGGTACAGTAGCGGGATCAGCAGCGGGCCCTGCCGCAAAAGAGAGAGCACCACCGCACCGCTTGCCCTGCCCACGGATTGCAGCAGGTTGGTTGCCAGATAGGTCAGGCTGATCACCGGGCTGCCCAGAACGAGATAAGTCACCAGCTGCGTTCCCAGACGGAAAGCGCCTTCTTCCTTGATGAACATCCTGATCAGCGCATTGCGTCCGGCAAAGCTGGCTGCTCCGGCAAGAACGCCAAAGACAACAGTCAGCAGGATCAGATTCTTCAAAAGCTGCTTCAGGCGTTTCGCGTCGCCTGCGCCGTAGCTGTACGCCAGAAGCGGCTGGCAGCCCATACAGATCGCCATGGCGATCATGCTGATGACCATGGTCGTCTTGCCCGCCGCCGCCATGGCTGCGACCGCCGCTGTGCCGTGGGTCACCAGCAGCCGGTTGCTGAAGGAGGACGCAAACCCGGCCAGCAGGCTGCTGATGCCGTTGGGCAGACCGATGGCCAGCAGCTCGCCCAGCATCTGCGGCTTTTTCAGAGCCGGGCGGAAGTCAACGGTCAGCACCGTGCCGTGCTTAACGATGTAGCGCAGGTAGCAGGCAGTCGCCACAAGGTTGCCCAGCACACTGGCGGCAGCCGCACCGCTGACACCGAAGTTCAGCACCAGAATGAACAGCGGGTCAAAAATGCAGTTGACCAGCGTGCCCAGAAGATTACCGATCATGCCCTCTTTTACTGCGCCCTCTGCACGCACCAGCATCGCCATGCTGTTGGACAGGATGAAACACGGTGCACCCAGTGCCAGAACCTGAAGATACCGCTCCGCATAGGGAAAAATTTCTGCATTGGAGCCCAGCATCCCCAAAAGCGGCACTCTGCCCACCAGCAGACCGATGCTGACCAGAACGCCCAGAAAAAAGCTGGTCCAGAAGCAGAGCGAGGAGCAGATCTTGCCCTGCTCGATCTCACCCGCGCCAAAGCAGCGCGCGATGATGGCACTGCTGCCTGCGCCAAGCATCGTGGCCACCGCCGCAAGAATCGAGAACACCGGCCCGACGACGGAGACTGCCGCCACCTGTGCGGTGTCGCCCAGACAGCCCACAAAAAACATATCTGCCATGTTGTACAGCACCATGACAAGGATAATGATGATGGAGGGCACTGCCATGGAAAAAATGGACTTCCAGACAGAGCCGGTACGGAAAAGTGCTTCGTTCTTCATGATCTCCTCCAAAAATCAACCGCACGCAGGCAGAACGAAAGCCCCGGTCATGGGGCTTTCAGAGCGGCATCTATCACAGGTTATCCAGCGCATCCAGCAGTGCCTTCAGCGCTGCTTCCGGCAGCCCCAGCATGGGGCCGATCTTGCCAAAGGTCATGCCGTAGGCGGCTTTTGCCTGCTGATTCTCGGCAAAGCCGGGCAGATACTGCTCCACGATAGCCTTTGCAGCCTCGTTTTCCATCAGGGCTGCAATGGTGCTCTGGCTGTTCAGCTTGCCGCCGGTCAAAATTTCCGGGTGCTTCCAGCTGCTGATGCTCTGGTGCCCGGCAGACAGTGCGCCGTCCACCGGGATGGCTGCGCCGGTGATGTACCGTGCCAGACCGCTGGCAAGGAAGAGTGCCAGTGCGGCGCACTCCTCCGGGTCGCCCATCCGCTTTGCCGGGCAGTCGGATGCGAAAAAGTCCATGGCCGCAGCCGGTGCATCTCCGAAAATGCTGGTCTTGGTGTAACCGGGGCAGATGGCGTTGACGGTGATGCCGTATTCCGCATAATCCAGTGCCGCTGCGCGGGTCATGCCCACCACGCCGAACTTGGTGGCGCTGTACAATGCCTGTCCGCGCTGGGGCACAAGCCCTGCCACCGATGCCACATTGATGAGGAAGCCGCCCTCGCTGTGGCTTTTCAGGATAGCCTCTGCACCGTACTTCATCCCGGCAAAGACGCCCTCGCTGTTCAGGGAGAAGATCTTCTCGTAATCCTCTACCTCATACTCATGCAGCGGTGTGCCGCCCATGCCGATGCCTGCGTTGCTGACAACGCCATCCAGCTTACCGTAGTGTGCCACCGTCTTGTCCACCAGCTCTTTGATGGCGGAAGCCTTGCTGCAATCGGTCTGGATAAAGATGGCGTCGCCGCCCTTGGCGCAGATGCCGTCTGCCACAGCCTGCCCCTGCTGGGCACTGCGGGCTGCACAGACTACCTTCATGCCGTTTTCGCCGAAGCACTCGGCAATGGCGCGGCCGATGCCGCGGCTTGCGCCGGTGACGATAGCAACTTTATCTCTGACACTGTTGAAATTCATCATTTTCATAAAGCATCCTCCATTTTTTATTTTTCGTATTCACGAACTAGATTTACAACTCTTAGTTGCTTATCCATCTCTATGGTGTTATAATAGCACTATGCCGCAGGGGCTGCAATCAGCAGTTTCCGGCGTGTCCGGTGTTTAAGCAACGGATCACGTTCCAAGCGTTGGTTAAGCATCCTTTACGAAATACATTGACGGAGGAATTGTATGGATATCCGGGTCAAAAAAACGAAGCGTGCCATTCAGAAAACGTTTATCGACTTGCTGCGGGAGAAGCCCATTGAAAAGATCACGGTCAAGGAAATTGCCGAACGCGCCGAGATCAACAAAACGACCTTTTATTCCCACTATGAAACGCTGGATGCACTCACCGCCGAAATGGAGCGGCAGACAGTCCAGCTCGTCTGCGACAATATGCGCGGCGCACAGCAGCTGCTGGATGAACCGGAGGCCTTTGTGCAGGAAATGTTTGCTGCTCTCCAGCAGGCAACGGATTACCTCGGTGTGGTTCCGGTATCCGCGATGAACCGCTTTACGCAGCATTTGCGGGATGCCATTCTGGAAAAAATCAAAGGTGACAATATCGAGCCGTCCCAATATGAAAATGTCGGTGCCATCCTGATTTTTGTAATGAACGGTCTTTCCGGGCTTTTGAACACCGACGCCAAACTGGCGCAAAAGCACATCAACGTAATTGCCGCCGTGGTTGCAAATGGTGTCCATGGTCTGCATCTTTCCCACTGAACCAAAACAGGCTGCGAGAAGCATCTTCCGCAGCCTGTTTTTTGCTATTGCAGCTTATCTTTCCGCGTAACTACCCAGCACCGCAAGGCTGGGCTTTGCGGTCCGCTCCATGGTTTCACGGTTCACGGCGATCAGGCCGAACTGCATGGCGTAGCCCTTCTGCCACTCAAAGTTGTCCATCAGGCTCCAGTAGAAGTAGCCCTTCACCGGGATGCCGTCGGCGATGCAGTGCTGCACGCCGTCCAGTGCCTGCCGGATAAACGCCACACGACGGGCATCCTCGGCGGTGGCAATGCCGTTTTCGGTGACGATGAGATCGCCCTTGAATGCTTCTGCCACTTTACGGATGACGTGCTCCAGTGCCTGCGGGTAGACCTCGTAATCCATCTGGGTCAGCTCTGCGCCCTCCGGTGCCGGAAGCTGCCCCTGCGGGCCATAAAGAGTGCGGGTGTAGTTCTGCACCCCAAGGAAATCGTCCTCTTTAATGTAGGGCAGGTAGTGGGTAAACTCCTCCTGCCATGCGGCCTCGGCAAAGGCTTCGCCGCCGGGCTGTGCCTGCAAGTCGTGGAGCGAGAGGGTCAGGCCCACCTTGACTTCCGGGCAGATGGCCTTGATGGCATCCCGTGCGGCGGCATGGGCGCGCAGCACCAGCAGGTCACCCTCCGGGGTGCGCTCGCTGACAAAGATCTGGGGCTGGGGTGTGCCGAACACCTGTGCGTTTTCCATGGCGGCAAACTTCATGTTTTCCATCATCTTCTGGAAGTTCATGCCCACCTGCACCGTGCCCTCCGCAGACTTTCCGGCTGCTGCGGCATTTTTCGCAGCCTGTTCTGCCATCAGGCGGAACCGCTTGGAGATGGCGGCCAGCTGCAGGCCCATATTGGCTTCGTTGATGGTGCAGACATAGCGCAGCTCGCTGCCCAGCTGCTCCATCACATAGGTCACATATTTTTTGAAGTCCTCGACCGTGGATTCTGCTTCCCAGCCGCCCTTGCAGATGAGCCATTTCGGGCTGGTAAAGTGCAGCAGGGTGGCGATGGGCTCTACGCCCTGCGCCTTGCAGCAGGCGATGACCTTGCGGTAATGTTCGATGGCTTCCGGATCAAATTTGCCTTCCTCCGGCTCCACCCGTGCCCACTCGATGGAAAAGCGGTAGGCGTTCAGCCCGGCATCGGCCAGGAGTTTGATGTCCTCTTCGTACCGATGATAATGGTCGCAGGCAATGCCGCTGGGCTCTGTAAAGCTGGAATGGGGCAGCTGCTCCTGTGCCCAGTAGTCGCTGTTGGTATTGTTACCCTCTACCTGATGGGCTGCTGTTGCAGCACCGATGAAAAAGCCTTTTTCAAATTTCTGCATGATGGTTCTCCTTTTATCCAGAAGCAGTGTTTTCTCTTGTGCCTATTGTAACAGGTCTGTGCGGCGCAAAAAGGATAATTTTTCACGTTATTGGTAGATTTTTCGTTGAGCGAGTAGAACTGCACGAATTTTTATCCTCAATCCAAGTTTTTCATCCTGCAGTATCTGTTGCATTCTGTTATTCTGGTGTCAGGAAAAGCGGAAACCGGTTCACACAAAAAGGAGGAAAATCATTATGTTCCAAAAGAAACCCAGCGCCAGTGAGGTAGACGGTGTCCAGTACCGCCGTGCAAAGCTCTGGCAGATCATCTGTTATGCCTGCAACGCCTTTGTGGGTATGAGCGTCTACTCTCTGATCGGTATGGCCAGTTATTCGGCCAGCATCGGCTACGGCATCACCACCGCAACCGTGGGTCTCATCCTGATGCTGGCCCGCATTCTGGACGGCTTTACCGACCCGATGCTGGCCTTTGTTTACGACCGCGTCAACACCCGTTTCGGCAAGCTGCGCGTTCTGCTGATCAGCGGCTACCTGATCGAAGCAGTCGGCCTGCTGTGCATGTTCAACCTGTGCTCCAGCAAGGGCTTCGGCCTGCCGGTGTTTGCCCTGACCTACATTATTTACATCATCGGCTACACCGTCACCAACATGACCGCCCAGACCCTGCCTGCCATCATGACCAACGATCCCCGGCAGCGTCCCACCATCGGGGTCTGGTCCACTGCCCTGAACTACGCCGTGCCCATGGGCATGAGCATGCTGATCTACACCGTCATCCTGCCCAAGTGCGGCGGCACCTTCAATCAGGACTTCCTCAGCACCGTCTGCACCATCGTCCTGATCATTGCCGGCATCGGCACCCTGATCGTCTGCGCCGGTATCTCTGCCTACGATAAGCCCGAAAACTTTGAGGGCACCAACAAAAAACACGAGCCGCTGAAAACTGCGGATATTCTTGAGGTGCTCAAGCACAACAAGCCCCTGCAGTGCTACATCGCCTCCAACGCTTCCGACAAGCTGGCACAGCAGGTGGGCAGCCAGGCCATCATCAACACCATGCTGAACGGCATCCTGATCGGCAACATGGGTCTTGCCACCACCCTTGGCGTGATCAGCATGGTGCCTTCTATCTTCTTTGCAGCCTTCGGCGCAAAATATGTGGGCAAAAAGGGCAGCAAGAAGGGCATCGTGACCTGGACCTGCATCAGCATGGCCATCACCTCTGTGCTGATCCTGTTCTTCATCTTCACAGATACCCGTCAGATCGGCGTGATGGGCAGTTGGAACATGATCGTTTACGTGCTGCTGACCCTGCTGCAAAACGGCTCCAATATGTGCATCACCACCTCCAACACCTCTTATATGGCTGACACCATCGACTACGAGCTGGACCGCAGCGGCCGTTACATCCCGGCTGTGGTCTCCGGCACTTACAGCCTGATCGACAAACTCATCACCTCGGTGGCTGCTGTCATCGCCACCGGTGCCGTGGCTATTCTGGGCTACACCACCACGATGCCCCAGCCCACGGATGCCTACACCTCCGGCATCTTCTGGATGACCCTTGCCATCAAGTACGGTCTGCCGATGCTGGGCTGGCTCATTACCCTGATGGCCATGCTGGGCTGTCCCCTGACCAAGGAGGAAATGGTCAACGTCCAGAAGCGCATCGCAGATAAGAAAGACGCCCTTCGTCATGAAGTGATTGCAGAACACATGCAGTAACACCCCGCAAAAACCGAAAGGGCTCATACGCTCTTTCGGTTTTTGCTGATTCTATCCATTTTTCATAAAGGAGTTTTTACCATGAGCAAGACCATCCTGCTGAATCATAGCAATTGGCATTTTACCAATGAGAACCCCGGCATCCCCACCGCCGTGATGGGCGAGGCCATTACCCTGCCCCACACATGGAACGCCGTGGACGGTCAGGACGGCGGCAACGATTACTACCGCGGCACCTGCTGGTATACGCTGGCTCTGGCAAAGCCCGCCATCCCGGCAGGCGGCAAAGCAATTTTGCAGTTGGACGGTGCCGCTATGACCGCTGTAGTCTACCTGAACGGCGAAAAGCTGGCCGAGCACAAGGGCGGCTATTCTACCTTTCGGGTTGACCTGACCGAACATCTCAAAGAGGAAAATCTGCTGGCGATCAGCGTGGACAACAGCGACAACGACACCGTGTACCCCCAGAAGGCAGACTTCACCTTCTACGGCGGCATTTACCGCGATGTAACTCTGCACATCGTTCCGGCAGAGCATTTCGCTTTGCCCGCAAACGGCGCACCGGCTCTGAAGGTGACCCCCATCGTCACCGACCTTGCCGCTAAGACCGCCGAAGTCACTGTGGAAGCCGCCGTGGTGGGTGCACAGAGCGTTACCTTTGCGCTGGAAGGCCAGAGCATCACCGCTCCGGCGGAAAACGGCACTGCAAAGGCTGTTTTCACCCTGGACAATGCCCGCCTGTGGGATGGCGTGGACGATCCCTTCCTTTACACCGTCTCTGCCAAGCTGGACAACGGTGAAGAGACTTCTGCCCGCTTCGGCTGCCGGAAGTTTGAGTTTGACCCCCAGAAGGGCTTCATCCTGAACGGCCGCAGCTATCCGCTGCGCGGTGTTTCCCGCCATCAGGACCGCAAGGGGGCCGGCATTGCTCTGACAAACGAAATGATGGAGGAGGACATTTCCATCATTCTGGAAATGGGTGCCAACACCATCCGGCTGGCGCACTACCAGCACGCACAGTATTTCTACGACCTGTGCGATGAAAAGGGTCTTGTCATCTGGGCAGAGATCCCCTACATCACCATGCACATGAAAAACGGCCGTGCCAACACCCTGACCCAGATGGAGGAACTGATCGTCCAGAACTACAACCACCCCTGTATTGCCGTGTGGGGTCTGTCCAACGAGATCACCGCCGCATCGGCTGTCAATGAAGATCTGCTGGAAAACCACCGTCTGCTGAACGAGCTGGCCCACCAGCTGGATCCCACCCGCAAGACCACCATGGCCAACGTGTTCATGCTGGAGACCACCAGCCCCATTCTGGAGATCCCGGACGTGAACAGCTACAACCTCTATTTTGGCTGGTATCTGGGCGAACTGGAGCAGAACGACGAGTTCTTTGACAAATACCACGCCGATTACCCCGACCGCTGCATCGGCTTTTCGGAGTATGGCGCAGATGCTAACCCCCAGTATCAGAGCAGCCACCCGGAAAAGGGCGACTACACCGAAAGCTATCAGTGCGTTTACCACGAGCATATTGCAAAGATGATCGCCGACCGTCCTTGGCTGTGGGCGACCCATGTGTGGAATATGTTCGACTTTGCCGCCGATGGCCGGGACGAGGGCGGCAAGCACGGCGAAAACCAGAAGGGTCTTGTCACCTTTGACCGCAAGCTGAAAAAAGACCCCTTTTATCTCTACAAGGCCTACTGGAGCAAGGAGCCCTTCGTGCACCTGTGCGGCAGCCGCTATGTGGACCGCGCCGAGGATGTGACTGAGATCAAGGTCTACTCCAATCTGCCAGAGGTCTCGCTGTACAAGGACGGTCAGCTGGTGGAGACTAAGCAGGGCGACAAGGTGTTCGCCTTCCAGCTGCCCATTACCGGCAAGCACAGCATTGAGGCGCGCTCCGGCGAGCACAGCAGCGTAATTCTGGTGAACAAGGTGGACACCCCCAACCCGGACTACGCCATGGACAACCGCAAGAATGTGACCAACTGGTTTGACGGGGAGCTGGATGCCAGCTGCTGGTCGGTGAAGGACAACATGGCCAAAGCCATGGCAGACCCCAAGGCTGGCCCCATCCTGAAGCAGATCTCCGATAAGGCCGCCGCTGCCCGCGGCGATGTGGCCGCCGCCGCGAAGGACAATCCGGCTCTGGTGGCCATGATGGAGCGCGCCATGCAGCGGATGACCATTGAATCCATGCTGATGCAGGCAGGCGCTTCCGAGGAGGACATCAAGCAGCTGAACCGTGTATTACAGGGTATTTCCAAGGAGTGAGTTTCGATGAGACAGACTTATTGCAACCCCCTTGATCTGGGCTACCGCTATCAGCACATGAAGGAAGGCCCGCGCGTGGCGGGTTTCCGGGAGGGTGCAGACCCGACGCTGGTTTATTTCAAGGGCAAATATTATCTCTTTGTTTCCATGTCGGCAGGCTTCTGGTATTCGGAGGATCTGCTGAACTGGGACTTCCATGCAGACCCCGGCCTGCTGATCTACGACTACGCACCGGATGTGCGGCAGGTGGGCAATTACCTCTATTTCTGCGCCAGCCGCAAGGGACGCAACTGCCCCATTTTGCGCACCGCTGACCCCCTGACTGAGCCGTTTACCGAAGTGTCTGCCCCCTTTGCCTTCTGGGACCCGGATCTGTTCTGCGATGACGATGGCCGGGTGTACTTCTACTGGGGCTGCTCCAACATCTCCCCCATCTACGGGGTGGAGCTGAACCCGGACACCATGACCCCCATCGGTGAAAAGCAGGAGCTGATCTTCGGCAATGAAACCGTACTGGGCTACGAGCGCCCCGGCAACAACGGCATCGTGGACCGGGAAGCCAGCGTGCTGTACCAGTCCATGAAGCAGTTCTATGATCCCAAGACCGGCAAGCTGAATCTGCCGCCGCAGATGGCAAATATCCCCGGTCTGAGTGTCGAAAGCCTGACTGCCATGTTCAACGCCATCGGCAAGCCCTACATTGAGGGTGCCTTTATGACAAAGCATGACGGCCTCTATTACCTGCAATATGCCTGCCCTGGCACCCAGTACAACACTTACGCCGACGGTGTATACACCTCCCGTTCTCCGCTGGGCCCCTTTGTGCGGCGGGCATCCAATCCGTTCTCCGCAAAGCCCGGTGGCTTCATTACCGGTGCAGGCCACGGCAGTACCATTGCCGACACCTACGGCAACTGGTGGCACGCTTCCACCATGCGCATTTCCGTCAACTATGACTTTGAGCGCCGGGTGGGGCTGTTTCCTGCCGGGTTTGACAAGGACGGCGTGCTCTACTGCAACCAGAATTTTTCCGACTACCCGCATGAAATCCCGGCAGGCAAATTTGACGCCGCCAGCCAGACATTCAAGGACTATGACTGTGAAGACCGCGAGTATTTACAGCTGTTCGCCTTT
>ERZ779643.1854-NODE-1854-length-13254-cov-1.952875_pt1 | contig 13254 bp, 8 predicted proteins | sample MGYA00511564_ERZ779643 | MGnify/ENA primary metagenome ERZ779643 (study PRJEB29588, sample SAMEA2147114) | human gut metagenome | biome: human gut; feature: human-associated habitat; material: faeces | place: Denmark | collected 2008/2010 ... | reverse complement strand
ATCCAGTATCAAGTCTACATTCACCTCCGAAGCCTGTACAAGATATTCGCACTGTGCACGCTTACGCAACAAATTAATATCATCCGCCGCACCTGCATTATCTCCAGAGCGCATCTTGGCTTCTGCACGCAATAGGATAGTTTCCGGTAAACGGATCAAATATTCATCACGGAACAGGTTGCTTCTGTTTTCCCCAGCATCCAGACCTCTGTACTTATCAGTCGAAATCTTACAGGAGATCGGAAAACATTGTGTCCAAGAACCGTCAACAGCATCTTTACCTTCTCCGTCTTTATAAATAACACTCCAAGGAACCGGTTTACCATAATAAGGAGAAGAAGGGACATTTCCTAACAAAGTACGTCTAAGAACTGCTTCCGAATTACGCAGGTCTATCCCCCATTTTCCTTCATAAACAAGGTCTCTCGTATATTTTGTCGGAGTTACTTGTACAATACCACGACCTCCGACATCTTCCATCGCCGAATTCAAATGAGCGGACATAGGATCTCTATAAACCGGACCAAAAGAACGGGAATACTGTAATTTTGATTCTCCATCCTCCGCTTTATAGGCATCATAGTCGATCTGGGCGACCCAAATAGCCTCTTTGTTACCCTCCTGATAGTTCTGGTTACCTTCTTGGAACAAATCCCAATAAAGATTTCCTTCTACCGGATAGCCAGCTGCAGAATAGAGGTGTTCCGGAGTCTGCATGCTTTCCTCTGTTGCATAATAATAAACCGGGTCTTCGTCTGCTCTGGAACCGAAACGTTCCGTCATCAAACTATAGACAGAGCCATCAATCACATCATTGCCATAAGCAATTGCTTTTTGATAGGCAGCTGGTGCCTCTCCACCTTTACCACCTTCTTCCAATGCTATACCCTTATCAATATACAACTGGCAAAGATTATGCTGAGCCGCACCTCTAACCAGACGTCCCATTGTTCCAGTAGTTTCCGGCAAATCATTCAAGATCGCTTCCAACTCGTCAATAGCATATTGATAAGTTTCCAGACGACTACTGCGCTTAAAATCATAACGTGGAGTTGTCGTAATTTCCGTTACAAGAGGAACACCTCCATATAATTCACCCAAATTCCGATAAGCAAAAGCCCTGAAAAAACGAGCCTGAGCCATCACATAAAGCTTTTCAGCTTCCGAAGTCCAAGATATCTGAGGAAGTTCTGCCGCATACAAAGCAAGATTCGCTTTCGATATTAACTGATACCAATGTGAATAATTAATATAAAAAACTTCCGTAGTTGAATTCAATATACTATAATCATTGAAACGGTTACTACGACGGATAGTCGCCACGTCAAACATATCCGTTCCATTCCCTCCACGAAAGACAAAGGCAGTATTACTTTCTTCAGTCATACACATCATAACACGTACATGGGAATAACAGCCGACCAACACTTGATCAACCTGTTCAGAAGTAGAGAAGACATTATCTATCGTATAAAATGTTTCAGGATCTTCTTCCAAAAACTTAGAATCATTACAGCTACCAAGTAAACAAACACTCAACAAGCCACAAACACTATATTTTAATACATTTTTCATTTCCGTATATTTTATCTGTTAGAAACTGATATTTGCACCCAAAGAAAAAGATGTCAATACAGGATAAGTATTTTCGCTAACGGTAACACCAACCTCAGGATCTCCTCCCTGCCATTTGGTTATCGTAAATAAGTTTTTCGCCGTAAAGAATACTTTCAAATTTTGGATATTTACTTTTTGCACCCAAGGTTCACGGAATGTATATGACAAGGTCACATCCTGCAAGCGAACGAATGCCCGGTTTTGCAATCCTAAGAAACGTCCGCCATCATCATTAAATGTAGCTGCTGGATATTCATTACTTTTATTCTCAGGAGTCCACCAAGGTATATAGATACCATTGGTATTGAATCTACCGGAGCCATTTGTCAAATAAGCGCCTTTATTAGACTTTTGATAATATCCACCGCCGCCAAATGTGCCGGTCAGCATAAAGTATAAATCCCAATTTTTGTATGTAATCGTGTTACTCATATTCAACTTGAAGTTAGGCGTAGAATATCCCAAAATAATACGGTCTGCAGAAGTAATCACTCCATCATTGTCCATGTCTTTATATTTAGGGATACCTGGAGTCGCACCATTCGCTTTCATATATTCAACATCCGTCTCTTGTACTATGCCATCTTGCAGATAACCATAGATAGCCCCTAAAGGCTTCCCTATAAAACGAGAGTTCGAGATATCGTCATCTTCTCTCCCATCACCATCTAAATCTTCACCGTATAGATGGATCAATTTATTGCGGTTCAGCCAAAATGTCAAATTTGTCGTCCAATACCAATCCTGTGTATCGATATTCACGGAACGAATTGTCAATTCGACCCCTCTGTTATTAACCTGCCCCATAGAGGATTTCATATTTTTAAAACCTGTCATAACAGGGATATCTCTCGTAAATATCTGATCTGTTGTTTTAGAAAAATAAAGATCCAGATCTACAAACAAGCGGCTACCTAACCAAGCAGATTCAAAACCTGTATTCCAAGATTCTGTCGTTTCCCAACCTAAATTGGCATTGCCAAGTGCTTTCTGATTCAATCCATAGATAATATCGCTACCCCCAAACTCATAGCGAACACCACCAGAAGCACCATTGTTAATAGTCGACAATGTTCCATAAGGATCCAACCCCTGATTACCGTTCTTACCCCAGGATAACTTCAATTTCAAATCATCTAAATATGAAATTGAAGACATAAACTTTTCACTGCTCAATCTCCAGGCACCACCAAATGCAAAGAAATCTCCCCACTTTTGATTAACCCCAAAAACAGAAGCTCCATCACGACGATAAGAACCGGTAAAGAAGTAACGATCATCATATGAATAAGATGCACGTCCCAAATATCCGATATTGGAACGCTGGTTATTATCCATATTGACTTTCTGGACTGTAGCTTTATGCAAACCATTTATACCTAAAGTCGTATTACCATTTGCGGCAAAGTTTGAACCAGTAGTTTCTATCATCTCGTATTTTTTCCTATCACGCGTAGCAACGGCAGTCAGATCAATTGAATGTTTTCCAAATGTATTTTTATAGTTCAGGATATTATCGATCACCCAACTGTCTGTCGTATTATTATTAATCTTTCCATTCGCGCTTGCTAACAAACTTTGGAGCGTCGCTGGGGAATAACGGGTTTCATCATCATAAGCACCTTCCTTAACAAAATACCCTTCATAATAGAAATCTCCAGACTGGTTTTTGCTTAAGTTTCCGGCATAATTAAAACGATAGCTCAAACCTTCAACCCAAGGGAGTTTGACTACGGCATAAGCATTTGCACGGAAATTGTTTCGTATATCCTTATTGTCACGAACACTCTTGTCGGTATTCCACAAGGCATTTACACTCGACTGTGTATACGGGTATTTTTCCAACAATTTTTCCGACTCATTTCTATACATCACACCGTAAGGAGATGTTTGCGTAGCCTCACCAATGTTAGCTCCCACACCCGAATAATCAGACTTAGTAAATGCAGCATCCACACCGATCTGCAACCAACTTGTTATATCTGTATTGATTTTTGCCAAGGCCGTTATTCTATTATAATCATCGCCAATGACCACACCTTGATTATCCGAATAGGCAGCAGACAAATAGTAATTCATTTTCTCTCCAGCCCCGGAAACTGCTACTTGGTAATCCTGTACCCAACCTGTACGGGTTGACGCATCTAACCAATTTATCTCCCTGCCGGCTTCCATATTGGCCAATTCCTGAGGCTTCAACCAACTTAAATCCGAACTATTATTTCGCGCCATCACAGACTCAAGCCATTGTTCTCCTTTCATCAATTCCGGTTTATTCTGCCAAGTCTGCATACTACCCGTAGCATTAAAAGTGACAACAGGCTTTCCGGTTTTTCCTCTTTTAGTCGTTATAATAATCACGCCATTTGCCGAACGGGAACCATAGGCTGCGGCTGATGTCGCATCTTTCAATACATCATAAGAAGCGATATCATTCGGGTTTATATCATTGATGCTTCCCATAAAAATCACTCCGTCCACTACAATCAGCGGATCATTCGACCCGGATATGGACTTTTGTCCGCGCATCTGCATGCTCGGTTCCCCACCGGCAGAATTAGTCGCACCGATATCCAAACCTGAGACATTGCCTTTCAGAGATTCCAATGCATTCAAATTCGGAGACAGGGCAATCGGAGAATTTTCCAATTTAACGGAACTGACAGAACCAGTGAAATCTTTTCTTTTTGTCGTTCCGTAACCAATAACAATGACTTCATCCAACGTCTCCGTATCTTCCCTCAATAATACATCCAACGTATTGTTCTTTCCTACCGGAATTTCCTGTGTAATGTATCCGATATAGGAAACAACCAAAATACTGTTCGAACCCACTTCAAGCGAATATTCTCCATCGATATCCGTAATCGTTCCATTTGTTGTTCCCTTCTCAACAATATTTGCCCCGATTACCGGTTCACCGCTTTGGTCCTTAATAATACCGGTAATCTTCCGGGTATTCTGTTGGGTCGACGAAGATACATAACCGAGGGCAGATAGTACAATTTGATTGTTTTCTTTAATTATATAAGTGATCTGTGCCTGTGACTTTATCTGTTCCAACACATCCCGGATATTTTCACCCTGGGCAGAAACCGAAATCTTTGTATTCAGACCGGATAGATTGTCATTATAGAAAAATCGATAATCACTTACTTTTTCAATTTCGCGAATCACCTCGCGAGTGGATTTGTTTTGCATGGATAAGGATATCTGTGCAGAAAGTATCGTACCCGAAACAAGGCAAAAACTTCCAATTGTGATTCCTTTCCGTAATAAATTCTTTAAGGTATTCATTTTTTTTAGAGTTCTCCATTAATTAGTAATAAATTAATCAGGTAACTTTGTATCTGAAATCAAGTGGTGAGAAGCGATGATTTCAAATTAGCAAAATTACATTGCGTAGATCTCAGGTGTGTCTATCCTATTAGATACACCTGTGTTTTTTATACTTCCTTCCCCATAGGCATTCTGTTTATGTTAATTCCATTCTGTTATTTTCTCTCCTCTATAATAATTTCGCCACCAACCTTTTTGTACATGATCGGTGCCGTAAGACTAATCAACTCAATCACATTGTCCAGACTATTATTTTTGATGACTCCGGAAAAACGATAATGCTTTACCTTTTCAGAAGCAAACCGTACTTTCACATTGTATAAACGATCCAACATTACAGCTACTTCTTCCATCGTTGCTCCCTTAAAAACAAGCTCATTATCCTTCCACATCCGGGCATAAGCCGCAAGATCATCCGATACAATCATTCTACGTGAAGACTTATCAAAACTCAAACTCTCATCTGGCTTCAATATGACTTCATCTTTTCCTACCGACGTACGAACTTTTCCCTCGAAAAGAGTTGTTGTCAACTCTCTATCTTCCTGATAAGCTTTCACATTGAAAGTTGTACCTAACGCCTCGACCTCAATTTCTCCGGCTTTCACTATAAATCGTGAAGTGGTATCTTTAGCTACTTCAAAATAGCCTTCTCCAGACAAAACTACCTGGCGATTTCCTTTTCCATAATCACCATTATAGGTCAATTCCGTATGAGAATTCAACCAAACTTTTGTCCCATCCGGCAATATGACACTTGCCCGTTGTCCTTTATCAACAAAAACCTTATAGGTCTGTAACGAATAATTTTCTGTTTTATCAGCCAAGTTCAGATATAGATGAACAAAAATCATAAAACCTAAAAGAAATACTACAGCTGCGGCATACGGTAACCACTGGCGAAACTGTAGCTTTCGAACAGGTTCTTGCTTTCCCTTTCTCCCTGTTTCTGCATGTATCCGGCTCTGAATATTCCGGAACATCCGATTCTGTATTTCGACCGGAAGATCCTTTCCCTCCGCTTCCGTCCAAGACTGGTGATAATGTTGAAACAATAACTCACGAGCTCTAGGTTGTTTGAACCATGTCCATAACTCATGTTCCTGCCCAGCCGGAAGTTCACCACGCATAAAGCAATCCAGCAACTCGATGTATATATCTTTTCTTTCCATCTTCTATATTGTATATCCTTCACAAGAGAGAATCACTTACAAAGATATTCATATTTAACATTGATTAATAAAATAGCAAAAAAGGAGTATCCACCTTCTATCGGGAGGTAGTTTGGAACGCAAATATTGAAAAGAGCGGTAAAGCTGTGTCTCTACCGTTTTTTCTGAAATGGATAATTTATGGGCAATTTCTTTATTTGATAGTTGTTCAAGGCGGCTTAAACGAAATATTTCTCTTCGGGCGGGAGGAAGGTTTTCAATTAAATGGTCAATATATTCAAGAAGGGAATTCACTTCATGTTGTTGTTCTTCCTTTGAATTGTCGCTTAGATCAATATTCTCAACATGCAACGTTGCATGTTGAGACAGACGGAATTCCGTCTCCTTAAAAACTAAATGCCTGGCAATCGTAAAAAGATAAGCCGTAATCCCCAACTCTAGTTCTATCTGCTCATGCTTTTCCCAAATTTTCAGAAAGACATTCTGTGTCAAATCCTCTGCGAGAGATTTATCAAACAATAAAGAGTTAATGAAGTTATACACCTGAGGGCTATAAGTCCAATACAAATCCTCAAAAGCTTTTTCTTCACCAGCTTTCAAGCGTTTTAATAAATCTTCATTGACTCTCATTTTATGTCGTTTTTTGTAAATATGCATTAGACAAATTTACCCAAGTATATACAATAAACTATATACTTGGGTAATATATTTAGAGGAGACCACTATCTCCACAAAAAATTACAACGATTCAATATCCGAACAATTCTTCCTGTGTCAGTTTCTGGATCGGACCATATTGTGACAAACCTTTCAGATCGAGATCCTTTTCATCGCCTAATACACAATAGATATAGGTACGCCCTTTCACCCATTTTTCCTGGAATGCCTTGATTTCAGGCAATGTCATTGTCTGCGCCTTCTCGAACAGTTCTTTACGACCGTCCGTGTTCAGACCTAAATCCTGGGCATTCAGATAAGACCAAAGAACATCCGATTTGGTAATACGCTCCGTACGCAAACGGGTAATGAGAGCATCTTTAGCCAAGTTGAACGCTTTTTCTGATTCCGGCATATTATTGATAATTTCATCGAAAGCTTTCATCGCATCAATCATCTTATCATTCTGAGTCGCAATGAACGTACGGTATACATACGGATATTTCAGTTTGGACGGAGTAATAAGGAAAGCTCCTGCAGAATAAGCCAGCCCACGCGATTCACGCATTTCCTGAAATACGATCGCGTTCATGCCGCCACCGAAGTATTCGTTATACATATTCAATGTAGGTTGGATAGCCGGATCGAACTTTTCACCTCGGTTAGAGACAGCAGAGAAATAAATCTGTTTAGCATCATACTGTGCAAGCAGAACTCTATTTTCAGGAGTTTCCTGCTGGCTAAACTCAATTGCTGCCGGAACCGGTTGCAACTGTTCAGGGACATTATGATATTGTTTGATGATGTCCAGAACGGCCTGTGGTTTTTCCGGACCATAATACAAGATCTTATGATCGAATGAGTTGATCTTATGAATGCGATCGACCAGTTCCTGCGGGTCCATCTGCTGCAACTCGGCAGTTGTCAGTACATTTGTAGCAGGAGACTTCGGCCCCCAGATAGCATACTGGATCAGTTTGTTGAAATTCTGTCCCTGATTCAATTTAGCATCAGTCCGTTTTTTCAAGATATCACCTGCAAGGTTTCCATAAGCCTCCTTATTAACCTGTGCATCGGCCAAGATCTCTTCAAACAGAGCCATTGCCTTCGGCATGTTCTCTTTCAAACCTTCCAGCATCACATATGTGCGGTCTGAACCAGGGAATACATTGAAATAACAAGCCAGTTTGTAAAATTCTTCATTGATTTCCTTCAGACTCATTTTAGATGTGCCCAAATACTTCATATATTCAAAAGCGGTGCCCATTGCCTTATCGTTATTCGTACCCATATCGAATACATACATCAGAGAGAAGAGATCATTGGAAGTATTCTCCTTATACAATACCGGAATATTGGATTGGGCGGTCAGTTTTTGCAAATCCTTACTATAATCCAAGAATACCGGTTCGATCGGAGCCACTTTTGAAGCCTGTATTTCTTTCAAGAACAGACTTGAACTATCGCGATTCATCACGATCGGAGTGATTTTAGGTTTGTCGATCTTCTTTTCGTTCGGGTCTTTACCTTGTCTTTTATAGATGAGCGCATAGTTGTCACCGAAATATTTGTTGGCAAAATCGACGATCTGCAGCTTTGTCACTTTGCTCATGCGATCTAACGAAGCGACTTCATCTTTCCAATCGACACCGTCGATGAAAGAAGAGACAAACATATCGGCACGACCGTCGTTACGATCCATCCGGTACATTTGCATCAGTTTATAGTTATTGATAGCAGCTTCCAGCAAGCCTTCGTCAAACTCACCTTTCTTTAGCTTATCAATTTCAGCCAGGAATAGGTCTTTTACTTCATCCAAAGTCTGTCCCTGTTTCGGACGACCACTAATAACAAATGCATTATAATCGGACATTCCGTATGTTCCGGCATAACAACTTAGTACTTTCTGTTGCTGAACCAAATCGATATCCAACAAACCTGCTTTACCGTTATTAATAATTTCGCCTGTCAGATTCAGCAAATCCTGGTCAGGAGAAGCAGCTCCCGGGAAACGCCAACCCAAAGTCACATTTTCAGCATCGACACCCAACACTTCTTTTATAACCGGTGCTTTAATCGGAGACTCATGCGTTACTGGCAACTTCGGCAGATTGGGGTTCGGTTTCAAATGGCCAAAATATTTATTGATCGTCTCGATCATCTGGTCCGGATCAAAATCACCGGACAGACAGATTGCCATATTATTAGGGACATACCAAGTTTTATGGTAGTTTTTGATATTCGTGATAGACGGGTTCTTCAGGTTTTCCTGTGTTCCAAGAACAGTCTGCGTTCCGTATGGATGATCGGGGAAAAGAGCGGTCAGAACAGCTTCATACACTTTACGGCCATCACTGGTAAGAGACATGTTCTTTTCTTCGTACACAGTCTCAAGCTCCGTATGAAAGCCACGGATTACATTGTTTTCAAAACGGTCCGCCTGTATCTTGGCCCAGTTGTCAATCTGGTTGGAAGGAATATCTTCCACGTAGACCGTTTGGTCAAAGCCGGTATACGCATTTGTTCCAGTTGCACCAATAGCAGACATCAGTTTATCATATTCGTTCGGAATTGCCAATTTCGAAGCCTCATAAGAAACACTGTCGATCTGATGATAAATAGCCTGGCGTTCTGCCTCATCAGTAGTCTTACGATACACCTCAAAAAGCTGTTCGATCTGATCAAGCATCGGTTTTTCCTGTTCGTAATTTTGCGTGCCGAACTGCTGAGTTCCTTTAAACATCAAGTGTTCAAAATAGTGTGCCAGACCGGTCGTTTCGGCAGGATCGTTTTTACCTCCCACGCGAACGGCAATATACGTTTGAATACGTGGGGTCTCTTTATTCACAGTCATATACACTTTCAGGCCGTTATCCAAAGTATAGATACGGGCTTTCAGAGGATCGTTCGGGACCGACTCGTATTTAAACGGGGAAGTCTCTGCACATGCAGTTGCCAAAAGGAGAAGAAAGGCTAACTGAAGAAACTGAATCGTTTTACGCATAAATTTTAGATTTAGATAATTACATGCGTCAAATATATGCAATTTAAAATAAAAATAGCTCTTATCCGAAAAAAAACAGAACAAGAGCCGATTTTTTCGGATAGGAGCTAATATATGCTCGTACAAAGATTATATTTACATTAAAGGCCGAACGCTTCTTTTACTTTATCGACATAATCCAGTTTTTCCCAGGTAAACAGTTCCACTTCGCAAACGGTCGGTTCCGGATTATAACGAGAAGTAAATGTTTTTGTCACAACCTGCGGTTTACGTCCCATATGACCGTAAGATGCAGTTTCCAGATAGATCGGGTTACGCAATTTCAAACGTTCCTCGATTGCTTTCGGGCGCATGTCAAACAGATTCCAGATCTTTTCTGCAATCTCTCCGTCTGTCATTTTCACGTTAGCACGGCCGAATGTATTCACGAAGATATTCATTGGCTTAGCCACACCGATCGCATACGAAACCTGTACTAGCATTTCATCAGCCACGCCAGCGGCAACCAAGTTCTTTGCAATATGACGAGCAGCATAAGCAGCAGAACGGTCTACTTTCGAGGGGTCTTTTCCAGAAAATGCTCCACCACCATGAGCTCCCTTGCCACCGTATGTATCAACAATAATCTTACGACCTGTCAAACCGGTATCTCCATGAGGACCACCGATCACGAACTTTCCAGTCGGATTCACATGATAGATAATATCATCATTGAACAAAGCCTGAACATGAGCCGGATACTGAGCCTTTACGCGCGGGATCAGTATACTCTTGACATCTTCTGCGATCTTTTTCTGCATAGCCAAGTCCGCTTCTTCCTGTGTGATACCTTTTGCAGTGATAAATTCATCATGTTGTGTAGAAACAACAATCGTATCGATACGCAGCGGTTTTCCGTTATCATCATATTCAATCGTCACCTGACTCTTTGCATCCGGACGGAGGTAAGGCATCAGGTCGTTTTCATTCTTACGTATCTCGGCAAGCTCCCACAATAAGCTGTGTGAAAGATCCAATGCCAGAGGCATATAGTTTTCTGTTTCGTTAGTGGCATAACCAAACATCATACCCTGGTCGCCCGCTCCTTGATTATAAGGATCTTCGCGCTCGACACCACGGTTAATGTCGCCACTCTGTTCATGGATAGAAGAGAACACGCCACATGATTTCGCTTCAAACTGGTATTCGCTTTTCGTATAACCAATTTTTTCGATCACGTTACGGGCTACATCCTGTACATCCACGTAAGCACTTGATTTTACTTCTCCAGCCAAGACAACCTGTCCAGTTGTAACAAGGGTTTCGCAAGCAACTTTAGAGTTCTTGTCATAAGCCAGGAACTCATCCAGCAAAGCATCCGATATCTGATCGGCTACTTTATCGGGGTGTCCTTCTGACACCGATTCGGAGGTAAATAAATAACTCATTACTTAGATAATTAATATAAAATAAATTAGTAATGAATTGATTGGGGAAAGAAACATGTTTGCCTAACGGCACAAAAAAAGAAAGATTGTTTTTAGCATTTTTTCCTGTGGTTGCAAGCAATACAAATCTATCCACATCAATTCGCATGCAAAAGTACGAAACAATTGATAATTGACAATTGATAATTGACAATTATTTTTTCTTTTTAGTGTTACGCAGTGCTTTTTTATACTTGAACTCAGCTCTCATCTTGGCAGCACCCGATTTATGCGTACCACGCAAGAAGTCCGAAAACTTAATCTTTTTCTCTCCGGCATTTTCGTCTTTTCCCTTTTTCTTAAAGACCATGCCACCACCGGTCAATATCTTTTCAAAATCATTCATAATCGTTCTTTCAAATCTATTATACGTTCTTTCAACACAGGATGCACGACAAACGGAGCTATTTCGGCCAAAGGTTCCATCACAAACTTCCGTTCATGCATAAGAGGATGCGGCAAGGTAAGCTCCGGTATCTGCAAAACCTCGTCCTCATACAGAAGGATATCGATATCGATAATACGGTCATGATAGACTCCGCTGCTTTTTTCCGCGCGCCCCAATTCTTTTTCGATCCGCTGGGTTATCCGCAATAATTCCAACGGAGAAAAAGAAGTCTTCAATTTAACAGCCGCATTCAAGAAAAAGTTCTCCGACTCGAACCCCCACGGTTCCGTTTCATAGAAACCGGAAAGGGCGAGAATATCTCCCACCCTTTCAGCCAGCAATGCTGCAGCTGTTATCATGTTCCGTCGCTTATTCCCTATATTGGTTCCCAAGCCCAGGTATGCAATCGCCATAAGTACCCGTTTTTACAGGATCAACATGGCATCGCCATAAGCACCGAAACTATATTTTTCTTTCAACGCCACGTCATAAGCATCCATGATCAGGTCATATCCCCCGAAAGAAGCTGTCATCATCAACAAAGTTGACAACGGCATATGGAAGTTTGTGATCATGCTGGATGCCACACTGAAGTCATACGGCGGGAATATGAACTTATTAGTCCACCCTTCAAACTCTTTCAGGTGGCCATCCGTACTGACAGCCGTTTCGATAGCACGCATCACGGACGTACCGACCGCACAAATCTGTCGGCCGTTATCCTTTGCCGTATTCACGATGTTCACGACATCTCCGTTCACGACCATCTGCTCAGAATCCATCTTATGCTTGGTCAGATCTTCCACATCGATTTCGCGGAAATTGCCCAGACCGGAATGCAATGTCAGGAAAGCGAACTGGCAATCCTTGATCTCCAGACGCTTCATCAGCTCACGGCTGAAATGAAGACCTGCAGCGGGAGCCACAACTGCTCCTTCTTCCGTCGCAAAAATATTCTGATAACGATCTTCGTCATCCGGTTCTACAGGACGGTCGATATATTTAGGTAGCGGAGTTTCCCCCAATGCGTACAATGCCTTTTTAAATTCATCATGGTTCCCGTCATAAAGGAAACGCAAGGTACGGCCGCGTGATGTCGTATTGTCGATCACTTCAGCCACCATCGAATCATCTTCACCAAAATACAATTTATTACCGATACGGATTTTACGGGCAGGATCGACCAATACATCCCAAAGACGGAGATCTTCGTTCAGTTCACGCAACAGAAAAACTTCGATACGAGCCCCGGTCTTTTCCTTATTTCCGTATAAACGGGCAGGAAAAACCTTCGTGTTATTGAAGATGAATACATCTTTTTCTCCAAAATAGCTGAGCAAGTCTTTAAACACTTTATGCTCGATCTCTCCGGTCTTGCGATTGACAATCATCAATCTGGACTCGTCCCTGTTCTTTGCCGGATGGAGAGCGATCAGCTCCTGCGGTAAGTTAAATTTGAATTTCGACAGCTTCATAATATAATTTCTATTTTTATTTTATTCTTATCATTATCAATCCTCACAATCCTTTCTGATTATGATATTTTCATCTAAAAAGGTATCGATATCATCGGGAGACATACATTTGGCCAGTGTGATGTCTCCGACACGA